>Ga0180301_10002920_pt1 | contig 13396 bp, 8 predicted proteins | sample GuaBasSediGuay16_FD_121797 | JGI IMG/M metagenome (GOLD analysis project Ga0180301, IMG submission 121797) | Subseafloor sediment microbial communities from Guaymas Basin, Gulf of California, Mexico - Guay16, Core 4569-2, 12-15 cm | ecosystem: Environmental > Aquatic > Marine > Hydrothermal...
GTTCTAATACAATCTTTCTTCCTCTCTTAGCCAATTTTGAACGCAATTTATCATATTCGAGAAGTTGTAAAATTTTACTAGCAATATCTTTGGGGTTCTTAGGATCAACAAATAAAGCACATCCATCAAATTCATTTCTCCAATAAGCGGAATCAGAAATTATTATAGGTAATCGAGCTGCTGCATATTCGAATACCTTTATAGGTAAACCCACCATATAGCGTTTTATCTTGTAAACACAGTGTAAACCTATATCTGCGGATTTCAAATAAACATAAACTTCTTCCAAAGCCTTTAGCCCCAAATTTTTTGTATATCTCCACCCTTTGAGATTTTCACATTCCTTTTTAAATTCTTCATTTTCCCATTTACCCAGAAGCCATAGTTCTGCTTTATCTCCAACAAATTCCATAGATTGAATAATTTCCTTTATTCCTCTAATTTTTGTTAGCCCACCGGCGTAGATAATTATAGGCTTCTGTTTATCTATATTAAGAGGATTAGCTTTATCTATTAATTCCAAAATTGGGAAATTTCTTAAAGTTATAGTTTTCTGAGATGGGAATTTTTTTGCAATATCTGGTGTAGCTGCTACTATTCCGTTAAAAAAAACGCAAGACAGGTTTTCAAATTCTTTAAAAAAAAGCGAAATAATCTTTCTTACAATAGGGTTTCCTATCCAATCCTTGGTAAGAATTTGCTGAGGCACATCTTCATGCACATCATAAATTACCTTTTTACCAAATAATCTCAAAACCAAGCCTACAGGAATTAATTCTGGGTCATGAAAGTGATAAACATCCGCCTTCTCCTTTAAGGCTAACCTAAAAAGCCTCCATACCACCTTTGTCATTCTCTCAAATCTATTTCTTGGCTTAGGTAAGGAAACAATTCTTATACCATCCACAACTTCTTCTTTGTTATGCTGGGCAATCAAGGTAACATCATAGCCAGCTTTTACTAATGTTTTTACTTCTTTATGGAAGATCCGAACATCAAAAACAGGATGAACAGAAGTTAGATGGATAACCTTTCTCACGCCATCAGCCTCCTGAGTTACCGTAAACCATACTGGCGTCTCCGAATTCCTAATAAGTTTACTATTTTATCCTTAATTCTGAATAGAAATTCAGATGTTGGAAATTCATAGTGATCACGCGGGGGTAAAGCCAAGATCTCCTCCCACTGAGAGAGTGACAACCCAAGTTTCTGAGCGATATAGGCCTTATCTGCTTGAAGCTGCTTCTCGCTGGGATAGGGTGGCTTTTTTAGTTCCTCTAAAGCCTGCTTCTTGGTCATTTGTCCCGCAAGTATCAAGCTGGAAAAGTGGGCTTTCCGCTTATCAATACTAAACTTTGTCGGAAGATAATAGCCTTGAAAGAATCGAGTAAGAACTGATTCATAATGTTTAAGTCCATAATCCTGCCACCCAAACTTTTCGCTCAAAATCCGCTTGGCCTCCGCTCTGTTATACGGAACATAGTTTAGGAGCCGGACCTCCTTGATTCCGCGGATGAAGGGATAGTAGAAATAGCGCTTCCAAAAGCTTAACATAGGAAAGTTTCTTAGAGGTTTGGTTCCGAAACATCGGTGGATTGCCAAGAGATGCCGCAAATCACCTGCGTTATAACCCCAGGAGCGCGGCAAAATCGATTCTGTCCACAAATTTCCGCCGGTGAGGATGTAATGCACACCGACTTCAGCAGCTTTTCTGTAAAGAGCAGCTAAGAAAGCATGATCCTGAGGAATCTCACAATTTTTGACTGAGGCTTTGTAAAAGGCTATTTGTAGATCCCTCATTTCTTCCCAATCCACCCGGATAATCTCCAGCTCAAACCCCAACTGTGACACTAAACTCTTCACATTCTTCTCAGACTCTGGGGTGTTCCATCCAGTATCCACATGAACCACAAGAGGACGCAGTTCCAGTTCTTTAGCAAGATAAGCCAAATACGAGCTATCTGTTCCACCACTGATGCCTAAGATAGAGTCATAAGGCTTACCTTTCCCCGATTCTCTAATATTTTTAACCATTTGCTTAAATATTTTTTTACCTTCTCTCGAGTGAGCGCGTTCCAAGATCGGCTTGATTTCACGGTCGAAATAGTGACAAAAGCTACAAACCCCTTTGGCATCAAAGGTAATCTCCTCGGCCGTTGTGTCCATCACGCATCGTGTACACATTTGATATCCTTTCATGGTAACCTCCTAATCCTTAAATTCCCACCCTTGCAGCCTTCATGGAATTCGATCTTCAAGTAGCGTGATAACGCCTGAAGTTCCAATCGATAGCCACCATCGTTTTTCCAGAACATCAGGAGAGGAGATGTAATGGGATTGAATACATTCAGATCATTGCTCCCTAAAAGAGTAAATGCACAGTGGTCTACAGATCCCTTCAATTCAATCACAATACCCTGGGGAGTCTCTCTCCTAAATCTATGATAATCCAGCCCTTTTCTGGAACCTTCCATCCTTGACCAAACACCAATATCGGTAGGTTCCTGGAGGAAAAAGATGCCCAATTACAAACAGCCATGGGAATCGCTTGTTTCCTTAGGACCGCAACGCCGGTTAGGGCCACATTATTATTTCCGTTATCTTTTAGGATGACAATTTTAACGAAACGAGCAAATAATGGCTTGAACCGTTGAATAATATGCTGCTTCTCATTGCCAATTTTCTTTAATACCAAGCTCCATTCCTTGCCATCCTTTGATACAAAAACTTGAAAGTCACGCGGTGTGGCTTTTGGTGTATACCCAAAGAGCACAACCCCTTCAATAAGTTGGGGTTCTTTTAGATCAAGCTGAATCCAGGTTGGAAATTGATTATGCGACCAGTATTTACTAAACATCTGGAAAAACAAATTTTCCGGGCCATGGCCAACGGGGTCAGTTGAGCCAGCCGTCGTAATCTCCCAACCTGGAGCATCATACCGGGCAAATTGGAGAGCGTATTTTAAGAAAACAGGATCACCAGAAACCTCGTACAGCCAAAGGAGTTGGTGCACATGGAGTGTATTGTAGTCGCGAGCGGGGGCGTATTCGCGAGGGTTGGTGGGGTATTGACTGTAAAAGGAGAGGAAACCCGCATCATATAGAGCGATATCTCTCTTAACCGCTGCAATGCCGAGATCCAGATACCGTCTGACATTCGCCCGACCCGTCCATTTCCAGAATGTCCAAAGGGCTTGCACTGCGGCAATGTGACCGTTCAGGATCTTAGCAGATGGTGCCTCTTCATCAGCTACTTCTTCGTACCATGCTGTGTTGCCCTCAAAAGTCGCAACGCCTCCCGCCGAAGTAGGCACAACAAAGGAACGAAACGCATATTCAGCTGCGCGGAGATATTCAAGGTTGCCTGTCAGATCGTAAGCCGCCAAAAAAGTGCATAATATCCTCCCTTGTGATAAAGCCGAAACCCATGGAGTTTTCGCTTTAAATGATGGATTGTCAAAATCGAATTCCCATACCCAGAACTCAACCCCGTGGTATTCCCGACGAGTTCTGTGTTCAAGGAACCATTGAACCTGCTTCTGAAACGCTTGCAGTAGCGACGAATCTTTTGTGGCAAGGTAATCTCGGTAAAGTGCAAGTGCATAGTTTGCAATAAAGGTGGGGTTGTACCGCCGTCCCGCTTCACCATGTAAAGAGCCATAGTCTGTTACAGGTACTCCATGCTCATCTAAGCTGACCAATCTTGAGGATCTCACATACTCCTCAGCACTGACCCGAAGCGTAAATGGATAAAGCGGCTTTTCCCGGAGAGTGGTTATTAGCAACTCGTCTTTTAAGGCCAAAATACTCCATCCCAACATCACTTCGCCGTAAAGATAGTCAACGTCCAAACAGTTTATGTCTTTGTAGCGGCTTTCATAGACTGCTTGTGCATGCTCCAATATTGAAGGCTCCCAACGTGCAAGACGGGCAAAGGCTGAAACAGCATAATCATAGGCTCTACCTTCGCCGTCCAAATTATGGGCAAGATAGAATCCTTTGCGCCAATCAGAATTGCATAGTTCTTCAGCTTTAGCGTTCAAGGGCTTCCACAATCGCTTTGTAAATGTCCGAGCAACTGCCTTCAGGTCATCTTCCTGGAATACAACCCCCATCTGCCAAGCATCAATCATAAAGTGAAGGGTTAAAGAAAAGTGTGAAACATCTTCCATGCTATGGTTAGCATCAGACCGCGAATATATACCATTCACTGGATCGGAATCCCTGTTCTCCCAGCCATTATAAGGCAAACTATCTTTGATCCAGTAAGGCATACTCACTGTTCCATCAGGTAGAAAAGTTATACCTGCGCGCACTTTTCTGGCCAAAGATACGGCTTTCTCTAAGTAGCTGACATTTCCAGTTACTCGCCACAACCATAGAAGAAATCTGCCATTTGCGGAAAGGCCGTTGTAAGGAACTGGAAGCCCGCTCGCCCAATATTTCCCACCAGGCTCAAAAACAAAATAACCTCCTTCTGCATCTTCCCGCCATGAGCTTGAGTAGTCCTGAAAACTTTGTTCAAAAGCCTGCACATACTCTCTGGCTTTTGATTGGTATATAGCGAGTTCAGGGGTGCGAAAGACAAGATCAGCAAATCGTAGGAACGGAATGCCGATTATCGGCGTATGCAGTTCGTGGAGAACCATTTTGTATGTTTCTTTAAGTGGATACACTCCAGAAGCAGGTGGAGCACTGCCGACAACGCGAACACGGATCCAACTATTGGGGCTTAAGTCCGCATTTACCGTTCGTTCCACGGTCTCTAAGGTGATACCTTTAAATGTTACCTCTAAAGGTTCTTTGCAACGGAAATCATTACGAACCAGAAGTGTAAAGTGCTCGCTGTCTTCTCGGATTATTTCAACCACAGTGTGGTTATTTCCGGCCTGATGGATCCCTTGAATCTCAAGCGCTGGATTACCCTTGTCATCAGGTATGATTATTGGAATACCAAGTGTATAGTAACCTCCCACTTGCCAACCGGGTCTTAGCCTTCCAGCATAATCAGATCGACCCGCACGGTCATCACGCACCCGAAGCACATGATCTGCATGTTTTACAAAGATTGCCAGGTACTTGCGATCTTTAGTTGCTTCGTACATATTAAGAAGCGACTCCATAAACTGAGCCTCATTCCAAACAATCCGGCCGGTCAGATTATTATCATAGAGCAGCTTTTGCCCCAAGGATGTTGCTTTCAAGAGCTTTTCATAAACGACTTGCGCATTGTCTATTCGCGTTTGGACTTCGGTTTCCTTGGTGCTACTCTGCTTACATCCCGAAAGTCCCAGGATCACTGTAGCGCACAAAAGGAACATCACACTTTTCATAACCGACAGTAGAACGATCGGGTAACGTTTTCCTCTGGCTTGTGCGTATTTTGTGATCATACTCTATTTCCCTCTTGCCATTCTAAATGTCTGGAGGTGCGTACAACCACACAGTCTTGCCCTCGTCTGTCGAGCTTCCAGTGTATTAAGTATCCAAAGAACTAAAACTGCAGGGATTAAGCCGTGTGTTAGCATAGAGGTAAAGAGCGCTGATTCGGTGATAGCCATCGCGGGCATTGAGATCATTGCAGCTACAAAATGCGGCGGAAGGCGTGATCCTATACTGTCTACAATACAAAGCATTACCCCAAGAATCGCGGAGAAAAGAAACATTCCTAGAAACCCAAAATTCCCGTATGCATCGCCCAGATATCCAACATCGGGCCAAAATTCTCGGCCCCAATAGGCGTGAGCTATTACACTTACCATAGGTTGGCCATATGGATTTTCAATGAAGGGTTTTAGGATTGAATCGGACAACATGTAAAAGGGATGCTCTGGCTGTGAGAAAAATTCATAATATTTCACGTGCAAGTTGGCTGGGACGAAAAATAGCCGGCGGACAAAAAGTGATGGCACAAACTCATTGCCAGTTATTAAGAACAGAACATATGAACCTAAAGCTAACAGAAAGGCTCCCCCAAGGATATAGGAGAGAAAATTTTTCTTCTGCCAGATAAGGTAAACCCCGGCAGTTAGCGCAGGAGCTAAAAGAAATGACTTGTGCCCTGTCATGCCAAAGAGAAGCAATTGACCAAAAATAGCAACGCTCAAAAGCCAACGATTCCTTCTCAGCAAGCCCAAGCAAAAGAGCACTATGTTGAAGACATGCGCTTGCCAAGGCACAAAGTAGCCTATAAAGGGACCCCGCGTCTGAGCATACTCGGCACGGACTGCGTATACAGAGAGTAGATCAAAGCTAAATCTACTGAGACCTCCGGTAAGCAGCAAATATCCGTAGGTGTAAAGAGACATTCCGAGTAAAGTAGTAATTCCCAAATATACCAAATCCCGCCCAGGGCGCGGTACCCTTACTCTTGGTAAGAACCAAAAAATTGCTATGACAAGGGTGAAACATGCTGATGCCGCGTAAACGAAAGGGAGAGGTGCATCTGCTAATCCATACAGCGAAGATAAGGGAATCATAACCACAACAAAATACAAGGCCAGCACAATTCCACTTGGACGCCGTCTCTGATAGAGAGCCAATGCCAACCATGCTCCAAGGATGAGAATTATAGCATAAGACTGCAGAAAACGGAATATACTGTTTGCATGAAGTTGGAAGCCTTGATAAGCATAAAATTTGGTTATATAATCTGCATATAAGAAATCTAAAAGCCCTCGAAAGAATAATATCATAACACACACTAACATAATACGTGCATCCAAATTCTGCTTCTTGCTAAAAACCCTCGTCATCTTCAACCTCTCAACCTCACTTTAGTATCTTTACCTGTCAATGCGCGCCAAATAATACCCCACAGAAGAACATAAGCAATCAGCATTGATAGAGTATAAATGGCAACAGCGTTGATGTGCGAGACCCCCAACATTTTCCCGGCCAGGAGGCCTCCGACAACTAATGCTAGCCGCGTGATTTGCCAAATCAAGTACAAATCCTGTCGCTCCAGGATACTTAGGGTGTGAAAGAGCGGTACTATCGCAAACCGAACAGCAAACATGATCCCAAGAATTTGCACATACCTTCCGGCTGTCTCCCACTCCGGACCAAAAACAAATGTGAAAAACCACGGCGCCAAAGCGCAAATCACAGCCACAGGAAGACCCCCTATGAGGGCGAGCCGACTACTTAATTTGAGAAAAAGCCGTCTCATAGCTTTGGGATCATCTTTTGGCAGCCGGGCCGCTTCACCGAAATAGACCTGGGCCACCGAATTCACCACGATGTTCAGTGGGGCCCCGATCACCCGCTGTCCCAGTGCAAACCAGCCGGCTACCTTGACCCCATAGAATGCGGCAAAGAGTATTTGAGGAAGTTGGATCCCCAGGCCTTCAAGAAAATCCGCCCAACTCGAGAATAGAGGGAAACGTTTATACCTAGCTCCGGCTCTACGTATTCCTTCCAAGTTGATAGCTTTGAAAGCACCACAGTCCTTGTTCCAAGCGGCCAATCCGAGGGACGCACTACCAGCAGTCTCGCCGGCCAACTGCCCCAGAAGCAATCCAAGTGAACCGGCACTTGCAAAGCCAACTCCAACTTGAACAGCTGCCCGGCCTACACCTCTGCTAATCCTCGTCCAAGCAAGCCTGTTAAAATCACGCTTCCTTATAGCCCAGTAGTTCAAGATCTGGTAAGTCCCGGCCCCAAGCAGCCCCAAAGGTATTAACCATAGGTAGCGCTTCAAGCCAGGGGCATTTGCCCATACCACAATTTGAGACCCCAATGTTTGGACGACAAACCATGATAGAATAGTCATCCCGAACAATAATGCAAAGCAAAGGGACAAAATATTGACCGCGGTTTCATCGTCTTCAGGAAGTGGGATGGCATATTCGTAACGCAGTGAGGCGATTACAGTGATAATCCCTAACATAGAAGCGTAAACCCCATAAACCCCGAAGTCCTCAGGTGAATAAAGGCGTGTAAGAATCGGCGATACCAAGATAGTAACGGCCTGCCCCAGGACAGCACCTCCTGCAAGCGTGGTAACATTTCGGGCAAATAGGCCCCGGGGAAGAACTTTGGCCGCTGTCTTCTTAACCCAAGCCCAGACCACTGCTACCAAATTCACAGTTTCTAACCTTTTTTCTAAGCCTCATGAACGAGCATTTGCACTACTTGCTTCGTAGCTCTTCCATCCCCATAGGGCCAAGCCAACCCTATCCCACCTGGTCGATGCGCTCCAGGTCATGGTCTACAAGCACATTCCATCCTGTATCCATAGTCTTTATCCACCGGTTTTTTCTATCAAAGTAATACATAAAACCTGAAGTAAAGATAGCCCTTGGCATAGAACCTTATAAATCTGGGATTACATCTTTAATTTTTCTCCTATTCACTTTTTTTCAGAATTTTCTGTATTTACTTTCTCTCACCCCAAACTCCTTACCCCTTCCACTACTTTCCTGCAAATCTCTTCCCTATACATAGGTTCTATTGGCAAACTTAAAACTTGCTTTGTAGCCTCTGTGGCGTTTTTTAACTCTCCTAAACATTCGCACCTGTTTTTGAATACCTTCATCTGATGAAGAGACACAGGATAATAAACCATTGTCTGGATACCTTTTTCTTTAAGTTTCTTTTGAACTTCATCTCTTTTGTTTAATACTCTTATAGTATACTGATGATAAACATGATAAGCCTTTTCCTGTACTTTTGGCGTCTTAATCCAGGCTATCTCTTTTAAATATTTATCATAAAAGCTTGCTATTTTTCTTCTTCGTTTGTTGAATTCATCTATATATTTCATCTTTGCAAGCAAAATAGCTGCCTGTAAGGTATCAAGGCGGGCATTATAGCCTATGTGATCTACATTGTATTTATCTTTACCCCCATGTTTTCTTAACATTCTTATAATCTCTGCAAGTTCATCATTATCTGTGGTAACCATCCCTCCATCACCAAATCCACCCAGATTCTTTGAAGGAAAAAAGCTGAAGCATCCTATATCACCAAAGGATCCTGTTTTTCTTCCATCCCATTTAGCACCAAAGCTTTGGGCACAATCTTCTACTACAAAAATTCCTGCATCTTTAGCAAGTTCCATTATTCTATCCATATCACAAGGTTGACCATAAAGATGAACCGGAAGAATACCTATTACTCTTTTCCTGTATTTTTTAAGAGCTTTTTTTATCTCTTCAGGGTCTATGTTAAAAGTATCCGGGTCTATATCTACAAAAAGTGGAGTTGCTCCTGCCCTTAAAATGGCATCTCCTGTTGCAGTGAAAGTAAAGGGTGTAGTAATTATTAAATCTTCTTTATCCCAGTATTCCTGCCCTTTAATCTTTATCGCTAAAGCTCTTAAAGAAATAACAAGTGCATCAGTACCAGAAGAAACTCCAATAGCGTGCTTTGTGCCGATATATGAAGCTATTTTTTGTTCAAGTTCTGAAACCTCTGGTCCAAGTATATATTTGGCATTAACAGCGGTTTTGAGAAGGGCGTTCTCTAAATCTTCTGCATAGTATAAGTACTCTTGTTTAAGATCTAAAAGTGAAATTGAAGAATTTTCAGAAATTTTAAACTTCTCAGGAGTAATTGCCCTTTCAAAACATTTAATTAAATTTTCATCGTATGTTAATATGATACAATCTTTACCTATACGTTCACAAATTGAAATTAAGATACCATCCTCTGGATCAGAGTAATCAATACTTTGTTTGGCATCAAAACCTGTAGTAGAAATTATATTTACATTAAAATCTAACAAAAACTTTTTAAAATTTGAAACAATCTCTTTTTTAGAGATTTTTAGAAACCTTTTTAACAGAAACAAAATTGTATCATATTGGTAAGATGATAGTAAAAATTTTACTTTATTTTTACAGTTTTTCAAAAAAGTTTTTACACTTTTATGTCGAGGACGGTGACTATCTAAATAATCCAAAACTATATTTGTATCTAAAAGTACAATCTGCATTAAAGTACTCCCTTTTCTTTATACCTTTTGAAATAGGCAAAATATTTATACCAAATTTTGTGTTCCAAAAAATTAGGAAAATTTTCTTCTTCAATTTCTTCATAATCTCTTATATCTATTTCTCCTTCCATATCAAAAAGTCTCTCTGCTACTCTTAAAACTTCTCTATGTTTTTCCGTTAGCCCTTCTCCTTTTAAGAAAAAAACTATTATTACCTCTCCTTTTTTTTCTTTATTTTCTTCAAACTTTTTCTTGAAAGAGAGAGAAAGTGTTGCTAAAAAATACAATTCTTCAGGAGTTATATACTCATCAATAAATTGAATCAGAATTATGTCATTAAAACAACGGACTAAAAGATCAGGAGCAAACTCAAGTTCCGAAAAATCAACAGGATTTAAAATTTTTGTAGCTGGATACTTTTCTATTTGTTCTTTTAATCTACTTATTTCTACATTTTTAAATAAGTTTACAGGTAAGGCTTTTTTAAAAAGTAACCTCATATACACTCCTTAATTGGTAAAAATTTTTCTCCTTCAAGAACATAGCTGCTTCCACAATTTGGACAGGTAAATTCTTCTCGGCTTTCAGCTTTTACCTTCCATGTAATCACTATTCCACATTTACAAACCCAACCACTGTGGGTTGCAGGAACTCCTAAGTATAAAGCATAGTCAGGAACATCAGAAGTTACTACTGCACCAGCTCCTATAAAAGCATATTTTCCTATAGTTACTCCACAAATAATAGTTGCATTTGCCCCAATAGTTGCCCCTCTTTTTATTAAAGTAGGTTTGAATTCATGTTTTCTATTTACGAAAGCCCTTGGTGTTAAAACATTAGTAAACACTGCAGAAGGACCAACAAATACCTCATCCTCTAAAGTTACTCCTTTAAAAACAGATACATTATTTTGAATTTTACATCTATTTCCTATTTTTACATCCGGACCTATCATCACATTCTGTCCAATAATACAATTTTTACCTATCTTTGTATTTTTAAGAACATGAGAAAAATGCCAAATCTTTGTGCCTTCTCCTATTTCAACCTCTTCATCTATATAACTTGAAGGGTGCACGAAATAAGATTTTTTATTCTCGGTAATTTTTACAACTTCGATTGGTTTTTGCTCTCTAAGAGATTTCTCACAAAGGTTTAAAATTTTAAGAACTCTTAAACCTTCCTCACCATCTGTCCTTGGGGTCTTCCTCTCCAAAACACACTTAATAAAATGATTCATTTCTTCTTTAAGGGGTTCCTTCTGTTCTACCTCTACAGTATAGTAATCAGCTTTTTGAGCAATTGGAATTTTTCCATCTTTCCACTCTATCTGATGAGGATAGATAAATAGCTTTTCTTTACTTACATCATCAAAAACAGCCATCTTTTTAGAACCTACAACTACCAGTTTCTGCTCTTTAAAAGGATTAAGCCAGCTTACAAAAATGTGTCCTTTTATACCGCTCTTGAATTCTAAAGTTGTAACAGTGGTATCGTAAATTCCTTTATTCAAGATATCTGAACCAAAAGCACTCACTTTTACTGGTTCCTCTTCAAGAAGCATTAAAATAATGGATATGTCGTGAGGTGCGAAACTCCACAAAATGTTTTCTTCAGTTCTTAATTTTCCAATATTAAGTCTATTTGAATAAATGTATTGAATTTTACCCAGTTCTCCACTTTTTATTAATTTTTTTAGTTTAAGAACTGCAGGATGGTATTGCAAAAGGTGTCCTACCATTAAAATGCGTTTTTTTTCTTTAGCAAGATTAACAAGTTCTTCTCCCTCTTCTACTTTCAAAGCAAGAGGTTTTTCTACAAATACATCTTTATTAGCAAGTAGGGCTTGTTTTGCTTTTTTATAATGAGTAGCTGCAGGTGTAGCGATAACTACAGCTTTAATATTTTCGTTAATTAATACTTCTTCATAAGAAGTAGTATAATATACCTCAGGAAATTGCTTTTTTCTTTCAGCAATAATTTCTTGATTAATTTCACATACAGTATGTAAGACATTTAATTCGTATAAATTACGCAATAAATTTTTCCCCCAATAACCAGCACCAATTAGAGCAATAAACTTATTCACGCTTTCCATATTTTCCCCTTCTGAATCCCTTTAATTTTTAGAGCATTTCTTGTATCAATAATTAATTTTGCTTTTTCAGCAATAAGTTGATAATCTATATTAGAATGGTTAGTTGTAATTACTACTGCATCATATTGAGCAATGTTTTGAGGTGTTAGTGAGATAGAAGTTTTTTTAAACTGATATTTTCTTGTTTTGGGAAGAACGGGAATATATGGATCATGATAATCTACCCGCGCTCCTTCTTTTTCTAAAAGATCCATTATTTTCAAAGCAGGACTTTCACGCATATCATCTACATCAGGTTTATAAGCAACACCAACAAGTAAAATTTTTGCACCTTTAACTGGGATATTGTTAGTATTTAACGCTTTAATTGTCTTTTCAACTACATAATAAGGCATACTACTATTTACTTCCCCAGCAAGTTCTATAAAACGAGTATGAATATCATATTCTTTTGCTTTCCAAGTAAGATAAAATGGATCTATAGGAATACAATGTCCTCCTAAACCCGGACCAGGATAAAAAGCTTGAAATCCAAAAGGTTTTGTTTTAGCTGCTTCTATTACTTCCCAGATATCTATCCCCATTCTTTCAAAAATAATTTTTAGTTCATTAACTAAGGCAATATTTACAGCACGATAAGTATTTTCTAATATTTTTGTTGCTTCAGCTACTCTTGGAGAACTAACTGGAACTGTTTGTATAACAATATGCTTGTAAAGTTCATTAACGAGTGCAAGGCATTTTTCTGTTATACCTGATACTACTTTAGGAATAGTAGCAGTAGAAAATTTTTTGTTTCCAGGATCTTCTCGTTCCGGAGAATATCCTAAAAAGAAATCTTTGCCAATTTTTAATCCTGTGTTTGATAAAATAGGAAGTATCTCTTCTTCAGTAGTACCAGGATAGGTAGTGCTTTCTAAAATAACAAGTTGTCCTTTTCTTAAGTGCTGAGTTATTGTCTTGGTCGTATTAAGAACAAAGGATAAATCTGGTTCATAATGCTTCCCTATAGGTGTAGGCACACATATAATAATAACATCAACTTCCTTTAACCTGCTAAAGTCATTTGTGGCAGAAAATGAGTTAGAGGATACATATTTTTTGATGAATTCACTATCTATATGTCTTATATAACTTTCACCCTTATTAATTTTTGCTACTTTTTCTTTATCTATATCAAAACCTATTACTTTAAAACCTTTATTTAAAAACTCCCGCGAAAGTGGTAATCCAACATAACCAAGACCAATAATTCCAATATAAACTTTTTTATTTTTAATTTTTTCTAATAAAAATTGAAACATTTTTTTATATTTTTATTTCTTATTTTTATGCCAAAAAGTTTAACAAATAATAAAC
>Ga0180301_10002921_pt1 | contig 13394 bp, 10 predicted proteins | sample GuaBasSediGuay16_FD_121797 | JGI IMG/M metagenome (GOLD analysis project Ga0180301, IMG submission 121797) | Subseafloor sediment microbial communities from Guaymas Basin, Gulf of California, Mexico - Guay16, Core 4569-2, 12-15 cm | ecosystem: Environmental > Aquatic > Marine > Hydrothermal...
ATAGGTTTTCATGAGGATCACGCTATTAGATTGCTTACCACGTCTGGTGCTGGTCCTGACGATATTGTAGTGGTACTTACCGCTTCACCCATTATTGCTGGTACTAGAAGAGCCATTGAAGGTCTTAGAGCTTTTACCTTAAGAATAGGTATAAACGACATTAATGTAATTGAAGTACCACCAACAATTGATGGTATTATTAAGGTTGTTAAGGTGTTCCGTAATGCTGAAGTTGAGTACATACTTGGATTATCTGGTGGTATGAGGTACTTAGTTGTCTATACGTTGCTAGCCTTAATGCTTACTGGTAGAACTGCAAGGATCCACATATATCCTGAGGGTGGTGAAGGTCCTGAGATAGTACTCGATAAGTATGTCCTGAGTTCAATAATTAATCCTCCAACAGAGTCTGAAGTTAGGATACTAAACATCGTATATGATAACCCCGGTATAGTTGATGATGATATAGCTGAGATTATAGGTAGGAAACCTAAAACTGTAAAGAACGTTGTTGCTGAGTTGAGCAAGAGGGGTTTAGTGATCAGAAGGGGTAGGAGGGGAGGTATTTACCCAACCGAATGGGGTAAAGTCATAGCAGAGGTATCAAGGCTGGTTATCTCAAGTAATCGCTCTAATCCTAACAAGTCCTAAACCAATACCTCTAGACCTACCAATACCTAAGTAATTAGCAAGCCCTAATAGTTTACTATATATAGGTAATAACTTCCTACTTAAACACTCATAAATAACCCAACCAGTAAACCCCCTAACCCTCCTCAGCCTACCTCTAGAATCACGACCAACAACTACGGTCACAGGTCTCAAGTCATAATCAACCTCGACAAGAGTAACATCAGCTAACCTACCCAACTTATAAGCCTCCCAATCACCAGCAGCAGGACCCGGAATCCTCTCGCTAGGCTCAGCAATAGAATTCCAAAACCTAAGCAGGTAAGAAAAAATGAATGAAGGCTGGGGCAGCAACCTATGCCTCTCAGGCAACCGCTTAGACTTAACCCTAAGAGGTGGGGGAACCATGTATTTAGCTGTGAGGACTGTAGGAGTAATGAACTCTACCTTAAACATGTCTTTAATTCCTAAGATGTTTTCGGTTATATTAACAATCTCAATTTCTACTAACTTAATGTTAACAATACCATAAGGTGTTTTATATGTACCGCTAATATCCAATACGTAGGGGTTTAGGGTATTATAAGTAAGCGATATCCAGCAGTCAAGGATTGTGCCTTTAGGTATCGTAGGTAGGGGGTTACCTGTACTATAGAGCGGTTTACCTTTGAAAAATAGTGGTGATATCTGTATAGGTTTAAAAGGCCTTATCTGAGACGTTAGTTCCTTAATTAAGCCATCAGTGTAGCTTTCAATAATATACTTAATAACCTTAGACGTTAGTGGTGGTGGCACTAAATCAGTGATGCATTGGATGTTGTAGAATCCTCTAGCAATATTCATTTATAGCAAAACCCCCTTTTCAAATAGTTATTACCCTAGGTATTAACGAGAGTGATACATGAAAAGTAATGTCATTACTAAGTTCGGTCCTTAACATATTTACTAGTAATTCATAGTTTCCCTCCTTCTTAATTGCCTTAACTACTTTCTCGTACTTTATTCGCCAATAGTTGTTGATATTCTCCCTACATGATGCTGCCCTGTTATCTACAATGAATAGAGTGTAATAAATGGGAAATGTTAACCTATTACTACTTAAATCTCTATTACTATTCAATATTGCGGAATACTTCGGGATTAACTCACGTATTGAACCTGCCAATTCTTCATAACGTTTAATCAACCCCTCTAAGCTCATTAACACTTCGCTTGATAATAGCCCTAGATCAACTGTATGTTTAAGTCCATCATAAAATGCTTTAAGCATTTCCATATCAAGTAAGAGATTCTTGGAATATTTAGAGTACTTGTAAAGCTTATGTACTACTTCGTATATTATGTCTCCCAGATATCCGTATTCCTCAACTGATGCCCATATTATTGATTCATGGTGCAAAAGTATAGCAAGTGCTGCTTGCTCATATAGCTTATAACCTGAAACCACCTTACTAAGACTATTTCTCATATTTAATGCTTTATTAAAAACATCCTTAATGAAGAGCATGTGAATCCACGATGAAATCTCGTGTCTAAAATCTCTAAGGTTAATTAGGTAGCCTCTAGCCATTTTACCTATATCGTGAAATACTATTGTAATCTCCATAAGCTTAGTCAAATATTTCTCAATTTCATCTTTACTTACATTCATGATATCTTTACTTCTATGTCTTGGCTCGCTTCTTAATAATCTAATTAAAGAGTTAATGAGTATATTAATTACTTCTTTGCTAATGAGATTGAATTCCTTAAGTGCTAAGATTGTATGCGCTATTAAACAGCCATTGTTACGGTATGACTTAATTTTACCGCAATATCTGTTCAAGCAGTAAGGTCTTACTTTGTATAGACTCTTAAGAATTTCACACTCATTAATCATATTTGATCACCCAAGAGTAATTAGACCTACATCTTCATCTCCTAAGAATTCATAGTATATCGGATTAAGCACATAATATCTATTAGGCTTAATATCGGATAAGTTAATACCTTTATCACTAATAGCAATCTTCTTAAATTTAATCACGGTTCTTTTTTCACTCCTTTCTTGAATTATATCTACGCATATGATGTACTTTCTATTCTCCACATTGAATATTATGGGCTTTATGGTACTTTCAGACAACGTAGATAATGTTTTGGGTGGTATGTTAATCGATATACTTAGCATGTTGTTGTATATAATGTCTAATATGTCTAGATCAGGGTGTGACACTTCATTATTTGTCATTGTTAGTAGTTCACTAATCTTTTTCTTGATAATATCTTCAGGGTAAAATATTTTTAGCTCTATTCCCAGTCTCACTAAGTGATTTAGGAAATTATTTTGCACTCTATCATTATATGCTCCAAAGACATTACCTATAAAGCCTTCTATGAGCCCCTTAATACTATTTACAATATTGCGTGTACGCTTCGATACTTCCTTAATTAATTCCTCCGAGTACTGTCTATTGATTAACGGTATATTACTTGTCGATTTAACAGCTCTACTAAGTTCTTTAGTTATGTTATTCATTGATAATATCTCAAGTGCTCTATCCATGAATAGACCATAGATTATGTTAGAGCTATTAATGCAGTCATCATCTATTACTATGTATGCCTTACCTCTGTCTCCTACTCTTCTAGCAACCCTACCTAATCTCTGAATTAGGGAGTCAAGTGGTGAGGCATCTGTTATAATTAGATCGAAATTGTAATCTAGACCTGCCTCAATGACTTGTGTCGATATTAAAATTAACTTTTTAAGGTTCCTGATCTTTAATTCACGTTCCTTTCTAACATCACGTCTAAGTCTCGAGTGAAGGAGAATTATGTCAATGTTCCTTAATGAGTTTCTCAGGTGTTTAAAGAGGTTTGAAGCTCTTTTTACAGTATTTAGTACTATTAAGATTTTACTAAGACCTTCATTCAATGCCTCTTCAATTATTCTTAACGTAAAGTTCTTGACTAGTTCATCAAATTCTCCCTTACCTCTTAAGTCTTTTACCTCAACACTTAATTCGCCTCTACGAGCTTCCTCCCTCACATTGATAACCTCGATGGCATACCTGCCCCTTCCCTCAAGTTCTTTCTTAATATCTTCAACTATCACATCGGGTATGGTTGCTGACATTAAGATTATCTTAGACCCCAACCTCAACAATGTTTTTAAATGAGATATGAGGATCCTTGGTGTAAACCAGTTAACATCCTGCAGTAATTGCGTTTCATCCATCACTATTAACGATGTAGATAACTTACCTAGTGATAGTCTATAATGCCTACCCCAACTCCTTAAGCCGTAAATTGTGTAAATGAGTGTATCGTAGGTGGTAATTACTATGTCACCTTCTAAATATGGCTTAGTTAGGGTTGGCTCTCCGTAGTCTATCGTAACGACAGCTCTACCCCATAGTCCTAAATCATCTATGTGTCTAGATATCCTCCAAAACATAGCGTTAACTAAGCTCTTAGTTGGTAATACGTAAATCAGACTTAGCCAACATCTTCCAATAATGTCTAGGTATTGAGCAAGGAATGGTGCTAATATAGCTTCAGTTTTACCTATACCTGTAGGTGCTCTAAGTATTATTAAGTCTATATCTGTATCAAGTAACTTACTCCAGAGGTCGTTAAGGTATGAATATCTGTAAGGCTTAACTTTACCTAAGTGATATTTAGTGACGAGGGTTTCAACTATTCTCCATAGGTCATTCATGAAGTCAAGCACCTAGGATCTTAGCTAACTCCTTAATTGCTGAGTAGCTAAGTTGATTTCTAACAACGTCATCTTTGTAAGCAGTTCTTACTGCGCGGTATAGTAAATCTACATTACGGTACTCAAGGAATTTGACCATGTAATCTAAAGTGTCAACATCAACATTTATCTGTCCTTTAATTGTTGCACGCATTCTTCTTTTACTTATTAATCTCCTAATTGCTGTATCAATTATTAGGTATACGTCTCCCGCCACATTACCCTTTATGACTAAATATAACCCCTTAATTAGCGGGTCTATACACACTATATCATATCCTCTAAGTTGTGATGCACCTCTCGTAAACTTTACCGATACCAAGTGCCATGAAGCGCTTGATTTATATAATTCCTCAATTAAATCTTGACCTCCCCCAAGGACTGATAACTCTATGAGTGATAATTTACTGAGTATATCAGTAGGTAATACATCTAATACTCTCCTGATTCTATCGGTTACATTTATATAGTTATTGCTTAATACATCTATATATCTCATTATAACATTACCTGTCACTTCACCGTTAAATATAGGTATAATCTCAAGTGAGTCACCTCCCGAGGCACTCATTAACCCTATAAAGTATAAACCTAAACTTGCTAAGCCTCTACATAGTATACATGCTAAATAGGGAGTAGCTACTGCTGAGAACTCTTTGAGTCTATATTTACCTGCAGAAGGCATTAATGCTAGCCATATAGTATCCATGTCCTTAATCTTACCTTTAAGTGCTCTTCCCTCATTTAATCTTAGTGTGTGACCCTTACTTGTTAAGTCGCTAAGCCTATTTTTGAGTTCATCAACGTTGCTTAATCTGGATATAATTCCATCTAGCTTACCTCTAGATTGTAACTGAATAACTCTACCTTCATCAAGGAGTCTCCTAGTTATGTTATGGCCGTACTCATCAAATACATACGCTATTGCTTCAGCCACGTCGTTTAACGTGAAATCACCAAGGTCTATTATGTACTCGTGACCTGTAAATGACATTAATATCCCTCTAACACTCTCGCGAAACCGAACACTCAGTGAGCCGACTATACCATACATAATTAATGAATCAGTAATCACCCCATGGCCAGGTGTATATATTTTAATACCCATAACTCTCACCCAGAAGTTTAGGCAGGCACGTCAACTATGTAATTGCTATTAAACATATACACCCTTACAGGTTTCTTTAAATTTACCTTCACTTTTGATGGCTCGTAAACTACTGCCTTAACCCCTCTCTTCGTCTCAATGAACTTCCTACGTATAGGTACTACGTAAGATTTCATGATCCTCAATTCATCAGTCATTTTAATTATCATGTAATCACCTTCAACATCATCAATGAATTCTTCATCAAATACTAATGGATATTCGGTTTCAACATTCTTCATTTGAACTTCACTGTACATTGAGATTTGAACATTAGTAACTGAACATGTAGATTCTGTGTCACCTAGTCTTGATATCAAATAGAATGCATCCCTAGGTATCACCCTACCCCTTCTTAATACGTAAGCTACACTTATGTTATGAACGAATAAATACTCCCTATACAATGCATCCTTATACTTCTGCTCTAATGCATTCTTTACCTCTGTATAGTTATGCCCCTTCGATTTAATTAACTTAAGTACTTCCCTCTTTTTATCTAAAATCCTATACCTCCAAAGGAGTATTGGATTAGGTACAGCTGGTGCTTCGGACATTAATGATGCTCTCGCTAAGACTACATGATCCCTTACCTTAGCTAAAGCCTCATCGGGACTTAATCCTTCCTTAACGGCCACCGCATAAGCTAATGAACCTATAAGCGCTGATGGTGGAGGTATGGGTAGTGATGAGCCTATCTGGAAGGATTCGGGGTTCCTTATGGAGAAAAAGGGTAATTTAATTTTAATTAAGGCTATGTAAGCCATTTTTCTACATCCTCTATTAATTTACTTATGAGGTCTACTACGTCTCTACACTTAATTGCTAAGTTACCTAAAGTCTTAGCTACTTCATCACCTAGTACATATATCTTGAGATCCTTGCCTATATGTTCCATTCTCCTTAGTGATTCAAGTAGTGACTTACTGTCGCTTACATAGTCTTTGTAGAAGCCATGTATTAAGTTAGGTATCGGCTTATTGGATGCTGCAGCTATTAATTCTATGACCTTTATTATAGGTTCAGCTCTAACTCTTGATGCCCCGAAGTTGCCTGTAAGTACATTAGCTAGTGCTTGAAGTGCTGCTTTTGCTCTTAGCTTTCTCTCATTAACATTTAGTACCTTACTTGGATCTGATTGAGATCTACCTACATAGCTTAGGTCTAGTGATACTGAGAATCCGTAGAGACCTGTTGCGTACTCTCTCTTGAACACCATCATTACATTCTCATCGATCTTACCCTCTCTAGTTATGCCGACTCTATTGTGAGTTATTGCTACGTACTTGCTCTCTAAATCCTCTACCGGTATCATGAATGAGAACCTTACTAAGCTCTCCCTCCTAATGTTGGTTTCTGTTGATAGGAATCCGTGAAGGTCCTCTATTGCACAGTTTCTTATATAGTCAAATTCATCAGTAAATTTAAGTGGTGACCTATACATTACATATCTCTTACAATATTCGCATAGTTTATCATAATTTAGTGACCTAAGTATGTTTATTGTTTCTACGGCATGCCAATGCTTTAACATGTTACCTGATATCACTGGTTCCTCGAAGTATTCTAGGCTACCCTTGGGTAGTCTGCGAGCTATGAATGCTTTAGATAGTGATATATAGTTACCTATAGCACCTTCAGCGTTGGCTGTATGTATATTTATTAAGGCTCTTCCAGTCATGCGTATGTACATGTTTTCATCCCTTAGACTTGGTCTTTAATCTAACACCTAAGTAAGCTAGTGATAGGGATGATAGTATGGCAGCTACTAAATGAGGGTCCTTCTCAGCTAACTTAATGACCTCTTTAACGGTTTCGGAACCTACGTCAAATATCCTCCTAATTCTCTCTTCAAGACTACCCTCCTTAACCTCAGCTAATGCAGGTGCATCGTAATCACCTGACTCTATTCCCTCAGCTAATTTAGTTAGGACCCTATCCTTAGTTCTTAAGAACTTGTTAATTACTGTAACGAAGCTTTTGATATCCTTGACTCTAGCTAATTCATCGAACAGTCCTAAGTCCGCTTCAATAACTTTAAATGCTCCTAAGTACGCTACCATTCTCTTAACATCTTTATTCTCAACTAGCTTACTAACATCTATAGTACTCGTATGCACCACCAGTCGGGATATAGTAGAGAAATTATATAAACTTTTCTTGAATTAGTAACTTCTGTTCGATTTACATGCATACCCCGTGTGCTTAGAAGTTACAATTCACTTCTTGGGTAGTGCAAGCATTTTGCCAAGTTCAGTTATTTCAATATACTTACCCCTTCTGTTGATCAATCCTCTTGATTCAAGCCACGATATATGCCTATAGATTACGCTTCTATCCTTACCTAGCTCTAATGATAATTCCGTTATAGTCTTTGGCTTATCTATAAGTGCATTAAGTATTTCCTGCTTAACATCCGTTACTGCAAGTTCAAGAACACGTCTAACTTGAGGTATTTCTATATGCTCACCTCTTCCTTCAAGGTATACATGTATTTTAGGTTCCTTAGTCCATGATGTTGTTAGGTATGCTATGAATGTGGCAATAACTAATGCTCTCATACTACCAGTTAATGATATGCTTACATTCTTGTCCTTGATTTCATTAAATATTGATCTAATTACCTGAACTCCCTTAGATATAGGCCTGAGTGGTATGAAGTATCTCTTGAACTTCACCTCTAATTCCTCACCTTTAAACATCATAGTAGCTATTCTCTTAAAATCTAGGAAGGCCCTCTCGGATCTTTCATCCTTAAACTCAGGTGTTAGCACAACAACTAAACCGTTATGTCTTAATGGCGTGGAAGCTAAAGCTCTCATTAATGGGCCTGGCTCGAAGCCTAGTGTCAACACCAGTGCATCATACATACAAGATCCCAACGTAATCATAACAAAGGAGTTATTAAACCATAAATAGAGACCCATAGAATCCCGGGATAACTCAGGACTGAGTTTGTATACTTATAAATTTTACTTCTTAATCGGAATCCAATATAAATTAACATGATCACGCACTAATGTATAGAGAAAATCCCGGAGAACGACAGGAGACATGAGAATAATGGAAAATTGAAGTAGTAAGATAGCTCTAAATACCTGCGTGTGTGTAAGATTAAGCGGAAAACTTATAAACATAAACTAAGGACACATTACATGGAATCTTAAATAGAGTGAAACAAAAGTAGGACTCGGAATCTAATTAATAGAATTGAAAGTCCCTAGAGATGTTGGGGTTCCTCAGAAGTTCCTTGACAGGAATCTAATTAATAGAATTGAAAGCTTTACGCGATGGTAGCTGGGCTATGGTCCGCACTTCTCGAATCTAATTAATAGAATTGAAAGTTAAGCGTCCTAAGCAGCAGTAACTTCCTCTTAAGCCCGGAATCTAATTAATAGAATTGAAAGATTCCTGCTTAACCTCTTTATCGCCCCAAACCGAGACTGGAATCTAATTAATAGAATTGAAAGTTATGTCCTTACAGTCATTTAGTAAGTATTAAGGTATTCAAAGGAATCTAATTAATAGAATTGAAAGCCCTTAGCTTGTTCACCTCCATCACTAGCTCGTTCATTGAATCTAATTAATAGAATTGAAAGATCTGAAGGAAATGCCTCAATATCTATTGAACCCTTTGGGGAATCTAATTAATAGAATTGAAAGCTAGTTCTGGTGTTTCCTTCGTTATAGCGACCACCTTCTTACCTGGAATCTAATTAATAGAATTGAAAGCTCATGGTGTTGATTAACTTAGTTAATCTCTTTTTGAAGAATCTAATTAATAGAATTGAAAGGACTTCCTTGCGGGGTGAAGGTGTAAGGGCTAGGGGGTGGGAATCTAATTAATAGAATTGAAAGAAGGTTATTGCCTACCGCGATAAGAAAGGTAGGTTCATAGAGAATCTAATTAATAGAATTGAAAGGCAGTTCTTGACGTTACTTACGGTGTTGGCGGTTTCTGGGAATCTAATTAATAGAATTGAAAGAATTTTCTTCTCAGCTTGATTATGAAGTCATGAAATAGACCGTGAATCTAATTAATAGAATTGAAAGTAACTTACGCTGCTAACCGTGCTGAGGCCTCAGCTAAGCGTGAATCTAATTAATAGAATTGAAAGCACCAGTCGCTCCACCAGATATATATCCTGCTACCCTTCCTGAATCTAATTAATAGAATTGAAAGGCTCCAGGTGAGATAATGCCTACATATTGGTTCGATGGATGGGAATCTAATTAATAGAATTGAAGCTGGTTACCGCTACGGCGCCGTGAACCTTGCTTAACTCGCTGACAGAATCTAATTAATAGAATTGAAAGTCGCCACCATCAGACCTACCAAATGGTTCAGTAAAGGTCAGAATCTAATTAATAGAATTGAAAGATGGCATATATCAGGTAGGTACGCAGCTTCCGGTACCTCCGAATCTAATTAATAGAATTGAAAGCAAACTCACGCTTTTTACTAATGAGGTAAACAACCATAGCAGAATCTAATTAATAGAATTGAAAGGAAGTTTTCTGAACCCGGACATAGCATCCATTTTCTCTTGATGAATCTAATTAATAGAATTGAAAGGCTGAATTCGTTATCCAGATAGCATCTCAGGGAAGGGAGGGGAATCTAATTAATAGAATTGAAAGTTTGTCAGTGGTTTAGCATTCACAACAGCTTCCCTACTTGTTTCGAATCTAATTAATAGAATTGAAAGACATAAGGAAGTACACTTTATAAACCCCCTAAACTGGTGGGGTAGAATCTAATTAATAGAATTGAAAGGTAGTGAGTCCTGACAATTTTAGCTTGCGTGATATGCTGCTTGAATCTAATTAATAGAATTGAAAGTATATGTGTTCAAGGCATTATCCTGAATAGCGATTACGTGAATCTAATTAATAGAATTGAAAGGGTTAAACTCCTTAAGACCTAACCTTAAGGCTTCATGAATCTAATTAATAGAATTGAAAGACTACTAACACTAAATACAACAGAACCAGTAGTACCTGAGAATCTAATTAATAGAATTGAAAGAGCAGTAGCGCTAGGATGATTGCAACGCTGTAGCCCGTGGAATCTAATTAATAGAATTGAAAGACATCCCAGTTACTGAAGTACTCCCAAACCTTAGGTGCTAGAATCTAATTAATAGAATTGAAAGATGACCCTCAATGGCTATGCTGAAGTAACTTTAAGTCAGAATCTAATTAATAGAATTGAAAGTCAACCGAGAACTTTACTTGCCCGTCCCAACCATACACTATAGAATCTAATTAATAGAATTGAAAGACACTTTACCTATTACGAGCATGGCCAAGAATGCGGTCCTAGAATCTAATTAATAGAATTGAAAGGCAGACCCACCGTTACTAACCGCTCTAGAAACGCAGCCCCGAATCTAATTAATAGAATTGAAAGACTCATCACTATACTGAGAACACACCTTACCAGTACTGAATCTAATTAATAGAATTGAAAGGCGGCTTTATCCCGTATTGTTCCATCAATTTCACAAATTCAGGAATCTAATTAATAGAATTGAAAGACCATTACTGTATGTCGCTACATCAGCTAGATTGTATATAAGAATCTAATTAATAGAATTGAAAGAGGTAGGTGGTTCATGGTTATAAGGAACGGCGTCGGTGTCGGGAATCTAATTAATAGAATTGAAAGTAAGGGAAGATGTGGCGGTCTTAATTGGTACGGCCGTAGAGGCGAATCTAATTAATAGAATTGAAAGCAAATGCGGTTGAGCGGACGTTCTTGAGTGCGCTCATCGGTGAATCTAATTAATAGAATTGAAAGTTTAGATACTGTATCGTCTTGGGTAAGTCCTTCTTATCTACTCTTACGAATCTAATTAATAGAATTGAAAGTTAACTTCCTTAAGTAGGTCTTACCAAGCATTGGACCAATGAATCTAATTAATAGAATTGAAAGTCGGGTAGGCATACGTCCTCACATGCCAAGTGGCAATAATCAGAATCTAATTAATAGAATTGAAAGGCGGTAGTACTATCACTAGACGCCCCATCAACCGACCTCAAGAATCTAATTAATAGAATTGAAAGTCCACCCACCCAAACCCAGAACCCTAAATATAGTGGTGAGGGAATCTAATTAATAGAATTGAAAGTACCACCGCCACCCACATCAACAACGACAAACCCGAACCGAATCTAATTAATAGAATTGAAAGGCTTTGAAGCACCTATGCCTGAAGCATCAATAATGACTTCAGAGAATCTAATTAATAGAATTGAAAGTTACCTCGCAAACCAACATTTCTCACAATTCTCATAAACTCGGAATCTAATTAATAGAATTGAAAGTGTATGTAGGTAGGGAGTATATGTATAGTTAGATTAGAGAATCTAATTAATAGAATTGAAAGAAGGTAGAGCCCCTCATTGACACACCACATATAGCCCTCGTTCTTGAATCTAATTAATAGAATTGAAAGTTATCGGGCAGTCATTGATGTGTGGGCAGTGAAGCTTCCGAATCTAATTAATAGAATTGAAAGAAAACTGCATCAGTGTTATGAGGCCTCCCAAGTGTATAATGAATCTAATTAATAGAATTGAAAGTAATAGACTACAGGTTCGAGAATGAAGCTATCACTGTTAAGAATCTAATTAATAGAATTGAAAGTAGATTCACATCTTTAAAACCCTTCATACCAGTAATTGAATCTAATTAATAGAATTGAAAGTCTCGCCATGCTTAGTCGCCCCTAGCCGTTCTTAGAATCTAATTAATAGAATTGAAAGTTTAAGAACGTTAGCAACCCTAGAAGTAGTCAAAGCCAGCGAATCTAATTAATAGAATTGAAAGACAACCACTTCTCATTGGTAGGAACCCTAGAAACACCACCAGAATCTAATTAATAGAATTGAAAGATTATTATGATGAGCTTGTTACCTTCCTTCTTGATGTCCACGAATCTAATTAATAGAATTGAAAGACATATATGAATCCTTGCCTCCTTATGATCTCTATGGCATCCTTGAATCTAATTAATAGAATTGAAAGACGACACAACAACAGTGACAATATCTGGTGCACCACCAGTAGGAATCTAATTAATAGAATTGAAAGATCTTTCCCGCCAGCCTCAGGCACTCTATGAATTCCTTGAATCTAATTAATAGAATTGAAAGTGAGTCAGGTATGGCTCACTTTGATGACGTATTTTTCGTTAAGAATCTAATTAATAGAATTGAAAGTCATTATCTTCCATTCTTTGTAACTCTAGTATTTTATATAGGAATCTAATTAATAGAATTGAAAGATATAGTGTATGAGGCGTTAGAGCTATATGATGAGTACTTAGAATCTAATTAATAGAATTGAAAGTCAAATACGTAACCTAAGCCCCTTTTTTAGTTGATTGCGGAATCTAATTAATAGAATTGAAAGAACCTCAACCTACACTGAGCCTGAGCAGGCGTGGGACGCAGAATCTAATTAATAGAATTGAAAGTAGAGGAGCTTAAGGAAGAGCCCAAAGAATACACGTTATTGAATCTAATTAATAGAATTGAAAGAGCAGGTCTAGATAGCACGCCGTTACATAGTGAGCGAACAGAATCTAATTAATAGAATTGAAAGTAGACTCCGGCTCCTCAGGGTGCTTGTTGGCAAGCCTAACCGCAAGAATCTAATTAATAGAATTGAAAGGAGCCAGTACGTGATGAGGAAGACCTCGAGAAACAGCTCTAGAATCTAATTAATAGAATTGAAAGCATGATAGAACTTCCTCATTTCTCCTCACCTCATCGTAGAGTTGAATCTAATTAATAGAATTGAAAGGAGTACTCCTTAACGTGTAGTTTTAACGTTACTTTGTTGAATCTAATTAATAGAATTGAAAG
>Ga0180301_10002922_pt1 | contig 13393 bp, 8 predicted proteins | sample GuaBasSediGuay16_FD_121797 | JGI IMG/M metagenome (GOLD analysis project Ga0180301, IMG submission 121797) | Subseafloor sediment microbial communities from Guaymas Basin, Gulf of California, Mexico - Guay16, Core 4569-2, 12-15 cm | ecosystem: Environmental > Aquatic > Marine > Hydrothermal...
CGATACATCATGATCACCATTTAGTAGTTGTTAACCCCAGTGATATAAGTTTGAATGTTTGTATAAGATGCTCAGTACATGGAATTTTGTACCAAAGTACGTCACAATGGAACAATAGTAAAACCTCAGCAATAGTACTATGCTCCTACCACCAAAATCCGATACCTGGTATCAATAAGGTGGTAATTACCACCAGTAGCCCGACTACCGGTAGCAGGACACCATCGGACAATCCACAACATCCCACGAGAAAGATGTCGATAAACTGCTCCAAATCTTGAGAAGAGAAGCCTCGACAAGAATAATATCACCCCAAAAGTACAGGATCTTCCTCCCAAACTTCATAGCGAACTTCTAGCCGACACTAAAAATATTTGAAAAAGTACTAAATCGAACGAAAAGACCGAGACCTCAGAACCCTAACTTCTGACCCAAGTGTACCTTAACTCAGTCCCCGCTAACCCTCCACCTTAATTATACCTTTAAATTTCATTAGTCGATCAAATTCAACAGCCACAGACTCTCCGACAACGTGATCCCCGTAGTCTTCCTAAGCCCCCGCCTCACCTGAGCCTCCTTCCACCCATCTATGTCCCTAAAAACCTCCCTCAAAACCTCATCAAGCGTCATGAACCCTATACCGTCCTTCCCCAGCTCCTCCCGAAGCCTTCCAACCTGAACCTCCGCCACGTAACTCGCAACAAACATGGGCACGTACTTTATCTCCGAAACCCCCACCCTCGATTGACCAACTCTAACAGCCCCCACGATGCTCTCAAGCTCAATAGTACTCAAAGAAATCTCCTTTACGCTTCCACCCTCTCTGGAGTAAACTTCCCTCTCACATTCTTTAAATTCTCCTCAAAATTGCCGGTTAACGATCCCACCTCCACATGCACTATCTCCAGTACCTCTTTCTCCTCCTTAACAAGCTTCAGCCCTAAAACGTCCGCCTCCTTAACTCCACCCCTTTCCCCAGACTTTAACCTCACATTCGATATGGCCTATGCAACCCCTCAGCAATAACCACTCCCATATTAGCTCCTCGGTTCAGCTGCGCGGAAAAGGCATATCTGCCCACCCACTTCACCGTATTAACGACATTTTCGAGATTTAAAAAGGATAAGATCACCCAAAAACACGTAATCCTCCTCTAACTTCACAGTTGCATCTCTGACATGATTGTTAAGTACATTTCTTAGATTAAAAAAGAAACACGAGAATCTTGACGAGGCTAAAGCTAATGAGTTGCACTAAAGCAAGTTATAATAAAGTGATGAAGCTCTCACATAAAACGTGAGTAAAAGGACATGGGTGTGGGGCATGGAGGCATACTATGAGAAGTACGGATTGCAATATAACCCATTCCCGGCTGGACCAGCCGAGGATTTAAGGCTAGAGGAGTTGCAGGTCGCTGGTGTTGGAAAATTTGATATTATAATCTCTACCTTCAGGCAGTACTCGAACCTAGATAATAAAAAATTTAGGTTTATAGTTTCAGGACCGTGGGGAGCAGGAAAGTCTCTAGCTCTTCGCTTCTACGCTAAACTCTTAAGGGATAATTACGGCGAAAGGGTCTTGGATTTACAAATACTTCCGACTCCTCCTAATATAAAAGATATAGTGAGTTTGTTGCTTATGAGAATAAACTATCTGATATCGCGCGGAAAGATACAATCAATTAGACAGGTCTTTCGAGAATATCAAAAAGAGATTGAGAGCGCCGCACGAAAAGGGGACATGAGCATTATTTATCGGAAGTTTTCTGAGATCTTTTATAAAATCATCGAGGAAGACAACAAAATTGTCTATATATCATTTGATCAATTGGAGTCCGCAATTAACCAAATGGATCAACAAACTTTAGGGATATTCGCGGAATTTCTAAGAAACTTCTCATATTTAAGCGAAGATATACAACGCGGGTTTGCGGTCGGAATAGCGGCCGTGGATTTTGCACATGAAAGATTGTCACGGTGGGAAGCTATCAAAGGAATTCCAACATACTGGTTAACTCTGCTAAACGATATAGATGAAGTACGCGAACTCCTTAAAGTTTACCTAAAAGTCGCACGCCTCCCTGAAGATCAAATGCCTGACCACGTAAGAGATGCAATAAAAGAAAATCCAGTATACCCATTTACCGAGAGCGCATTAGACGAATTACTGAAGTCCGGAGAGGGAAGACCAAGGTATATATGCAGATACGCAAGATTCGCATTAGAAAATGCAGTAAAGCAAGATTTGCCAGAAGTAGACGCACAACAGGTTCTATTCGTCGTAAAACCAGAAATGCGGTATTGGCTTACGGCCTTAAATCAAGAACCACGAAGAGACAAAAAATCATTGATTCAGGTGCTCGACAGGGTGTTTGATGGAGGTAAAAGATTCCTCAGGGGTTTCAACTACGCAATCGTGGCGAGAAGAATAAAGAAAGAAATTGCGGAAAAGTTAGGAATAAAAATTGTCACAAAAACCGAGGAGAAGTACATAAAGATACCTTCAGACTTCTTACTAATAAAAGATCAAAATATAATCGCCTTGGTCGTACATCCGGGTACTATTTCGAGAAAAACTATCGAAAACCTACTAGAACTCACTAATATAAAAATAGAGGACAAACCGATTTCGAAAATAGTGATCCTGTCGATGATGGGACCAACCATAGGTGCGCGCCAAATGCTCAGTCTCCTAGGGCTTAAGACCGATGTGAGACTAAGAATACTAAAAGAAGACCCGGAAGACCTCGGAAGAATATTAGCACTATATCTGCGTCTCGAGGGCGAACTGCCAGGGTACATAAGAAATGAGGATGATCTTGTCAGGGAAATAAACCATGTAATAAATATTATCACAGAAACATAATTGTGGTACATATGTCAACAAGCGACGACCCTTCACAAAGAATATTTTTGGAAGAGGACATCTTCCTCAATTTTGTCCTGAACAAAATATTGTCTCTCGGGAAAACCTTCTTTGAACGACTATTCGAAAAGGAAACGGGTCTTTCCAAATCTGCACATTGTATTAACGACCTGCACATCCTCGTGAAAAGAAACTACAAAATTACACGCGGCGACGAAGTCGATATGCTAATAAAATTACGCGTCCTCGTGAACAATGAAGACTACAACGTATACATCCCCGTTGAGGTCAAAGCCCTCCACGGAGACTTTAAAAGATCAATAGGCCAAGCCCTATTCCTAAAAGAAACCTTCGGCACCTCCATAATAATCATACCCGGAGAAATGAAATCTTACCTGTTTAAGCAAGACATCTACCATAATGTTCTGAGAAAGGAAAATATAGGCTTGATCCTTTTCGAAAAAGATACGTTTGATGTCAGAGTCCGCATTTCTCTAAACGAATCTCTAATTGATACTCTAATCCGTAAATCCGCACAATTCGACCTCCAAGACAGACTATCCGGGCTTATTGACCTCCTAAGATGCGAAAGAGAGAAACTTCAAAAACTCTCAGCCATTTTAAAGCGCGGATCCTCAAATAGAACCGCAATATCTTCAGCATTGGGCGATAAAAGTCTATTCTCCTCCCTATTAAGAACATTCGCTGTCTCCAACACCAGACTTGAATACTTCTCTACTAATAACATCCTTAGAGACCTCCTCGCCCGAAATCTAAATATAAAAGCGGCATTCCTCCTATTCCTAAGCATCGATAGCAAAATCATAAGAGAACTACTGGTAGCAAGATACGCGACAGAAATGACACATTATCTTTTCGAAAAATACAGCCTGCATGAGGCAGGATTAGAAGGCCCCGAACAACTAGCAAAACTCTGCGAGGAACTAATACCCGAAACACTTACATGATCTGCACCATTAGTCTCTTTCCCTCGTCACAATTCTATTTCTAAATTCTATTATTGTCGGAAAACCAGGTGCCCTCGGATGCCTGTGAAAACCAGACATCCAATACTTCTCGTGAAGCTCATCAATCTTTGCTTCCAACTCTTGAAGGGACATTTCACGATATCCACGCCTTCTAAGCTCCGAATTTACCATCGGCAGTATTTTCTCTACCGTCTGATAAATAAGATATGGATCCCGCTCCAAATTAGAAAAGTATATCCGCTCTATTATCTCAAGCAACTCCCTTAAAGTAGGTTCTCCTCCCAAAATCCCCAACTTCTCCAAAATTTCATTTAACACCTCATAGTTCGGATTCTTCGGACGTACAAACCCCCTGGCTGCCTCCGCAAATTTCTTTAAACTTAAGTGCGTATACCCCAGCGCATCCTTAATGTGGGCATCACTAATAGCATTCCCAAATAATATCACTCGCTTGTCCATAAGTATCAAATTCGAATATGAACGGTCCCCCCAGATCCTCTCAGATATTCTCTCGGTAACATAGGACTTTCCCACACTAAACACTACCCTACCAACCGCAACAAATAGCCTACTGGCAAACGCCGCCCGAATATCATCATCGGAAAGCAAAACATTGTACTCCCTAAAAATCGTATCCCTCACTTTCCTTATCATCTCATCGTCCCTGAGGTCTGCATCCTTCATCAACTCCTTCTCCTTCTTCCTGCTCCTCTTGAAGAATACAATGTCCCCCTCCCTTGGAGGTTCCTTACCCCAGCTCCTCGCTCCCCACACATAAACAACCTCATACCCCCTTATGACCCTCAACTCCCTCAAGAAATTCACCACATCACTAACTCCCTCAAACTCCTCCTGAAGATCCCTAACCCCAACTCCCTCAAACACTCCCTTAACAATATTATGCAACGGCCCCGTCGCTATGTAAAAAGTACACTTGCTCTCAGACGCCAAGGACATAACACCGATCTATTTTGTTCTTTAAGGCTCATGTCAAGTTATTCTCTCTAAAGCTATAATAATTTTGGTTTATTGCCATTGCAAAGCAAAACCATCAACCCTACAAAATCAAACTAAAATGAAGACATAGATACTACTTCTCACACACAATAACTAGATTCTCCTTTATGAACTTCGATATCCCATATCTATAGTTGCGTGGTTGTTGACACCTATATGTCTCGACAATTTCAAAACCCGCATCCCTTATGCACCGAATAAACCTTTCCTTCCTCCTCCTACTTCTCGAATTAAAAATTATGCATAAAATACCACCATCTTTGAGAACTTCATGTAACTTTACAAATGCCTCACGCATCCTCTCCTCAAAATAGCTATCATCTTTAGGAACTACCTTACCATCTGAAAGAATTACTGCCTGCTGAGAATTAGAAATTATTTCCCGCTCGAATGGAACTCGTACCCCCAGCCATGCCGCCCAAAGAAATGATAACTCTCCGTACTGTATACTAGCATAATAGGGCGGATGCGCGATGATAACATCAACATAACCCCTAGGTACTACTCTGTCAATTTCCAAAACGTCCAACGTGTAAAAACTTACCCTCCTCCATAACTCGCGATAACCCTCTTCCTCCATTCTTTTCTTAAAATCCAAAAACGCTTTAAACTTCCTCTCAAATAAATACCACACATTATACTCGACAAAATCATACGGAGTCCAATAACTCTTGACTGCCCAGGAACCCCCCTTGCGGTGCTGCATCCTGCTCGCAGACGCCAGAATCGCAATAAAACAAAGTTTAAGAGCATCTTTCGCGCATTTTTCATCGTAATTTCTCTCAGGAAGATTGCATATCTCGTGCCAAAGAATAGATAACGCTGTCAGGTTCCTACGAGTAAATAACTCAGATAACCTCGCATGGGCATCGGCCTTTCTGAATACTCTACCTCCTAAATCGGGAGGATATCTCAATTCATTATTCGGGTACCAAAATGATGGTCGTATTCTCTCCTCAAGATCTACAAGATGACGCATAACGGCGAACGGCACCTCACAAATCCTTTCCAAAACCCTAAACCCATCTCCCTCTAGTTTCCCGTAAAATACCGCCGATGGATAAAATTTCGTGAAGAGAAGCCCAAGCCTCTCAAGAAGCCTCAGCGCCTTCGTGAAATTTAACTTGACACTGCTCAGTTTATCAGAGTTCTCTCTTAAAACTTCCTCTCTAAGCCTACTGTACCGATACTCCCGTCTATCCTTAAATTTATAATAGATGGTAGCCGCAAGCTTGTATACGAATCCGCTCCTAGAAAGAAGATCCCTATATGTACGCTCCGACCATTCACCCCTAAGAAAAATTATCGGATCTACTACCGTCTTATATACGAAAAACTCCTCACCCTCAATTCTAATACTATAGAGATCCCAATAGGAAATGTGAACAAGCTTCTCCGATAAATAAACAGGATATCGCTTAGAAAGAAGCCTTTGCCTCAATACTTCAAAAAATCTCTTCAAAATCTCCTCTTTAACGGGCTTAACTAAAGTACTCGCAATGAACGTAAACACAGGATTGACATCAGAATATATACAATCGGCTCCAAGCCTCGCTGCCTCAAAAATTAGGGATCCCGACCCACCAAAGGGATCCAATACTATTCTTCCATTCAAACTCCCATCAAAATACTTATCAGCTAATGTCCTAAGTATCTGAGACGCTACTATCGAAGGAACACGACCCCAGAACCTTATAACACTTTGAAAAGCATCTTTGCTGTTAATGTCAGGATATTGCAACTCTATTGTCATAGTTCTCCCTCTTTTACTCTTAGTCGATATTTAAAACCTTAAAGGTCATCACCGGCATGGTCCATAAACGCTCAAACTGTTCTATTGCCTCATTTATCGCATCCTTCTCCCTCACACGTAATACTACCTCTATATTCCTATGAATGCCGCTCTCCGTTAGGTTCATCGATCCCGTAACCAGTAACTTGTCATCGACAATTACTAACTTTGCATGCAGGTTGTCCAATAATTTTACTTCCAGCAAATCCGGAAATCTCTCACGTAGACGATTTATGTACTCTAATGCTTCCCTATGATACTCCTCACCAACCTCCGGGAATTTTGTTAGCATCTTCACCCGAACCCCTCTCTCGAGTAACTCTTCAAGAAACTCCTCCAACACGTTTTGTGACAGCCATGGCGATGAAATCCTTAATTCTCTTTGTGCAGACTTTATTTCATCAAGGACTTCTTCAAATCCCGTACCAACCGAAACTCTAGAATTTAACATGTTTAGTAACTTTTCACATACCTTTAGTAAAAGCGAACGGCTTACTAACACCATCTGCCTATAAGGATCAAGATTACATCCTCGTTCAAGGCGCACACAGAGATAACAACCATCCCAGCAATACGGCACCACACTAACAATGAGTTCATTCAATAACGCTCTCTTTTGCTCGTCGCGCAACAACGCACTACCTTTCTGATGATAAGATATCAGAACGTACCTTACAAGGTCTATCGGTGGATAAACCCCGTATTTCATGTTCATATTACTAATCCAACTTTCTAAATCACTTCTTATCTCTCTAATAAGATCAGCAGTATTTTTGTCAACCTTTTTTAAACCCTCCTCCAACATATTAGTCGCAGAGTTCACATAACGTGGTGCGGCAATCTCGCATCTTCTCAATATCTGAACTATTCTCCATAAAATTTCAAGTACGAAATTCTTTGCTCCAAGTACGTTTATAAAGTTGTCAATTGTCTCCGTTAACCCTATTCCATCTTCAGCGTTCTCTATAACATATATTAGTGCGAGATTGCCACCCTTATCATCAGTGTAATATATTGTCAGGTTATCATTACTCGTCTGAAGCTTATCAACTAGTATTTCATAAACTAAATGGGAAAAGGTATGGAGAAAAACTTCAAGAGCAAACTGAAGGAGTTCGTTCCATTTATCAGCCTTGTATTTTCTCAAAATTAATTTTTCAAATTCCTTAACGGCAGTTTTTGCACCCTCTATCGGTTCATCTAACATTAATGATGCTATAAACGCCTCTGCAAGCCTTAAATCGAGATCCCCTAGAACTCTGAAATACTTTTTCGCCATCAAGAACTTTAGAACTATCCATTTATACACATCATCGTCCATTAAAGCCTCTTCTATTAACTCCAATAACTTACTCCTGTCGAAGGCTAAAAGCAATCCTCTTGTGTTAATACGATAACCCATACCGGTCTTAAACCAAAGTGTTGGAGAATACGTCATTTCAGCCCCTGATGCCAGCATTGTAGAACCTACGACTCCAACCTTGAAAATACTTCCTCTAAATGTACGAATTCTTAAGAGACCATCGAGCATCTCATGATCTCGTAAAATAACTGCTGGTTCCGATACCTCCCTTCTAACTATTGGAAATACCTTGAACAACTTGAAATACGAACTTGTAAACGGAGGCCCATAAAAGTACTTGGTACCGCCACAATCTTGGCGAAGAAGACACCTATTAAATATGCATCTGTTCAAATTTTGCCGACTAGTAACCATAAGCCCCCATCTACAGTAACTACAATTCCAGAGATCATAAACGGGACTCCTATTTGACAGTTCAATCTTTAAACAACGGCCTCGTCGCCTTATATAAACATCTAAGAGTTTTTGAGATATTGGGATCATGTTTATTGTTGATGGTGTAACTATTTCGATATCTCCCAGCCGAAATACGTCCTGATATCCATCAAAAGGATCATAAGGTTCTTCAGTAGAACGGTAACGTGAAATTCTCCTTATCTTATATTGTCCATATATTGGAGGGAAGATTGTCGTATAATAAGTTCTACGCCACTCTCCTCGGACTTTTTCATCCTGAATATCGACTCTTAACGGTGTATAGAGATACAACGCTCTGTCCATAGATTTTTCGGCAAAACGATCGATACTCGGATAATACACATGAACTGTCGGAAGAGGCTTCCCCAACGTGACCATCATTTGCGGTATTATTCCTAGCGCCTTCACGGCATCCAATATTCCAAAAAACTCCTTTTGCCGCCTTCTTTTGCTAATCATCACGAACAAATCTTCATATGCCAACAACAGGTACGCATTAAGCCCTGTTCCGATCAGCCTTGGTAAAGTTCCCTTAAGGAAGTTTAGTATATCCCTAAGGTTCCCTATTATGTTATTTCTAAGCTCATTTAACCTTGTGAGTTCTTCGAGCGATATACCTCCTCTTATACGTGCTGATATTTCATTATCAGCTTTTATTGAGATGCTGGTTAGTATATTTTGAAAATTCTGGGAATTGCTCAGAATCGGGGCAACGCGACCCCTGATGTTACTAATGGTGGACGTTAAGGAATTTAAATCACCATCACGTATGAACTTGCTTAAATTTTCGAACGTTACATAGATGTCCGCAATTAATTGTATTAACTGTTTAAGTATATCTTTTTCGTATTCTGATAATCGTACTCCAAGATCCTCTAAGACCCCTAATGTCCACTCTATGTTCTGCAGGATTTCCATTAACCTTTCAACCTCCCCTTTAACCCAGAGGATATCATCTCGCGAGACGCCAGAAGGCCCTATCCGGCTCAAAGCACTCTCCGCGCATGACAACTGCCTTTTAATACGATCTAAGAACATATCTAAAGGTTCAGGAAGAGTCCCCATGACATAAGTTAAGTAATTCATTATTATGTTTAGCAAATTCTCCGCATGCTGGATTAACTGCTTTAAATCCCTTATTACAGTAAATGGATCATTCCATTGCCGTGTTTCTCTACCATAAATATGCGTCACATAGTTATTACGGGCAAGCACATCAAGAACCGCATTAAACATGTGCACTCTCTTGATAATACTGTTATCGATAGCGATGGGAATCCTAAAGTTGCTCGGCAGAGTCACTAGGTCTTGCCACTCCTCTCCATAAAGATACCTTACCTGTGAAGGAGAGTTCGATAAAACAAGAACTGCTAGTGCCGTTCTATAACTATCTTCGCTTCTTCCCGCCCGTCCAACTCGTTGCTGGTAACTTTCACTCGTAAATGGTACACGATACTGACCTATTACAGACACATCACCAATATCTATCCCCAACTCCATGGTCGACGTTGAAATTATCAACCTCTTCTTCCCAGTCTTTAGCATCTCCTCAATTTTGTGCCTCCGCTCCATCTCCATGTCGCCATAATGGTGATCCATAATCTCTGCTATCTCCTGCACAAGCTGATCATCATTACTCGGTATGCTGTCAAAATAATGCCCCCAGCAATATGGATCCTCGATATTGCTCACCTGCTTTATATGTTCAATGGGAGCCTTCCTATCTAGGATTATCTTATCCTTCACAAAATGATAGAGCCTCTTAACCTCAGGCACGCTGTCAACAAAGAATATAACCTTCTTCCCGGTCACATATGCCCACACCGCTAGTGCGTGAATAACTTCCTCAGCTAGGGTCTCCGAGGACCTGAACGGATTCGGCAGTAGGAATAAATGCAATACAAGCTTTGTTCTGCGTGCGCCACGCACATATTCCTCATAGTTTAACCAGAAAATCCTGCGCTCCTGAATCCCCGTTAGTCTGCTCGCAAAGTCCACTGGACGGGGCAAAGTTGCTGAGCAAAGCACAATCTTCGGCTCCTTAAAAATCTCCCTTAGCGTAGAAAATAACCGTCTTAGTATGTAATGAACATGACCACCCAATTCCTCCTTGTACAAATGAGCCTCGTCCATCACGACCAATGCCACAGGACCGTTCTCCGTACTAAAGAACCTTTGAGCATCTTTATTCATCAAACGCAAATTCATCGTGTAGATATTCGTTATGAGAATGGACGGCGGACTCTCCCATATGTAATCCCGCGCCACAAGTATGAATCTGAATTCCTTCCCGCAATTTTCGCATTTAACAAAATACCTACCAGTCCTATCCTTATCATAAACAAGCACCCCATCATCGCACTCAGGACACTTTAACGATCTAAAATCTTTCCCGACTTTTTCCCCTAAATAGCGCTCCCACTCCGTATCCCCATCCTCTATCCCTATAGTTATTACATCACCTCCTAAAATCTCATTCAATCGGCTAATAACCTTGAGAAAGAACCTTAACTGGTCGGTGGCCAGCGCCTTCCTAGGATACATCAAAATCGATCGCTGACCTTTTAAAGCGAGAACAAGCGCAGGAATAAAGAATATCAACGTCTTACCGCTAGCAGTCGGAGACGAAATAACATAAGCATCATAATTATCGCTTGACCCGATCAAATCTCTCATCATCGCATCTATATACTCAAACTGGAACCTCGAAAGAGATTTTATACCACAAAGCCTAAGCGCCTCCAGCAGTTCGCCCGGCAGCTCATATGAGAGCTCATCAAAAGACTTCTCATTAAAATCTGGCAACTCCTCTTTTTTGAGTACAACCCTAAACTCCAACGGTACCGGCGCACCGCCCATCGTGACTCTTACGTTTACCAAACGGTAAATTAGATCGAAATGCATCGTCCTAAAAGTACCATCAGGATACTCGATTAGCAATTTCCTTCTTAGAAGCTCGGAAACCATGGTCCAAGATCCACAAATATTGTACACAGTACCGGAGTCCAGTCTCGTCGACGCATCAAACCTCCAACCACTTGACTCCAGAATTTCCCTCTCTTTCTCAATAAGCTTGTGATAACAATCAATTAACGCATTGATATCAACTCCCGCCAACTCTACCACCTCGAGTCTTAAGATACCTCCTCAAAATATCCTTAGCAGAAAGAAGCAGTAATCCAACTGCAGAAAGCGCATCCTGCTTATCAACACTATATTCCAACATCATCTCCCGTCTCATAATGCTCAAAATATCCTTCTGAGACGATCTATTGCCGATTTTTGCCAACCACTCCGGTTCCTCACGCGTAAGCAGTTTCTCAGAGATAAACGGCAGATGCACGTAATAAACCCTCCCGTGTCTTTCCTGAATTATCGGCTTATACATGCCTAAAACTAAATCCACAATCTCGGAAAAGGTCATAGACCGCGAAATGCTCCGTGCATCCTTGCTAGATCCCTTCCTAAAAAGTATCCTTAAGAATGACCGCTGAAGCCTCTCCTTAGCCCTCTTTGCCAACTCCTTCTTAGTAAGCCCCACATAAAACAAATAATCACCATTGCTGATATACGACCTCCCCATCTCTGCAACCACAAGATCCCTCACCGCCTCAAACACCTCAACGTCCTCACATGCCCCTCCTATCTCGGGTTGTGCCGCGATTATCTGAGGCATTATGTAAACTCTACTTCCCTCCCTCGAAAGAACTGTGACCACTAACACATCATAAATTCCACCAACCTTAAGATCCCCGTGAAGGTAATCCTTACTAACGAATACTTTTCCGGTCCGTTGGCCAGTTAACGTGAGATAATCCACCCCTAACGCCTTATACCTTCTCTTCAGCCTATCAGGTATGATGTGCGGAACTCTATCATCATCTTTTTTTACCCTGATAACCGTCCTAAAGATCGATAACACACTCTTAATCTCGTATTTATCGTGAAGAAACAAGGGAAAGATCCCCGGAGAATACAAATCATCGGGCGGTAAAAGAAATGGGGATACTTTAAGGTGCTTCACAATAAGATCCCTAAGATTATTATTCATCGATATCTTGCTGAGATACGGGTTCCTATCACGTGAAAGAATCGCATTTAAACAGGAAACATCACACCGACTCGTATCAAATTCTAACAAATCAAACGCCTTTGTGGCATCATAAATTCCACCAATGCTCCCCCAAAACCTCCAATCCACCGGAAAACCAGTAGTCACGCAAAATGCGGGCAGAAGATTCATCTGCGCAACATAAAAGAAGTCCATCTTCTCGGAAATATTAACTACTACCTCCCTCGATGTTATAAACACGTCACTTAAATTCTTGATCATAAGCAACCTTATCGGAATCCCCCGAATCACCACCCGAAAAATCTTCTCGTCCTCCAAAACCTCTAAAAGCCCCTTACCAACAGCGCTCGGCACCCGCTTCCTTAACTCGTCCACTTCCTCCTTCAATGACTCCACCAGCAAGTCAAGCGCTTCCACATACCCAGAAACAACCGAACTCCTGACACCCTTTAGTGCTCTGAGATCTTTAAGCGCCCTGTACAGCGGTATATCCGCCCATCTCCTATACTCGGCCTCCAAACGCCTCCCCTCAACGGACTTCAAACGGCAAAAATTTCAAAAAATCCACCAGAGTATCACTCGGGGATTACCCTGTGCATGATCACCGCAACAATATAAATACTTTTTTGTCGCTAAGTAAACCCATTAACTCAACGCCCCGCCGCCAAAGAACCATCTTGCAAGAACATCGCAACTCAATCACAAAATTGTCGCATTTCCTTTTCCGAAAAATCCCATACAATGCCGTAAATCGACCACCAAAACACCCAAACACCTTTTAGTCCACATTAAACACACATACCGGGGGACAAAATATGCAAACCCAACCGGACTACTACGAAATATTCCCTACATATCCCGTAATCTTCGAACCTCCA
>Ga0180301_10002923_pt1 | contig 13392 bp, 13 predicted proteins | sample GuaBasSediGuay16_FD_121797 | JGI IMG/M metagenome (GOLD analysis project Ga0180301, IMG submission 121797) | Subseafloor sediment microbial communities from Guaymas Basin, Gulf of California, Mexico - Guay16, Core 4569-2, 12-15 cm | ecosystem: Environmental > Aquatic > Marine > Hydrothermal...
ATACCGGATTGCCCGTATGCGATAATATTTTCAAAAGGCTAAAATGATACGACAAATCTAAGGCTTGCTACAGGCGATGTCAAAACTCGCCCTCCGGGCCCAAACAGTTGACATTGCTGATCTTCTGCTTCGCCAAGATTTGTCAGCCAAAAAACGCTTTAATGACCGCTCAAAGGAATTTTTGTTTGGGCAACGGCCCGGCAGAAAAATGAACATTTGAATCCGAAACCCGAAAACCGAATGATGGCCTGTCCGCTCCTGATCTCTGTTTTTTGAAAGGACTAAACGAATCTATCTCAGCGAGAACTGGACCGATGTGTCAATTGCTCTTTACTTCTGCGCAATCGTAAGGTATAAAACCTCAATTGTTAGAACCTTGGAAATTCCAAGCTACATAGTCGACCAGATATGTCTAACTCATTTTGGGAATCTCCATGAGAATTGTCTTTTTTGCAGGAAAAGGTGGCGTTGGCAAGACGAGTATGGCAGCCGCAAGCGGGGTGGCGTGCGCTGAAAAAGGCCTCAAAACCATCGTCATGTCCCTTGACACCGCGCACAGCCTGGCTGATTCTTTTGATCTGGACAGGAACCTGATGGACAACAACAAGGGAAAGCCTGTGCAGGTAAGCGAAAACCTTCACATCCAGGAAGTCGATGTCCAGGAAGAGATCACCAGGAACTGGGCGGAAGTTCATAAGTATATCAGCAGCATTTTAAACATTTCGGGCATCGATGAGGTCCTGGCAGAAGAGCTTGCAGTACTTCCTGGCATGGAGGAAGTGAGCTCGCTTCTCTATATCAACCGGTATGTGACCAGGAAACGCTATGATGTGATCCTGCTCGATTGTGCACCAACAGGGGAGTCAATTAGGTTTATCAGCATCCCTACAAGCCTGGAATGGTATATGAGGAAAATCTTTGATGTTGAGCGGAAAGTTGTCAAGGTAGCCCGCCCTATCGCAAAACGGCTTTATTCGGTCCCACTGCCCCAGGATGAGTATTTTGAGGCGATCCGGCGGCTCTTCGAGCGACTGGAAGGAATTGACAGAATTCTTTCCGACCCCAATATCACGACAGTGCGCCTGGTTACGAACCCGGAAAAAATTGTCCTGAAAGAGACTCAGCGCGCCTATATGTATTTTAGCCTCTATAAGATGTGTGTCGATGCCATAGTCATCAATCGCATATTACCCGAGGCCGCTGACAACGGTTTTTTTGCAACGTGGAAACAAACTCAGTCTCGCTATATAAGTGAGACCGAGCGCCTATTCAGCCCCATTCCGATATTAAAGGTTCCCATGCTGGCCGATCAGGTCGTCGGTATTGAGAAATTGTCGAGATTGTCGAAAGAAATTTACGGGGGCTTGAGTCCAGAGCAAATCTTTTATTCGGGAACTCCTTACACTTTCAGGAAGGTTGACAACGACTACTTTCTGGACATCAAGATACCGTTTCTCACAAAAAAAGAGGTCAAACTAAGCAAGCGAAATAGCGACTTAATAGTTCGCATTGGGGGATTTAAACAACATGTGTTGCTTCCGCGCAATATCAGTGCCAGGCGGCCTTCTGGTGCAAGGATAGAAGACAACAAAGTCATAATAAAGTTTGGAGGGTAGCATGGCAACTCAGAAGAAAACAAAGGAAACAGGCGAGAGAGAAGAGAGTTTTCCTGATCCTGTATACTTCCTTCTCGGATGCGCCAGGGAGATCCTGGACAAAAGTAGTATCCTTTTTAAGCGCACGAGAAAAGCTCGTATTCTATGTCTTCAAGGTATCAGCACCCTGATAGATGTCCACATTGATGCTATGAAGAAAGAGTCGGGGACCAGGAAGCCAAAGTTAACCAGGATCAAGGTGGAAGACTGAAGGATCTCTGTGGTTTCTTGGCACCGGAGACTCGAAGCGCTTCTGTTCCTGACTTCCCAAAGTGACTCACAAAAGGCTTTTTGCGAGCTTATCACAACCTGATTCCTGTCGAAGCTTCTTTCATAAGGCTAAAAAGGTGCGAGTGCGCATAAATGCAGGCCGTTGATATAATCATCAGAAACGGGTGGCTCCTGACCATGGCGCCTGACAGCCGGGTTATCAAAAAGGGCGCGGTGGCCGTAAGAGGCGACAGCATTGTTGCGGCTGGCCCTCAAGATGTCTTAGGGGCCAGGTATAAGCCCTGGAAAACCATAGACGCTTGCGGCGGCATAATTATGCCCGGGCTGGTGAATGTGCATACTCATGCCGCCATGACCTGCTTTCGAGGTCTGGCCGACGATTTGCCTCTAATGACCTGGCTTAATGAATATATCTTTCCTGCTGAAGCAAAACTCACCTCTGACGCAGTCTATCAAGGGGCACTCCTTGCCTGTGCTGAGATGATCCTTTCGGGCACAACAACTTTCTGTGACATGTATCTGTTCGAGGACTCCGTGGCCCGGGCCGCCAAAGAAGCAGGCATGAGAGCGGTCGTCGGGGAAGTCCTCTATGATTTCCCGTCTCCCAACTACGGTCCCATGGAAGAGGGTTTAAAATATACAGAGGCCCTCATTGACAGGTGGCGGGATGATCCACTTATCAACATTGCAGTGGAGCCCCATTCTGCCTACCTGTGCTCGCCGGATCTCCTCAAAAGGGTAAAAGCCATTGCAGACCGAAACGGTGTCCCCGTGGTGATTCATCTGTCGGAATCAGAAAAAGAGGTGGATCAGATCAGGGAAAAATACGGCAAAACCCCCGTTGAGCACCTCGCAGAGATTGGATTCTTGAATCCTGGCGTGATTGCTGCGCACTGCGTGGCGTTGAGCAAGAATGACATAAGGCTTTTGAGAGAATTTGGCGTAAAGGTAGCTCACAATCCGGAAAGCAACATGAAACTTGCGTCAGGCATCTCTCCTGTGCCGGAACTCCTGAAACACGGCATCACAGTGGGGATCGGCACGGACGGTTGTGCCAGCAACAATAACCTGGACCTGCTTCAAGAGATGGATACCGCGGCCAAGCTGCACAAAGTGAACAGACTCGATCCCACAGTCATGGATGCTCCCACCGTGGTAAGGATGGCAACCTTTGATGGTGCCCGGGTGCTCGGGTTGCAAGACCTCATCGGCTCCCTTGAACCTGGCAAAAAGGCAGACATCATAGTCATCGACACCAGGCAACCTCACCTGACGCCCATGTACGATGTGTATTCCCACCTTGTCTATGCTGTCTCCGGTCATGACGTGGTTACATCCATCGTAAATGGAAAAGTGCTGATGGAAAACAGGGTGTTGACCACACTTGACCAGGATGCTGTTATCGAAAGTGTGAACCGGATCGCCGAACGTGTTGTTTCAAAAATCTGAAGCCTGCCGGTAAATCCTCAGGGAGTATACAATCCCGCCTTAACGGGAAGATAGAGGGACAAAGCAGGAAACAGGGATAGAATGATCAAGACAACGGCATCTATGATAACGAATGGAATCGCCTGCTTGGCCACAGAATCAACATCGCCGTTTATCAGGTTGGCTGCCGTAAACAAATTCACACCGACCGGGGGGGTCGCCTGCCCGATGGCGAGCGCTGAGATGAATATAACACCATACCAGAGGGGATCGATCCTGAAAGCGGCAAGCACCGGCATGAGGATAGGCATGATCAGATACGAGATGGAAATGGCATCCAGGATCATCCCGAGGGCAAGGAGCAAAAGGTTTATCAGAATGATCATGACTGCGGCATTGGGGGATATTTTTATTATGTGGCTTGCCGCCAGATCTATGATACCGATAACCGATGCGGCCCAGGTAAAAATTCCGGCAAACACGACAAGGAACATGATAACCGAACTGGTAACACTGGCATTTACCAGTATCCTGATGAAATCGCGCCATGAAATAGAGTGATAGACGAAAACTGCAACAAACAGGCTGTAAAAAACAGCGACAACGGCCGCCTCGGTAGGAGTAAATATACCCGCATATATCCCGCCCAGTATGATGACCGGGGTAAGGATAGCCCATACCGAGTCTTTGAGGGCGATGAGGATCTCTTCAAGGCTTCCCCTCTTTTCCAAACCCCGATAGCCCCTCTTCCTTGAAATAAAGTACGCTACAAGAAGCGTTCCCAAGCCTGTCAGGAGCCCCGGAATGATCCCTGCCACAAAAAGCGCGCTGACCGACACACTGGTGATGTTTCCATAGATAATGAAGGCGATGCTGGGAGGGATGATGATGGAAAGATCAGATGAGTTTGCAATCGTGGCCCCTGCGAAGTTTTTATCATATCCATGCTTGATCATGGGCGCAAGCAGGATCAGGCCCACTGCTGCCGTTGTAGCTGGCCCCGATCCCGAAAGTGCCCCCCAGAACATGCAGGTAAGTACGGACACCATTGCCAGTCCACCTACCATCTTTCCGACGAGAAGTTCAAAAAACCTTGCAATGGTAGCCGCAAGCCCCGCTTTTTCAAGGATGACCCCGGCCAGGACAAAAAATGGAATCGCAAGGAGGGGGAAAGATGCGATACCGGAAGAAAAATTCACCCCGAGCATCCCTATACCGAGGTCGAACTTTATGATCGTGACCACCGCGGCTATCCCGAGGCATGTCCCTATTGGAACCCCGAGCGCCATCAGCAGGAGAAACGAGATGGAGATCAGTGCTATTTCCATGAGCCACTCACTTCTGCCGATGCCTTGGCCCGCTACCTTCCTTCCAGAGATTTCAATTTTCGTGAGGCATCCTTGTAGATGCCCTGAAAGACGAATACAGAGAACACCGGGACCCCGGCATAGTAAATCCAGACGGGAAGCCCCAGGGCTGCGGAGGTAGCATGAAATATTCGCAGCTCATTATATATCGCCTGTATCGTGAATATGTCCACCAGAACAAAAAGGGCGGCGCTTAGCGCTGCTGCAAAAAGAACTACGAACTTTTTGAATTTTGCCGGGAAGATATTATACAGGGTAACCATGCCGAGCTGGGCTCCACGCTCAAAGGCGATTCCTGAACCTACCACTGTCAGCCAAACGAAAAGATTGATAGTGATTTCTTCAGTCGAGGCAAACGAGAAGTGAAAGAGATAGCGACTGAGCACATTAATAAAGGCAATAGATGCCATCGCAAAAAGCAGGATAGCCGCTATCCAATGACTAAGTTTAACAGGTTCGTCGGCCTTATCCATCGAGAATACCCTCAAAAGAAAGTCCCCTCGACCTCTCCCCCGGGGAAGAGGTCGGAAGTGTGGGGAGGAGGAACATCACTTGCTCATATCCGCTTTCGCCTTTTCGTAGAGATCTTTCCCTATCTTTGGAATCCATTTCTTGTACAAAGGCTTGGTGGCTTCAACAAAAGCGTTTCGCTCTTTGTCCGAAAGGAAGGTAACCGTCATGCCCTTGCTTTCCAGAAACTTTACCGGATCAGGCACCTTCATGGTATAATTAAACTCTTTCTTTAAAATATTCAGAGACTTATCCCCGTCAAGACCGGCACGGCAGAGGGCTTTTTCAAAACGCGCAGACTCTTGGGCAGCCTCACGGATCGCTTTTTGAATCTCTTTCGGGAAGGCATTCCATTGTTTTTTGTTCCAGTATATGATTACCGGATCTACAAGATAATTCCAAAAGGTAGCATACTTGTGGTATTGAAAAATCTGTACGGGGATGAGAACGCCAACCGGATTCTCCTGGCCATCCACGACGCCCTGCTGAAATGCCGTTACTGCGTCGCCCCAGTTCATATTGACAGGGTCAGCTCCTAATTGCCTGAAAGTATCAATAAAGATAGGGCTTCCGACGACGCGAAGCCTTAATCCTTTCAAATCTTCAGGCCTGTGTATGGGCCTTTTGCTGTTTGTAACCTGCCTGAATCCGTTTTCCGCCCACGCAAGGCCTACAAGTCCCACCTTATCCATAGCCTTGAAGATCGCTTTGCCGGTCTCCCCCGACTCCAGCTTATCGAGGTTTTCAAAGGTGTTGATGAAAAAAGGGAGGGAGAATATGTTCATTTCAGGAATCACGGGAGATGAATTAATCGTAGATTCATAGGCGCAATCAATGACGCCGGTGGCCACCATCTGGGGAGATTTTAGTTGGGCTCCTTTAAGGAGGGCGCTCCCATAATAGGGTTTGATATTAATCCGGCCGTTTGTTTTTTGCTTCACTAGTTCGGCAAATTTTTTGGCCCCATCCCCCAATAGAAGGTGGGACCGACGTTAAGGGTCATTTTATACTCTTTTTTGTACCGTCCGGCCTCACTTGCAGGGGCAAATGCAAGCACTATAGAAACGCAGACCACCAAACTCAAAGCATGCCTCAAAAATAGATAAAATCGTCTCATCTTTGCTTCACTCCTTTCTTTGGTTTTGAGATAACTCCTGGTTTTGACAGTGGTTTAGATCACCTCCTGGCCGATAATTACTACCAAACACTCGCTTTCTTCTTTTCCGGCATTTTGGCCCCTATGAGGTACAGAAGGATCAAAATGGATGGCATCACCGGGGCCGAGTCTTATCTTCTCCTTGCCATATACGAGTTCCATTTCACCCTTCAAGACAAAGAGGAATTCCTCGCCGGGATGATCGAAAAGCAGCTTCGGCTCTGTCTTTATTACCGGGTACTTTACGATGAAAGGTTCTATCACGTGCTGGCGCTTCAGGCCCGTCAGAGAATAGTACGTAAACCCGATCTTTGTTCCCTTTCTTATTACCTGTTTTCGGTCACGGATCCGCGTCAAGGCATACCCTTTCTCGTTGTTGTCATCCGTTTCGAAGAAGATGCTGATCGGCACGTCTAATCCCCTGGCGATTTTTGACAGTGTGGCTATCGGTGGCGAGACCTGATTATTCTCGATCCGGGAAAGCAATCCCTTGGAAAGAGAGGTCTTTTCACCTAATTGAGCAAGGGTTAGGCCTCTTTCTTTCCTTATTTGCCGAATCTTATCCGCAATCTTTTTTTCAAGCATTGGCGGTTTTGTCGAACCTTTCTTTTAAGCGTTCAAACCTTTGATCAATCATTTCTTGGTATCGGGCGATGTCATGGTCACTCAGATGCCTGAATCTGCCTTGAAGACGCACATACCTTTCAACGGGAACAATCTCCTCGGGAATAATCGTCTGCCTGTAAATCTCGCTGTTTTCTACTTCATACAGGGGAAAGATATTGGACAATACGGCAAGACGCATCACTTCAACGGAGAGATTCTCTGGCATCTTCCACCCGGCGGGACATGCTGAAAGAAGATGGATAAAACGCATACCTTTTATTGTGCGCGCCTTTTTAAACTTTGCGATCAAATCGCCGGGATATGCGGCAGTGGCGGTGGCAAGGTAGGGGATTCTGTGGGCTAACATTATCTCCTCGATATCCTTTTTTGGTACCGCCTTGGGGTTCTTTGCCGGAGTAGTAGACGTCCATGCCCCGATCGGGGTGCCTCCGGAACGCTGGATGCCGGTATTCATGTAGGCCTCGTTGTCGTAACAGACATAAATCACGTCTTCATTTCTCTCTGCAGCGGCAGACAGCGCCTGAATGCCGATATCAAAGGTGCCGCCGTCCCCGGCCCAGCCGACTACACAGATATTGTCCATACCTCTTTTCCGGTAGGCGGCTTTCAGCCCCGAGATTGTTGCCCCGGTGGCCTCAAAGGCGGTATGAAACAAGGGGACTTTCATCGATGTCATAGGCCACAGGCCAGGAATAACCGTCCAGCAGGAGGCAGGTATGACCAATGCTGTCGGCATCCCAAGCCCTTTTAAAGCCAGTCGCATCGAAAGGGCGGCCCCGCAACCTGCACAGGCTACATGTCCCGGCGTCATGTACTCTTCTTCAGGGATATCGCGATTGTCAAATCTCTGATTGAGGCTATACATATTTTACTCCTACCCAGATGTCTGCATCCTCCGGAGTTTCACTTTGGGAAGTCCTTTCATAGATATCTCGTATCGTCCCGATATTGATGTCGCGCCCACCGAGACCGGCAATATAACCATAGAGAAGCGGCCTTTCACTGTCAGCAAGCTCGTACAGCGCGCTTCTTATCTCCTGTGCCCAAACCCCTTGAGCCCCCGGCGAAAAATTCCGGTCGATGACCGCTACCTTTTCCTTGTCCCGCAAGGCATTTTTGACTTCATCTGAAGGGAACGGACGAAGCGTCTTTACCTTTAGCATTCCTGCCTTTTTCCCCTCAGAGCGGAGGACTTCCACGGCCACCCGGCCTGTTGAAGCGACTGTCCCCGAACACACAATCACCACCTCGGCGTCATCTGTCAGGTAGCCCTCGACCTGATGGTAATTTCGCCCAAAAAGATTCCCGAACTCCGTATGAGTTTCTGAAATCACTCCCTTTGCCCTTTCCATGTCTCTCTGGATCAGCCATCTAAATTCCATGTAAACGTCACTCATGGAAACAGAGCCGAATGTGCGGGGATTTTCTGGATCAAGCCACATATCTCCTGGATCGAAGGAGGGCAAGAATTTCTGTACCGCTTCTTTCTCAGGAATATCAACCGGTTCAGAAGTATGAGAAAGCCAGAAGGCATCCAGGATCACCATTGCGGGGAGGCGGACAGTTTCCGCAATCTTAAATGCCATGATTGTTGTATCCAAAACTTCCTGGTTTCCTTCACAGTAGAGCTGGATACAACCGGTATCGCGCTGTGAGATGGAATCGGTCTGGTCACTCCAGATATTCCAGGGCAGGGCGGGGGCCCGATTGACATTGGCCAGCACCACGGGAACTCTGGCGCCTGTTGCATAGTGGAGCATCTCGTGCATCAGAAACAATCCCTGCCCCGATGTCGCCGTAAATGCCCTTACCCCTCCCATAGAGGCACCGATACAGACAGATAGTGCGGAGTGTTCCGATTCTACGCGAATATAGTCGAAATCTCCGATTCCTTCAGCTTGCATATCGGCTAAAGTTTCTATGATGGTGGTCTGAGGGGTTATGGGATAGGCAGCCACGACCTTGACATCAGAAAGCATAGCCCCGTAAGCAACGGCCTGGTTTCCTGTCAAAACTTTTTTCATTGTAAGACCTTAGCTCTTTTAAAAAACAGACCGGGATGTTTTCAAAAACGTAAATTGTTGCTTTTCATTTTATTCTCTGACAAACTCCATTTTTATCGCCCCTCGCGGACATTCCTGAACACATATCCCACAACCCTTGCAGTAATCCATATCTACCGTATAGCCGTTTCCATCAGGGTCATTCTTGACACAGAGGTCGGGACAGAAGAGATAACAATTCCCGCACCCTGTACACGAACCACAGTTGAAACAGCGGCGGGCTTCAGTAGTTACCTCTTCTTCAATCGGAGATATAACCACATCCTGAAAGCTCCTCGCTCTTTCTTCTGCAGGGATGATCCCGGTTTTCATCCTCGGTCTGCGGTCGAAATAGAACGGGTTTAAATTGCTGTAGTTTACTACCTCCCGGGTTCGATTCCTCTTGGGAAAAGGGACTGTGCTGGTCGTCAGGGAAAAACTGATGTTTTCGGAATCACCCAGCCTGTATGGATCAAGAGAGCTTTTCCCGAGCGGCAACCCTGCTAAGAAGCGGTCAATTCCCACCGCTCCCCTCTTGCCCGAAGCAATTGCATGAGTGACTGTTCGAGGTGTATCGATGATGTCACCACCGGCAAAGAATTTTGAATCTCCGATCCGCCCCATATGGCCGGTTTCTACCCTGTTTCGCTTATATGTGATATGGCGGGGGAGATCTTCTTTGTTGACGTCTTCACCGATAGCAAGAATGAGGGTGTCACAGTCTATGTAGAATGTCTCTCCGGTGGGCACCGGTTGACCCCGATCTGAAGAGTTTGCATTTTTTAATGCGACCTTCTGTAGCCGGAGACCCGCAACGGTTTCATTCCCGCACACTTCTAACGGTACGGCCTGGAAAAGGAATTGAACCCCTTCTTCCCTTGCCATCTTGATTTCCTCGGCATTGGCCGGCATCTTGGCCTCTCTCCTCCTGTAGATGATTGTGACATTGGCGTCAAAACGGCGGGAGACACGAGCACAGTCTATGGCACTGTTTCCCCCGCCGATCACGGCAACCCTTTTTCCTAAAACCGGCTGTCTTCCTAGGTTGACCTCCCGCAAGAATCTCAGGGCGTTGAGTATGCCCTTTTTTTCGATTCCCTTGACCTTAAGGGTAGCCTCACGGTGAGCACCGATGGCGACAAATACCGCATCAAATTGCCTATCGATCTTGTTCCACGAGATATCCTTGCCTACCGTTGTGCCCATCTTAAAATTTAGGCCCATTTGACGGAGCCTGGAAATTTCTCCGTCAAGGATTTCTTTCGGGAGACGATACGAGGGAATACCATAACGCATCAGGCCGCCGGGCAGGGCACTCGAATCAAATATGGTCACATGATAGCCCCAAAGGCGCAGGTAATACGAGGCGGTCAGTCCGGCAGGGCCGGCTCCGACAATGGCGACTTTTTCACCACGTTTCGCACTGTTGTTGTTTACGGTAAGGCCGTGATTGAGACCATAATCCCCGATGTAGCGTTCCACCGAGTTGATGGAGACGGCCTCATCATGCTCTGCCCTGTTGCATTTTGCCTCACAGCCGTGGAAACAGACTCTTCCCGTGATTGCAGGAAAAGGGTTGTCCTTTATTATCAGTCTCCATGCCTCTTCAAACCTGCCGTTTGCGGCAAGATACATAAAGCCTGCAACATCTTCACCCGCAGGGCACTCGTAGCTGCAAGGAGGGATCGAGTCGATAAAGACCGGCCTGGAGAATCTCCAGCTTCCGGTCTTATTTACCGCGCTTGATGTGGTTGAAATGGCGCATAAGGTTGTTGGTACTTTTTGATCAATGTGTTTCATTGGTTTGCTGTCCGTTCATCTGTTGTAGGGGCGACTCATGAGTCGCCCCTACAGCTTACCCGATTCTTCATTCATCATTTACCGCTCGATAGGCTTCTCTGGCCGCTTCGGCGTTGTCTTCCGCATGGGCCGGGACACCTATTTTGATTGCTTTGACCAAGCTTTCGATTGGTACGATACCGAGCGCCCTCGCCACGGCGCCCAGGATCGCCGTGTTCACTATCGGAAACCGCGGGCTGCCGAGATGGTATCTTATGGCGATTTCCGCCGCCGGCACCGTGGCTATCCTGAAGCCTTTGAAAAAGCTTTTAAACTCGACAGCCGATTTGCTGCTGTTTAGGATAACCGTGCCTCCAGGTTTCAGCCCTTTCGTTAAGGGGACTTGATCTACAAGAAGCGGGTCCAGGATGACGATGTGGTCAGGCGCATATATTTGGGTCCTGACCCTGACAGGCCTGTCATCGACCCTGAGAAAGGCGGTAACAGGGGCACCCCTTCTCTCAACACCAAAGGCCGGAAATGACTGGCAATATTTTCCATCTAAGAATACAGCATGTGCCAGGAGCTTTGAGGCAACCACAGCTCCCTGGCCGCCCCGCCCGTGAAATCTTATCTCGATCATCCTCTTACTCCCTGAAGATCGCCCCAGTGCTGGCAGAACTTACCTGCCTGGCATAGCGATAGAGGTATCCTTTCTTGACCTTGTAATCGGGCTGTTTCCAGGCATTTAGTCTGAGATTTAGTTCCTCTTCCCTCAGCTTCAAATTGATGGATCGCGCAGGGATGTCTATCTCTATGGTATCTCCTTCTTCAACAACAGCAATTGGCCCCCCTTCCTGTGCCTCGGGTGAAATATGGCCGATCGCGGCCCCCCGCGTGCCGCCCGAGAATCTGCCGTCGGTTATCAAGGCCACATCTTTGTCTAAACCTGCGCCTGCCAGAGCAGATGTCGGCGAGAGCATCTCCCTCATCCCCGGCCCCCCTTTGGGGCCTTCATAACGAATGACTACTACATCCCCTTTTCTTATGTTTCGGGAAAGAATGGCCGCCATCGCATCTTCTTCGCTGTCAAACACCCTTGCAGAACCGGTATGTTTCAGCATGGAAGGATCAACGGCCGATTTTTTCACAACCGCTCCATCTGGTGCCAGATTACCAAAAAGGATGGCGAGCCCTCCATCCTGCGAGTATGGTGATTCTATGGGTCGGATCACATCCGTGTCGAGGTTTTTGGCAGACGATATGTTTTCCCCTAAGGACTTGCCGGTAACAGTCATCAAATCAGAGTAAAGCAGGCCTTTTTTGTCCAATTCGCACATTACCGCAGGAATACCGCCCGCCCTGTCCAGGTCCTCTAAGTGGGTTGGCCCTGCCGGCGCTATTCTACAGAGATTCGGGGTGCGCTCGCTGATCTCATTAAACAGACGAAGATCAAGATCGACTCCTGCCTCGTGAGCTATTGCCTTAAGGTGAAGGACGGTATTTGTAGAACTGCCGAGGGCCATCTCTACAGTGATCGCATTTTCAAAGGCATGCCTCGTTGCGATATCGAGCGGCTTGATATCCTTTTCTATCAGTTCCATGATCTTTACCCCGGCCTCTTTTGCCAGCCGCCTTCTGGCTGCCATGACCGCCGGAATCGTTCCGTTTTTGGGCAGGCTCAACCCAAGTGCTTCGCTCAAACAATTCATCGAGTTGGCCGTAAACATTCCCGAGCATGACCCAACACCCGGGCAGGCGGCATCTTCGAGCCCGGCAAGTTCGTTGTCATCTATCTTCCCGCTCGATTTTGCGCCTACTCCCTCAAAGACACTGATGAGATCAATCGCCCTGCCCTTCAAGTTGCCCGCAAGCATGGGGCCCCCGCTCACCAATATCGCTGGGATGTTTAGTCTTAGCATCGCCATCATCATCCCGGGGACAATCTTGTCGCAATCGCACACGAGTACTAACCCGTCAAAGGGGTAAGCAGTAGCCATTATCTCAACTGAGTCGGCGATGAGTTCCCTCGAAATCAGAGAATACTTCATCCCTTTGTGGCCCATTGCTATCCCGTCGCAAACACCTATGGTGGAAAATTCCATTGGGGTGCCCCCCGCCATTCGCACACCCGCCTTCACGCAAGCGGCAATCTCTGCCAGGTGCTGGTGTCCGGGAATCACCTCGTTGGCCGAGTTGGCTATTCCTATAATCGGGCGGCTGATCTCCTCGTCGGTGTATCCCATGGCCTTAAAAAGGGATCGATGCGGGCTCCTTTCTATTCCTTTTTTCATCAGGTCCGAACGCATAAGCTCTGTTACCTCCAATTCTGCGGAAATCGCTCGCTCTGTTCGCTCTTTCCGCATTTCGTGTTATTGTATGTACAGCCAGGCAGGGCTAAAGCCGCGCACTGTACGAGCAAGATGTGGCACCGCTCCCTCAGGGCTGCTCAGGCGCTTTGGGCGTTTACAAGTAGGTTTTGTTGCTTATACAGTGCCCCTCAAGCGCTTGCCGATCTCTTGTTGAACCAAATCAATTCCCTCGTAACACTTTAGCTCTTTTAAAAAACAGACACACGGAACGGACAGGCCATCCGA
>Ga0180301_10002924_pt1 | contig 13391 bp, 8 predicted proteins | sample GuaBasSediGuay16_FD_121797 | JGI IMG/M metagenome (GOLD analysis project Ga0180301, IMG submission 121797) | Subseafloor sediment microbial communities from Guaymas Basin, Gulf of California, Mexico - Guay16, Core 4569-2, 12-15 cm | ecosystem: Environmental > Aquatic > Marine > Hydrothermal...
AGAATTCGTAACCTCTTTGTTCATTATGTAAATGTGGCCTTGCTTAACTTTTCTAAGTCCAACGATGGCTTCTATTAATTCTCTTTGGCCATTACCAGAGATGCCTGCTATACCGAATATCTCTCCAGGATAGATAGAGAAGGAGACACCTCTTACTGCTAGGGCTCCTTTATCATTAAGAACATAAAGGTCATCTACTTTGAGTATCGGCTTCTTATCTTTAAAGTTATATTTGGGGTATATCTTTTTATTAATGTTCTCTACTATTAATTCTCGTCCTATCATTAACTTAGAGAGCTCCTCTGGAGTAGTATTCTTTGTATCTAGTGTAGTTACTACTTTACCATGTCTTAAGATCGTTACTCGGTCACTTATTAGAAAGACTTCCTCTAGTTTATGTGTTATGAATATTATGGAACATCCCTCATTCTTCATACGGCGTAATATTTTGAATAGTTCATTTCTTTCAATAGGTGTTAAAACAGTAGTAGGCTCATCCAGTATCAGGATTCTAGCACCATGTATTAATGCTTTCAGTATCTCAACACGCTGACGTTCACCAGCTGAGAGCTGCCATACCCTAGCATCGGGATCTACCTTTAATCCAAACTTAGTTGAGAAATTTCTAATGAGGTGCTTAACTTTAGAAAGTGGTAGTATTATTCTTACATTTTTTAAACCAAGAGTTATATTTTCAGCTACAGTTAGTGAGTCCACTAGTTTAAAATGTTGATGTACCATGCCTATGCCTAGTTTAAGAGCGTCACGTGGTGAGCGTATCTTAACTTTCTTTCCCCAGACGTATATCTCACCTTCATCAGGTTGATAAAGTCCATACAATATATTCATTAATGTAGTCTTACCTGCTCCATTTTCACCTAATAGAGCATGAATCTCACCTATACGTACTTCAAAGTTTATATGATCATTAGCTATGACACCTGGAAAACGCTTAGTTATACCTTTCATTAATATAGCTATTTGATTATCTTTTTCTCTCATGGAAGAGGGGGGATCAAAAAAAGTAGGATAATTATACTTCATGATAGTAACCTCTTTAGACTCACTAACCTTTAGGTGATCCTACGATATTGTCTACGAACCAGTTTATAGACCATAAAGCATCATGTCCAAGCCTTTCACCAGGTCTAACTTTTAGTTCTCCATTTTGATCATATATAGGACCTGTAAATGGGTCAAAAGTTGGAACTTCCTCGCTCATTTGCTTTAAGCGAATCATGATTAATTGATACACTGAAATATTACCAAGTATAGGATCTTGAACGTATGTTGAGTTAAGTATTGGTATAAACTTGGGGTTTATTGGAACACCATAGTCTGCACCTAATTCAACAGCTCCTTCTTTTAACATCCACCAGTAATCTACGTTTTCAAGATTAGTCGTATTATAGACTCCGAGATATACCTTTATGAGAATATCCTCGTATATTTTCTCCCAGTGAACTAATTGCCCACTTACAACTACATCTGGACCATACTTTAGCATAGGACTGTAATGGCTAAAAGTGTAGATAGGCTTACCTTTCTTGAAGTGGTCTTCACATACTTCAACTATAGTGGGAGAGTCTTCAGTAAAGGCTATTACATCACATCCTTCAGCTACTAATGCCTCTGCAGCTTCTTTAGCTTTAGTAGGGTCATACCACGCATGAATCCATTTAACGTAAACCTTAGCATTAGGATTGACCTCTTTAACTCCAAGAGCAAAAGCATTGATGTGGCGAATAACTTCAGGTATGGGATGTGCTCCTACATATCCTATCTTATTCGATTTAGTGAGCGCTCCTGCCATTAGACCATTCAGATAATATAGCTGATAGAACTCGGCAAAGTAAGTTCCAACGTTTTTGGCTCTCTTATATCCAGAACAATGGAAGAATACAACATCTGGATACTTTTTAGCGGCTTCAATAGTTGCATCCATAAATCCGAAACTAGTAGTGAATATAACCTGACAGCCTTGCTCTACTAATCTATCGATATATCTTAAGCACTCTCCCTCTCCGACCTGCTCTATAGCAATAGTCTTCACCCAGGGGAATTTAGCATCTATATACCTACGACCTCTATCATGACCATAAGTCCATCCATAGTCCATTACAGGACCAATATAAATAAAGCCAACTGTTAGATTTTTCATAACGAAGTTCTTGGCCTTCTCAAGTATAGGTATAGTCTTAGGTATAAACTCTGTTATATTGACTTTACCCTCTCTAGTAGTAGGTACCTCTATAGAGGTACCGAAACTTTTAGCTAACCCTTTGATAGCAGTGACGAAATTTTCAACTTGCGGTATAGTGGGGGTAACTTTAACCTTTACTACACGCTCTTTACCTGGAGCTAGAACCCATGCTATGCTTGCACATATTATTGCTATTATAATCATTGCTATGATGCATTTTACATGAGCTCTAATCCCAGCTTGGGTTACTGATGAACTCATATCTGATCATGTAATCTTTTTTAATCAATTGATATATAGCTATTTCTATTAGGTAGTTCATTATGTTTAAGTAAAAATGTGAAAGATAACTATGCAAAAAACTAATTGAGCTAAGTATAGTTTAGAAGAGTCTATCTTAAAATTTTCTATCATTCTGTTAAATAACTTTGTACATATAAGCGATATTTAAACAAGATGATGTTTACATTAATTATGAAAATTCTTCCCTATTAGAAATGAAAGACATATAATCATTTAGATTATCTAAAGCGAAAAGTAATGAGTACTTGATAATTTTCTCTATAGGCAAGTTTATGTTTTTCTTTCTTAGGATTTCTTGTAAAGAACGTAGCTTATCAAGCATATCGCTTTTTAATTCAAGAAGTTCGAATTGTGCTTCCATTCCGGCGAAAGATGAAATATTATCGACTAAGGGTTTAAGTCTCTTAGAATTAAAGCCTACACTATCTATTAAGTCGATACCATGATTTATTAGATAGTCACGTACTTCCTCTGGAACCCTAGTTCTCGAGATTACCACCATGTATTTAGGCTGATAGAGAGAATGGTAGAGGGTTACTATCTGTAAATCTTTTAACCTTATAGCCTTTCTCTCCTCTACTGTTGTTATAGCCTCAGATCGTTTTACTCCTAGTATATCGGCTAGTCCTTCCCATAAACCATTTATCCATTTACTTCGCCATTCTTCAGCTGTGAGTGGTTTAGTTAATGGTCCTCGTATCTCTCGTACACGAAGATACCAGTCAGTTAGTTCTTTGCATTCTATTATTATGTCTGGTCGTTTAATCGGAGGATTACTCTCTAGAGAGACTATGTCCACAACTTTGCCCCCGTAAACTAGTATATCAGGCCTTAACGCTGTATATAGACTCCATATTTTTCTTAGGTCTTCTGAATCCTCCCAGCTAATAGGTCTAGGAGCCTCTAAGAAGAAGCTTAGAAATCCAGCAGATGGAATGTACATTATACAATTAGGAGGTATGCCACCAGTCTTTTGCTTCCCTAATCTCTCTAGTGATAAATAACCATGTTCAGGATAAATGATCTTAGCTCCTAAACTACCTAGGAGCTTTAGGATGGATATTAGAACCCAACATTGATATAAATTTCTCAAGTTAGTTCTGAAGGATGTCTTTACAGCAGCGCTAGCGCTACGTTTAAAGGAATCAATATCTATCTTACCTCTTAGCAGATCATACATATAGTTAAATATTTTCTTCTTTAAGTGTGAAAAGGGGTCTTCTACAAAATCTCGCAGTTCCTTAGATAAAGATATACCCTTGATGTTGAGCACTTCTTTAGTAACAGTAAGCTCTTCTTTGAATCTTAGAACCCAACGCCTAGCTATGTTAATTTCCTTTCCTATTTCACTCTTGACGAATTCATTTCTGAATTTCTCTCTTAACTCTAAGAATTTCTCATGAGTCTCTCCTTTAAATGCAAATTTTCTATCTTTATCATGTTTGTCTAAGAAATAGACTAGCTTCTTGTAAGATCTGAACCACTTAGGACTTAACTTATCATTGCTCATAGATCTACACATTGGGAGTACTTCTTTACCACATCTATTTTGTAGTATCGAAAGTTATCTTAAATATTTGATTAGTAGTGTTGGAGAAAATAATTAAGATATTACTGAATTGAAATTATTATTATAGTATATAATCTATTTCTCTTTTAAGTAATCTAATATACTTAGTAATTTTCTAACAACCTCCTCAGCACTCTTGCCTAGTATAACAATCATAGGCTCTTTACCCCAATCGCCTTTATGATAAATTATATCTGGAACTTTACCTATACGTTTTATAGCCTGCTCCACTCCCCAGGGTATACTCATACCCTCTTTCTTCTTGATCTCAGCTGGTTCTTCTCGTCTATCATAGTAAGAGATAGAGAAGCCTAATTTCTTAGCTATTTCTAATAGTTCTTCGGAAAATCGAATATTAACCGCAGCTCTTATATTAGGAGAGTATTCTTGAAGCTTAAGAACATACCTAGCTAAATGACTTGAGGCGTTAAAATCTGGAGGTAAAGCCGCTTTTAGCCCTCTTCCTGTAGCTCTTAATCTGCCAGGTATGCCCACTACATCCTTTAAACATTCTGCATAAGGTATAGCTTCTACTAGATTTATACCAACTTCTGGAGCTATCCTCTCACTAAGGGTGTGCATAATCAGTAGTCTCATAGCTTTTTCAACATTCTTTAGAACCTTATATTTAGCAGCATCTTTATAGAGCTTTACCATAGGATTTACTGGGCCATAGCCTTTCCCTATGTTTAATCCAAATCGTATACTTGAAGTTATAAGTTCTTTAGCTACTCTTACAGCTTCAACTATACTTTTACCTTTAGCTAGTTCTGCAGTTATGGCGGCTGAGAGAACACATCCCGTTCCATGTGTTGTCTTAACATGAAGACGAGGAGACTTAAATTTCCATATTCTTTCCTCATAATAAAGTACATCTAAGACTGCTTCTGTTCCTGGTAAATGTCCACCCTTTATAAGCACCGCTTTTGGACCCATGTTATGAATCTCTTTAGCGGCAACTATCATATCCTCATATGTCTTCACCTTACGTCCACATAATATCTCAGTTTCCTTTATGTTAGGTGTTATAACAGTGGTTAATGGTAATAGTTCTTCTTTGAGATATGCTATAGCTTCTTTAAGAAGCAGAGTAGCACCACACTTAGCTTTAATTACAGGATCTACTACTAGAGGGATATGGTATTGACGTAATACCTTAGCTACAACCTCAATGATATCAGGAGAATAAAGCATACCTGTTTTCGCGGCATTAACGGAAATATCCTGTAGTATTGCCTCCATCTGTTTCTCAACAAGGTCAGCGTCTATTATTTGCATTTTTAATAAAGAGTACGTATTTTGTGCTGTAACAGCAGTTATAACTAAAGTTCCATAAACACCTAAAGCTGCAAAGGTCTTTAAGTCAGCAGAAATTCCAGCACCACCACAGGAATCACTACCTGCAATTGTCATAGCTACGGGAATATTATCTCTGAAGCTCCATTTCAGGTCATTCATGAATTTTATCCCCTTAATAGCGAGAGCAAAATTGAAATTAAAATATTAGTACATAATGTTAGATATGTATAAAGAGATACATGTGGTGAGAAATTGTTCGAGGATAAGGCAGAATATATCATGAGAGAGGCCACATCCCTTGGAGTTCATTATGCTGAGGTACGATTTGAAGATACTATCTATGAGTCCCTTACATATGTTAATGGGAGAATACTTGGTATTGGCCATACTAGAATGCGTGGAGCTGGAATACGAGTTGTTATAAATGGTTCAGTAGGCTTCGCTTCAACAACTATTTTATCAAAAGAGGAGTTAGTTAAAGCACTTAAAGAAGCTATCAGTATTGCAAAAGCTATCGGAAAAGGAAGAATTAAGTTTTCTAAAGAGGAACCTTCCAAAGGATCGTTTTCCTTAGAAAACGTAAAGGAACATCCTGGGAATGTCGAATGGGACTATAAGATAGATCTAACAAAGAGAGTATATGAGGCTGCTAGAGGAGATAAAGCAGTTAGCACTACTTCAAGATATGCAGCATACTATGGATTGATAGAGTTCTATAACATAGAAGGTTATAGTACCTGCTTTAAACCACTATTGATAGGTCTGGGAACATTCACAGTAACTAAAATAAATGGAAAGACAGGGGATGGAGCAGAGACTGTAGGAGCAAGTAAAGGATTAGAGCTTTTTAAAAGCAAAACTCCAGAGGAAATAGGGAGTAAAGCGTACAAGAAGGCCTTAGAAAAGGCTAAAGCTAAGTATACATCACCTGGTCAACAAACAGTAATTATAGCCCCACGTCTAGCAGGCGTCTTTGCTCATGAAAGTTTTGGTCATTTAAGCGAGGCAGACAATATAGTAAGCGGTGTTTCGCCACTAACTGGGAAGGTAGGAGAAAAAATAGCAAGCGATGCTGTTACTATAATAGATGAAGGCATAGTTACTAATGGAGGATATTTCATTCCTGTAGATGATGAAGGTGTAATAACCCGTAAGGTAGTTCTAGTTGATAAGGGCATATTAAAGGGATATTTGCATAGTAGAGAAAGTGCAGCATTACTTGGTGCACAAAGTACTGGAAATGCTCGTTCACAAGATTTCAGATATGAGCCCATAATACGCATGAGGAATACATATTTTGATAAAGGAGAGTGGAATAAAGAGGAAATAATTAGTGAGACTAAGAGAGGACTTTTTCTAGATGATCCACGAGGTGGACAAGTAAACCTAGATGGTACATTTACATTTACTGCATCTAGAGGGTACATCATAGAAAATGGCGAAATAAAAGAGCCTGTAAGAGATGTAGTCCTAGCCGGAAACATACTTGAAATGCTCAAATATGTAGATGCAGCTTCAAAGGATGTCGAAATATTTACTTCACCTTTTGGAGGATGTGGTAAATGGGGTCAAAGGGCATTTGTAGGACTTGGAGGACCTACTCTTCGAGTAACAAGGTTAATGGTAGGGGGTAGACGTGAGTGAGTTAGATAAGCTAGTTGAAAAGGGAGTACATTATGGTGAAAAGTTAGGAGCTGAGGAAATAGAGATATGTCTAGCTAAAGGCATAACAAGGAATGCTAAATCGGAAGGATTAGAGGTACGTGGAGAGAGTAAGACTATAGAACAAGGCTCTATAAGAGTGGCTATCGGGAAAAGAGTAGGAATAACATACATAACAAGCTTAAGCGAGGAATTATTGTCCGATTCGATAAAGGCAGCGATTAAAATAGCAAAAGCTTCAGAGGAGGATCCCTTCTGGCAAGGACTTCCAGACCCTGAGAAGCCGATACACTCCTGGGTGGGGTATGATGAAGGACTAGCTACATTAAATATCCAAGACCTAATAGCTTTTGTTAAAGAACTTGTAGGAAGAGCATCGCAATATGATGATAGAATTAAAGTTGCGCGAGCAGAAGTAGGTCTAGGAATATCATGGGAGGTTATAGCCAATAACCATGGATTATATGCTGAGGATAAAGGAACGAATATGCATGCTTTTGCGTATGTAAAAGGTAAAGAGTCCAATAAAGAGTCTACAGGATATGGATATGTTGTTTCAAGAAGTCTAGTAATTGAATTCGAACCAATGATAGAGCGAGCTATTAAGTTAGCAAGAGATGGATTAAAAGCAGTACCTTTTAAGGATAAATACTCAGGACCAGTAGTCCTTTCTCCAGAGATCTTTGCTAGTCTAATAAGTCACGTTTTAATACCTGCTACCTTAGCTAGTAGTGTCCAAGAGGGATTAAGTCCACTAAGGGGTAAGAGAAATAAAGAAGTTTTCTCGAAAGAGTTCACACTAATAGATGATGGAACACTACCAGGAGGAATTAGAACTAGTCTCTACGATGGTGAAGGAGTTCCTAGAAGAAGGACAGTAATATTTGAGAAAGGGGTATTAAAGTCATTCTTATACAATACATATACGGCTAGACGAGAAAACGTTAGAAGTACAGGTAATGCAACAAGGGCTGGTACTGGCATATCGCCGACTAATTTGATAGTTTCAAGAGGAAGTAAAAGTAGAGAGAAGTTAATATCATCATTAGATAAAGGAATTTTCCTAGACGGTATGCTGTTAAGTGTTCATACAGTAAACACTGTAACAGGAGATTATAGTGTAGTTGTAACAAATCCATATTTGATAAGGAATGGAGACATAGAGACTCCCTTAAGGCAACTTACATTTGCTGGTAATATATATAGATCATTCAAGAGGGAATTCACTGCTGCGAATGATGCAAGATGGACCTCGTATAGTGTATTAACACCAACAGTGATAATAGGTGAATCTACACTCTCAGATTAGAGAAAATGTATTTTAAAACAATACAATTTTCTTTTTTATAAGTTTATAGTAGCATGCTCAAGTAGTTCTTTATAGTGAACTCTAGATTTAAATTCCGCGATTTTACCGATGTTCCAGCTCTTAAGAGGCCTATAGTACCCAACGATTCTACTCCATACATCGACTTTTTTAGAACCGCATCTAGGACATGTATCGTATATGCCTACACTGCTCCATGAACACTTATTACATACACTAATGGCAGGGGTTATGCTAAAGTATACAACTTTAGTACTCCTGACGAGATTGTAAATGAATTTCTTAAGAGCATCTACCTCTGGGAGTTCTGCTAAGAAGAGGTGCATCATTACTCCTCCTGTAAATTCTTGCTGAACTTCTCCCTCCCACTCAGCTCTATATGTCAGAGGTACATCCGTATAGTATGGTACTATGCTATTAGAGTAAAATGGAGTGCCATCTACAGTAGGCATAGCCCACTCACCTTTAGTCACGATGTCTTTAAATATTCTACAGTCGAGAGATGCTAGTCGGTAAGCAGTAGATTCACCTGGAATCTCTTCAACGTTGTAAGGCACTTTATCTATGCGTTCATATTCTTCAGTTATCTCTCTGATTAAAGCTACCATCTTTTTCATCGTACTTACAGCGCGCCTCATCTCCTTAGTAGAATCCTCAAACCATAGATTTGGATTTCTTAAGAAATTAGCAGCTGCCTCTGGAAGACCAATAATTCCTATTGTACTATAATGGTTCATTAAATGGCCTAAGTATTTCTTGGTCATAGGCATAAGTCCCCACATAATGTTTCGTGTATACCTTTCACGCCATATTGATAATAGTCTTCTAGCTTTTTCACAATAAAGTCTTAAGAGCTCTTCAAAAGTGTCCCATTCGCCCTTTGAGAGATAAGCAAGCCTTGGTAAATTGAGTGTAATGACACCTATAGAGCCAGTAGCATCAGGAGTTGCCCATATACCCCTTGGATTATGAGATCTACCACCATTAGTCATACCATTTAGGAAGAGTCCATTATTTATCTTAGAGACATTAATCGTTAAGCGACAACACATAGCATAAAGGGCTTCTACATTTGTAGCATATCCATTCATTATATAAGCTACTCCACGCTTAGCTAGTGCCTCAAATATCAAATCTGATAGTTCTCCCCATCGATGCCCATTCCAATCAAAATTCTCAGTGATCATTATAGTGGGAATTGGGAAAGTGAAAGGCTGTCCCTTTTCATCGCCTCGCAAGTATAATTCAAATAATATCCTGTCAAGAGTTATTATCTCATCGATATAGTCCTTAGCTTGACCAACTATTTTACCTCCAACTATAGCAGGAGATTCTAGGAATTGCTTTACAGTATCAACTGCTAATGTTATATTAGAGAAGGGACTTTGATAACCTGTTCTTGATGGATAATTTAGCTCATAGAGTAAACGTTGCATAGCCTGACTTATAGCATGTTCATCAAGGTCATCTATGTTAATGAAAGGAGCCATGTATATGTCAAAACCTGAAACAGCCTGAGCACCTGACCATTCCTGAGCAGTTAAGAAGAAGAAATTAACAAGATGAGAGACTGCGGTATCAAGATGCTTCGCAGGCTTAGAGAATATCGTAGGGGTCTTTAATCCGATCATTAACAACTTCTGTAGAGACCATCCAGCACAGTATGGAATCCATAACGAATGGGGTAACTTATGAATATGAATATCACCTTTAAAATAAGAATCTACGACATCTGAAGGAAGATACCAATTAAGTACTTCCCTTCTTTTTATTACCTTATCTAAAAGAAATCCTAGAAAGTTGCTGTAGGATATATTAGCGTTTGCATTCTCTTTGACATCCCATACTGCTTCATCTAAATATGTATTCTCAATTTTAGCAATTTCAGGCAGTTTCTCATTATAAGTTATACTAGGGTTCTTCGTGTATCTGCTCGGCATGTTATCTTTATGCATTCTAAAATGACACCTCAAGTATCTACTGAGATTTAAGATCAGATTTAAAGGTATCTTCTAAGATAACTTTATGGAAAAATAATGAAATAGCTAAGACTACATATTTGAGAATAAATAAATAGATATTTTAAACTTTAGAAGAAAAAATATGATAGGATTTAGTCAACTATATCTAAACCAGTGTAGAATAAGTTAATAACGTGTAAAATGAAAGAAATATCGAATGATTGGAGATAATAAATAAGGACTTTGAGGTTATAGAGTTCTTTCAAGGCTCTTCATGAATAGTATATTATCTCTGAGTTTGGATATAGTATCTCCTGCAGAGAAGTCCTCGAAAGAGAGCCATTCTCTATAGCCAATTTTTCTTAATGCTAGTAACACATCTCTCCAATGAACCATTCCCTCCCGTAGAGGACTATGCATGGGTCTCCATCTTTTAGCACCGTATTCTTCACTAATCACAAACCAACATGCATTTTTAACATGTACATGGGCTAAATAGGATCCTATTAGTTCTAGACCCATCTGCCAGTTCTCAAAACCTTCATGTACCATATTACCTGGATCGTATATTACGCCTACGTACTCAGGATCGAAGTTTGATACAAATCTATATGCGGAACTAGCACTTGGACATATTGTTCTCATATGTATTTCTATGTTGGTTTTTACACCATACTCTTTAGCAAGCTTTTCTACGTTCTTATATTCCTCTAAGGCTTTAGAAAAGAGCTTATTATAGTCAATACTACCGTCATATCTTGGTACACCAACCCTTATCTGGGAACATTCTAGTATCTGCGCAGCTTTCATAGCATTAATTATTTGATCTGGGTCTGAATTACAACGCAAATAGGTCCCTAGCGCTGATACTTTTAGGCCGTAATCATCACATAGTTTTTTAGCTCTCTTAGCTTCTTCAAGTAATTTAGTAACATCGAGTGTTGCCTTATTACCTCGCCAATAATTTATTTCCTTAATCTCACTAGGAACTTGTGCCACTCTCCACTCTACTCCTTCGTATCCAAGTTCAGCAAGCACCTTAGGAACTTCCTCTACCGTTAAATCGGGGGTCATTACAGTAAATACTGAGTATTTAAATAGCCCCATCTTAACCGCCATATTTACATGATAGGGAATCTGACTTAAAAGGTATCATGAATACACAACATAAGGATATGAAGTTTGATGAAATAGAGAGTTTAGTAATTCATAAAATCTCGAGAAGGTTATTTAATGAAGCAGATATTCTCAGTAGAAGATATGCTAAACGTGTTTTTGAAAAAGAAGTCTCTAAACTAAGTGAGGAGGAAGTATTCTCTCTGATGGATAAAATAACAGGAGGATTAGGGTATCGTAAAGGAGATTTCAATATAATAAGGATTTCTTATTGTGGTTCTCTTATAGCCTGGCCTGAAGTAGTGAAAGTAAATGCTAAGGTGCTAGAAATAGGAACTGGGATTGGTAGAACATGTTATGCGGTAGTTGCATGGAGTAAACCTTCCCTTTATTTAACGATAGATATATCCCCAGAGATAATAGCTATTGCTCTTTATAGGAATCCTGTAGAAGCGTATAGGAGAGCGTTAATGAATCCCTGTGTGAAGATATGTCTTTGTGATGCCATTAAAGCTATAAGCGTCTTACCATCAGGCTTTTTTGATCATGTAATTCATGATGGAGGACCAAATCCTAATAGAAATCCATCTCTATACGCGTACAGTTTTATCAGACGATTGGTTAATCTAATTAAAAATAATGGAACTATATCTATATTCGCCGGTAAGAACAAATATTGGCAAGAAAAAATTTATAAAATATTGAAGTCTCTTAAGCTTAAAGTTGAAAGTGTAGCTTTTCCTGATTCTCCTGTTCTAGTATTTCATGCCTGTAAGAGTTAACACGTACTTTTCCGTTATATTGGCCGGCCTCTAAAGGCCTTTAAGTATATTGTTCGTAGGTCTTCTTTTGATGGCTCTCTAGGACTTCTTAGGAGATTTCTCTTATACGTTAATGCCTCTTCAGTCATGACATCTATCTCTTTTTCATCTATAACGCCAACATCTCTTAGGCTCCTTGGTATGCCTGTAGAGTTTTCTAGTCTACATATTTCGTTAAATAATGTCTCTGCATCTAATGAAGGATCATCCTTGCTTATACCTAGGGTCTTAGCTAATTTTACTATTTTTTCAGGAATAGAGGGAGCCAGATACTCTAATGCAAATGGAAGGAGGAGAGCATTAGCTAATCCATGATGTACATCATGATACATGGTTAGGTAATATCCCATACCATGTACTATAATAGTTCCAGTGCAGTTTATTGCTATACCAGCTAACATACTTGCATAGAAGATCTTTTCCCTAGCGTCTAGATCACCTTTGTATGCTTTCTCAAGATTCTCAAAGATTACTCTAATGCTTTCTAATGCTACTAGGTCTGAGAGTGGTTGGCTTGCTTTAGATAGGTAAGCCTCCATTGCATGAGAAAGTGCATCGAATGCAGTATATGCAGTAAGCGATGGAGGGAGATAATTCAACACCTCAGAGTCGAGTATCGAGACACGAGGTATTATAGGATAGCCAAGCATAGTAGTTTTTTTCTTATTCTTGAGATCTGAGAAAACAGCATATCGTGTTACTTCACTTCCTGTACCGCAGGTTGTAGGTACAGCTATGATAGGTATAACACTACCTCTAACCTCATTAGGGAAGATATAGTCGGTAATTTTTCCTCCTTGGGAAACTAAGACTGCAATTCCTTTAGCAGCATCCATTGCACTCCCGCCACCAAAGCCTATGACTACATTAATTCTTTCTTTCTTGGCCAGTTCAGCTCCTTTTTCTACTGTTTCAAATGAAGGATTAGGTTCAACCTTATTAAATACTGTGACTCTTATTCCCTCCTTCTCTAAGAGCTTTTTAGCCCTATCTAAGTATCCAGACTTTTGCGCAAATCTTCTTCCACATACGAATATTGCTCTATCGCCTAAAGACTTGGTTTCCTTCCCTAATTCATTAAAACTTCCTCTTCTGAAGATTATCTTTGTAGGTAAATAGAAAGAGAATG
>Ga0180301_10002925_pt1 | contig 13389 bp, 11 predicted proteins | sample GuaBasSediGuay16_FD_121797 | JGI IMG/M metagenome (GOLD analysis project Ga0180301, IMG submission 121797) | Subseafloor sediment microbial communities from Guaymas Basin, Gulf of California, Mexico - Guay16, Core 4569-2, 12-15 cm | ecosystem: Environmental > Aquatic > Marine > Hydrothermal...
CAGATATCGGGCGCGCTGTCTTCGGTTCAAGGGTGAAGGTTGAATATCTGAGGGATTACATATGACGAGGTTCACGTATCCGTTCTTGAGAAAACGTCTCGTGCCCGGAATCTCCAGGCGCGGGAAGCTGCCGTCGGAGTACTGTCATGAGGCTGGAGAATGGGTCAACTTTCCGGTCCACTGCAAGGAAATCCAGTGCCCCAGGCTGCTCCATGTGGAGCGATACGGAGTCGTGTGCGAGGACCATTATGAGTGGGAGGTTGGGGTTGTCAAGGCCACCGCCAGATCCGGCGTGGAGCCCGTGGGATACGAGTGGGACATTTTGAGGGACATCTCAATGACAGACCGCTATTCACACCTGACCTTGGCCCGCAAAATCCAACAGCAGGAAAGGCTCGCAGATTTTTATATGAACGGAGCGCCTGCGGTAGCTCTGACCGGGCAGGAAGAAATAGGGGATAAAACAGCCTCTCGAAGGGCAAAAGGCCGCCCCGAAAGACGACCTAACTTATTGAAATAACTGGTCGGGGCGAGAGGATTTGAACCTCCGACACCCTGCTCCCAAAGCAGGTGCGCTACCAGACTGCGCCACGCCCCGAAAAGAAATTTTCACGTACCTAAAGTTATATTTTTGCCCGCACAAAATCAAGGCATAAATTGTTTGTGCAGAATACTATAGCTTCGGAGCACTTCTTCTTTCAGCTTCTACTTGGCTTGTGAGCAGCGGGCACGGCTTCAGGGTACATACCTGAGTAATTACGACCACCTTGCCAACTGAAACATGAACTTCCCCGCCGCAAGCAGCGGGGTATCAATCGGAAACCATTTTAACCGCCCCAAGGGGCGGGGAATCAAACCCTTGTCCGCCAGAGGCGGATTAATCCGCCTCTGGCGGATTGAAAAAAACCAGTCCCCGGCCCCGGGGGTTGACAGGATTTTCAAGATATTCAACAATGGCCTCCAAAATAGAGCACGGAGTGCAGCCAAAATCATGGAAGACATACAAAACCATAAAGATTACAGAAACATAGATATTGACCAGGTTGGAGTAAAAGGCATCCGTTATCCTATTACAGTTCTTGACAAGGACCTGGGAGAACAGCAGACCGTGGCAAAGATCAATATGTATGTTAATCTCCCCCGCTACTACAAAGGCACTCACATGAGCCGGTTTGTGGAAATCCTAAATGAGCACAGCCACAGGGTGTCACTTCAAAATTTCTCGGAAATACTGGAGGAAATGAAGCTGAGATTGAACGCGCAAAGCGCCCATATGGAAATCACATTTCCCTATTTCATAAACAAGACCGCGCCGGTGAGCGGCAGCCAGGGCCTTATGGAGTATAAGTGCACTTTCAAGGGCTCCCTCAACGAAAGGACTGACCTTGTGGTTGCTATCCAGGTGCCGGTCTCCACATTGTGCCCGTGTTCCAAGGAAATTAGTGACTTTGGGGCGCACAACCAGAGAGGGGAAGTGAGGGTACAGCTCAGGTTCAAGAAATTCGTGTGGATAGAGGATATCATCAAGCTTGTAGAAGCCTCAGCGTCGAGCGATGTTTACTCTGTTCTTAAAAGAGAAGATGAAAAATATGTTACCGAGAGAGCGTATAACAATCCCATGTTCGTGGAAGATATTGTAAGAGACATAGCGATGAAGCTTAACAAGGACCGCAATATTACATGGTTTTCTGTTGAAGCGGAGAATTTCGAATCGATCCATAACCACAATGCCTATGCCTATATTGAAAAACACAAAAACAGTTAGACCCCAGGGTGCTGCGCCGGGGCCTGGAGACCCTTTTTTGTTTGCGGGTATTTTAGAATAATCAACGAGTAGTAGCTGGTACTAACTTAGGGGGATGCAATGGCAGATGATTTAAAGAAAATATATCGGGTCTTAATGGACGATCACTTTCCTTCCAGAATGAGCATCACATTCGGGGATCAAACCCTTGTTTACGAGAAAAGAACATGGAAAATACCTGAAGGGGATTCAGGAACCTTGGTGGAGAAGGGTCTTCGCTACGGTGAAAACCCAGGGCAGGAAGCTGCACTCTATGAGCTGGTAAACGGAAACCTTGTTCTGGGAGACTGCTGTTTTATAGAGCCCGGTAAAGGACTGGTTTCAGCCATAAGTGAAGAAGACATGATTCAGAGTGGAAAACATCCCGGGAAGATCAATCTGACCGACGTGGACAATGCCCTCAATGTACTAAGATACCTAATGGAAAAACCGGCAGCAGTGATCGTCAAGCACAACAACCCGTGTGGCGTAGCTTACGGGACTAGCCTTTCGGAGGCTTATGAAAGAGCCAACAGAGCAGACAGAATCGCTGCTTTCGGGGGATGCGTCGCATTGAACAGGGCGGTGGACACAACAACAGCGGAGGCAATATCAGAGAACTACCTGGAAGTCGTGGCCGCTCCTGATTTCGAAGAGGGAACGGTTTCCACCCTCTCCAAGAGGCCAAATCTGAGGATAATACGCATCAAGCATATTGACCAGCTTTCCTCCTACGTTGACACGCGTTTTGTGGATCTCAAGAGCCTTATTGACGGGGGGATAATAGTACAACAGTCTCCAATCAACAAAATCAGATCGGCGCAGGATTTCAAGCCTGCAAGTGCCGAGTATAAAGGAAAAACTTATACTATTGCAAGGAAGCCCACTGAGGAAGAATACGCCGACATGCTTTTTGGATGGAACGTGGAACAGGGAATTACCTCAAACTCCGTTATTTATGTGAAAGACGGCGTTACCGTCGGCATTGGCACTGGTGAACAGGACAGGGTCGGCGTGGCTGAAATTGCGGTATTTAAGGCTTACACCAAGTACGCGGACTGGCTGTGCTTCAGCAGGTACGGGCTCTCTCATAAAGAGCTGGAACACAGGGTCGCATCCGGAGAAAAAGACCGGAGTTTGCTGGAGGAAATTGACAGGGAAACCAAGGAAGCCAGGGGAGGACTTATTGGGGCCACCATGGTCTCTGATGCATTTTTCCCTTTTAGAGACGGGGTGGATGTCGGCATCAGGGAAGGGATCAGGGCCATAGTTCAGCCGGGCGGATCCTTGAGGGATTTTGAATCAATACAGGCCTGCAACGAGGCCGATCCCCCTGTAACCATGGTGTTTACGGGACAGCGTGCTTTCAAACATTGACACCTCCCGAAAAGGCCTCACCTGCCCTGCTTCACGGTGCCCTCCCGCCAGTCGCACCAGAAAACCCCTTCCATCCTTTTGTTAGGCTTCTGCAGCAGGAGCGTTGTCTTTTTGCAGGCCTTTGACACGATGACTCAACGGGAAGCTCTCCATAGAGAGTGGATAGCCTTGCCTTATTATGGAAATGAAAAACTTTCCCCGAGCGACTCACTTCGCGAACTTGTCAGTGTGGGATTACGGCACATTCAAAAAAGGTCGAGTTGTCTGTGGGACTTTTTTCTGGGCTTCCATTTGGAGCGCTTTACGGGTAAGAGAAAGTTGTGGGGGATGAGAGAAAGAAAAGGGGAAGGATTCATTTCAAGTATTCGGCCATCGATTTTTCTGCGTGAAGCGTGGGAAAGAAAAACCGTGGTGCGTGCGCGGGTGATTCCCACATAAAAGAGCCTCTTTTCTTCTGCTTCATCATAATCGCCGAAAAGGGAACAGGGCAGAAGCCCATCTTCGCACCCGGTGATAAACACTGCCGGCCACTCAAGACCTTTTGCAGCATGAATCGTCATCAGTGCCACCCTGTCCCCGAAAAAGGCGACATGATCGATCCCTCTTTCAAGGGAGAGCATATCTACAAAGCAGGAAAGATCGCCTTCGAACTCTTCAGCCACCCTTTTGAAACGACGGAGCAGTTCTTCTGATTCATCTGAAAGACCCTCCAGACTATGCAGAGATATGGCCCTGTTGATTAAGTCCTCCAGCGGGCCTTGTGCACTGAATTCCTTGAGGATCTTTTTGCCATCATAGCCCTTTCCTGCAACAAGCTCGAGGTAAGCTTCCAGGTAATGGCCCCCTTCAGGGTGCAGGTACGCCTGAAAGAAGCGCCACAGAATATCCACAGGATAGCGCGCTATCAATGGCTTTTCTCCTGACCTTACAAAAGGAATTCCAGCCCTAGAAAGGGCTTCTTCAAGGGCATCTCCCTGTGCATTTAAGCGAAAAAGAACCGCTATGTCCCCAAAACTGATATTTTGGCCCTCTTCATAAGAGGCTACCCTGCCGCTATCCAGAGAAAAGTAAGTTGTCCCGCCAATGAGTTTTTCTATTTGTTCCACAACAAATTCAGCTTCTTCAGATTGAGTGGCACAGGATGAAATACCAACAGGAACGCCACTCCCCATGTGGGCCTTGAGAATCCCCGTTTTCCCGAGGACCGAGCAGGCGCTATCAAGAATACACTGCGTTGAGCGATAATTCTCAGAGAGGCTGATTTTTTCCGCCCCTGGAAAATCCTCTGCAAAACGGTAAAAGTTTTTGACATCAGCTCCCCTGAACCCATAAATGGCTTGGTCCGGGTCTCCAATTGCACATAATTCAGCCTCAAAGGATCGATGCCCTAAGCCTTCTGGCTTGGTCTTAATGCCGGGAGCTAAACCTTTTCCCTGGAAAGAACAGGCGCCATAAACAAGGGACTTCAGGATGGCAGCCTGTAAAGGGCTGGTATCCTGATACTCGTCTACAAAGATCTTTGGAAATCGCTCTGCATACTCGAGGCAAATATCAGGTCTTTCCCTGAAGAGCCTCAGGGTCTCTATTTCAAGGTCATCAAAGTCGAGCATCCCTAGGCTCCTAACTTTTTGCTGGTATTTGCTTACAAGCTCCAGGAGCTCCTCGGGATACTCAGCCCTTTTTTCGCTCAGGACCATCGTTTTTTTGCAAGTGGATAGCGCCCTTAAAAACGTACGAATATTTGCCGTGCTTTTGCCAGATTCTCTTAACACGTTCTTTATAAGGAGGAGGCTATCTGGTTCAGAGCAAAGGCCAAAATCATTGGGGATGCCCAGGCTTTCACTCGCATTTCTCAGAACATCAAGACAGAAACCGTGAAATGTACCGATCCATATCTCCCTGGAAGTCTTCTCTGGCAGTAAAGCCTCCAGCCTTTCGGTCATTTCTCTTGCTGCTTTATTTGTAAAGGTAAGGGCCAGAACCTTTTGCGGGGCGATTGCACCAGAGATAATCTGGTAAGCAATCCGATGCGACAGAGTCATGGTCTTGCCCGTGCCGGGGCCGGCAACAATGAGAACATGGCTTCCCTGGTGGAGGACAGCAGCTCGTTGCGCCTCGTTTAATACTCCCAATATTGGATCCGACCGGGGATACAGGTCCTGCTCATTCGCAGTCATCCCCTTCTTCTTTTTTCTTTTTGCAAAAGAGGGTGGCTCTTGCCTTTGGGGGATTTTTTCCTTCGTGGTGCCAAAAAGTGAGAACTGCCCTAAGAGCCTCTTTTTTTCCTGCGGATCAAACAGACGGATGGTTCCGTATTCTCCATCATAACCTTCTTCCTTTATGACCCGGGTCTCACGCATTCTACTGATCGCCTCGGAAAGAAGCGGCCCGCCTGCCTCTCGTATCTTATCTAGCGGAGCATCCATAAGAATATGAAGCTCAGGCCCCAGATCACTAAGAAGCTCTTCGTAAAGAGAACTTACTTTTTTGGATGATGGACCTGTCCCAAGAACTTCAGAAAGGACTTCAGGAAGAGGGATCAGGCTGTAAAAGGGTTTTGATAATTTTGGGCTCTCCCGATCTGATAGCTCAAAGGTGCGGTGTAGAACGCCTATGGTAAGGGGTTTGCCACAAACCGGGCAGACTCCTCCACTTTCTACTGTCTGGCGAGGGTGTAACCTGACCTGGCATTTTCTGTGGCCGTCAAAATGGTACTTCCCTTCCTGGGGAAAGAATTCTACAGTGCCTTCAAAGCCTTTCTTTGTGATCATCGCCCCCAGCATAAGATCGTAGTCAAGAGGGGTATCGAAGATATTTGCCTCTCTGCCCAGCCTTGAAGGAGAATGTGCGTCAGAGTTTGAAACCAGCAGGTAGTCATCAAGGCTGGAAAGCGTACGGTTCATGGGCGGATCCGAGGAGAGCCCGGTTTCCAGGGCATGGATATGTGAGACGAGATCCCCGAAACACTCCTCAAGGGAGTCAAACCCTGATTTTGAACCGAACACGGAGAACCAGGGAGTCCAGATATGGGCGGGGATGAAAAATGCCCTTTCACTAGCTTCCAGCACAATCTCGAGTAAATCCCGGGAGTCAAGGCCAAGGATAGGCCTCCCGTCCGACCTGATGTTTCCTACTTGTTCGAGACGTTCATTCAATCTCTGGACAGAGTCAAAATCGGGCATCAGTATCAGGTTGTGAACTTTTCTGGTTTTTCCTTTGCGTTTGTAAATGCAGCTGATTTCTCCACTGAGAAGGAAGCGGGGGGCGGCCCTGCAGGATATGGGAATACTTTCACTGACTTCTTTCTCTAGTTCGGGTTTGAGACGGTAGAGTCCATTCTCGGCTTCCAGAAGCTTTTCCCTGAGTTCAGCCACCCACCCGGGGTGGGTAAAATCGCCGGTTCCGATAACAGTGATTCCTTTCTTCTGCGCCCAGAAGGCCAGTAGCTCGGGAATAAGGTCCCTGGAAGTCGCCCTGGAGAAATGGGAATGTATATGAAGGTCTGCAATAAATCTCATGAGAGCAACTATTTCTCATTGAAAAATTCGTGTCAATGGGTAATACATTTTTTTGAAAAAGAAGAATCTCCAGATTGATGTTTGCCGCATTCTGCCTTGAAGATATGGCCATGTTCAAGTAGACTGGCGCCGGATTCTGAGCAAAACATGGAAAGAGTTCACTTGCAGTACACGGGTTTGTGGGAATCTATGGGGAAACGGCAAATTACGAGGAGGTGTGTGATGGATTACACTAGTGTAAAGATAGAGCGCAATAAGCACGTGGGAATTATTGTTCTCAATCGACCTGAGCAGTTCAATACCTTTAATACTTCTCTTGCCGAGGAGCTTTGCAAGGCCTTGCTTGAACTCGAGATGGATAAAAACGTCAGGGTTGCTGTCATCAGGGGAGCGGGTAAAGCTTTTTGCACAGGTATCGACCTGGCGGAATTCCCGGGCAAAACGCAGCAGCAATACAGGGAGTGGATCAGCCTCATGGAGCGCGTTGTTCATGTGATTGCGTATATGAAAAAACCGGTCATAGCGTCTGCTCATGGATATGCTGTGGCAAACGGGGCTGGTCTTATCGCGGCGTGCGATCTGGCGATTGCTGCAGAGGGTACCAAAATAGGTGCTACTGCGATTAACGTGGGCCTATTTTGTATGGGACCGGCTGTGCCGCTTTCAAGGTCAATAGGCAGGAAGCGGTGCCTTGAGCTGGTCATGACAGGCGATATGATAGATGCTCGTGAAGCTGAAAGGTGGGGTCTGATAAACAGGGTCGTTCCCCCTGAAAAACTTGAAGAAGAGACCATGGCACTGGCCAACAAGCTGGCCGAAAAAAGCCCGCTTGCTCTCCAGATGGGAAAAGAAGCCTTCTACGGCATGTCAGACATGGAATACGGCAAGGCGCTTGCCTATTCAAATGAGGTTTTTGCCGCACTTTGCATGACAGAGGATGCAAAAGAAGGGGTGGACGCGTTCCTCAACAAACGCAAACCCCAGTGGAAAGAAGAGTGATTTTCTAAGAAAAGCTTGGCGATTTGGGATATTCTGCCCTTTATCCTGGTGTCTTAGAATCTAACTTTTTCAATTCCTTTAAGTCATCGATGTCTTGGACTTTGACATCTAATGTTTACGGTAAATTAATGAGGACTTTCCCCTTGCGTTCTCCTGAAGAATTCCATGATGCCGTTTGGCAGAAAGATTATGACTCCAACAAACAGAGAGCCATAAATAATCCGGGCCAGTTCGGCCTTTACAAATGTGGACAGGCCCTCGTTTATCAATGTCAGCAATACAGCGCCGATAATTGGGCCCAGAAGTGTTCCACCCCCCCCAAAGAGCGCCATCAGTACAATCAGGATTGAAATCATCATGTCAAAAACAACGTCTGTGTGAATATAGGTCAAGTAGTATGCATAGATACCACCTGCCATGCCCGGGAAAAACGCCGAAAGTGCAAATGCTTGCATTTTTAGCTTTGGTGCGTTGATGGCCATGGTTTGAGCCACCTCTTCATCTTCGCGTATGGCACGGAGACCTGCTCCGAATTTTGAACGGTCAGTCCAGTAAGCAACCGCGATCGAAAGCGCAGTTACCCCAAGCATGGCCTCAAACAAGATTGCACGGACTGTTTGAATGGGGAGGTCCATTGATTTTAGCCAGAGCCCTTCCGGTCCTCCCAGAAAATTGAGGTTTTTTATCAGCAAATCCATTACGAATGCAAAACAAAGCGTGACAACAGCAAAGTAGGGTCCTCTGAGTCTCAAGCAGGGATATCCGACCAGGAGGGCGACGAGCATGGCTACGAACCCTGCAGGTACTGATGAAAGGATGGTCTCCAGGGCAGAAAGGTGAAATCCTTTTACAAGCAGGGCTGTTGTGTAAGCGCCGATACCAAAAAAAGCTACGTGCCCGAAAGACAGATACCCGGCGTAGCCACCTATCAGGTTCCATGAAGTCGCAAGGCAAACGTACATGAAAACAGTGAAAAGCAGCGAGACAAAGTAAACGGGAGCTCCCAGCCACGGGAATATTGCCAAAGCCAGCAAAACTATCATGGCTCCTGCAAACAAACTGGAACGCGGCCAAGATGGCATGGCCTTAAACCTCGCTTTGAAATAGTCCCTGTGGCCTAAAAATCAGAATGATCATTAGCAGGGCAAACGTAAGGAGATTAACCCACTGGTAGGGCAGGAATGCCATGGAAAGGCCGGTAATTATTCCAATGGTCAGTCCAGCCAGTGCAGCACCCAGCACACTTCCTACTCCACCAACTATCACAACGAGGAACAAGTATATGAGCCAGAGATTGTGAGTGTGAGGTTCAAAAGAGTATAATAGCGCCATTCCAACACCACCTGCAGCAGCGGAAGATACGGCCAGCCCGAAGGTTATCATGCTGATCCATCTGAGATTAACCCCGTAAAGCTGGGCCGCATCACGCTGCTGCCAGGCAGCGCGGACGGCTTTGCCCGTGTAGGTTTTTTTCAGAAACATATGAATGACCACAACGCCGGCACATGCCAGGAGAAAACCAGCAATCCTTGGGTATTGAAAATAGAACGGGCCTAGTATCACCACCTTGCTGGTATAAGCTGTAGTCAAAAGGCGCGGATCCGGACTCCAGATCAAGAGCATCAGGTTCTCGAGAATGATTGCAATACCGAAGGTAAGAATCATTGAAGGCACGATTATGTCTCTGGCCTTGGTAAGAGGGGCGATAAGAAAGCGATATATGACGCAGGCTGCAAGAAAAAGAAGGGGAACTGATACAGCTATAGAGAGTATCGGATCAATTCCCCATACATTCAGAAGAGTGTAAGACATAAATGCTGCCAGCAGCCCGAAAGCAGCGTGGGAGATATTGATTACCTTCATGACGCCCCACACAAGTGAAAAACCGATTCCCAGGAGGGCAAAAACGGATCCCATCATGATTCCGCTGAACATGGACTGAAACACGAGTGTCAGGTTCATTCTTAGTCGCTCAAGACTTCCGGATTAAGTGGAAACACCTGCTCCTTAGCGCGCTGTACCTCCAGCATCTCGCTTCGCTCTATGCCTTCCTATTAATGCCCTCCTGCAGGAGCAAGGGCCTTCTTCGGTACCCGGATATCGGCATGGAGAACGTTAATCCTCCTGCCTCGAATCTACTTCCAGGCAGGACGAGGGTATACCGGATCAGCAGTGCGGACCTCTATAGGCCAAATCAGCTCGACCTGCCCGTTTATGACCTGGGTGCAAAAGTTGATGGGCTTGGGCAGGCCTTTTTCATTGAAACTCATCGGCCCGGCGATGGTATGCACGGTATGGGATTTGAGCCAGTCTCTAATCTTTGTCTGATCCAGTGATCCGGCTCCTTCTACACCCTGCGAAAGAGTTTGCATCCAGCAATAGCCGAAACCGAAATATACGGGATACCCGGGTAAACCGTATTTCTTCTTTACATAGGCATTGAGCTTATCATTTCCAGGGTAGTTCAGCTTGTTATGCAGCGAGGTTCCTGAGAAGACATAATCTCCATCTTTGCCGAGTTCTTTAACCCAGGCAGGGATCACTGACCCGACACCTTGGACTATTGCCTTGGGGTTATAGTTCAGGGCCTTGGCTGCGCGAATGGTCATTACACCGTCGGCAAAAAAGCCGTTTGAGAACAAGATGTCCGTGTTCATCTGCTTTGCCTTCACGATCAACGGTGTTGCGTCGGGAAGAGGCAAATTATACTTTTCGTTAATTACCAGCTTTACTCCTAAGTCCCTGGAAATGCGGCCAATAGAATCCGTCAGCGACGTCCCAATCGGGTTATTCATCGTATAGACCGCAGCTCTCTTGGGCCGCTTTTGAGCGGGAAGACTTTTAAGCCACTCGTAAAACCCCTCATACCACCACTCTCCCATAAGGGGCGGGCCACCGAAAGAATATGTGTACCCTTGCAGGAAGCTCTTCATATGGCCGCCCATCGAGACATAAACATACTTATGTTTTTCAGCAACCGGCATTACGGCCCTTGCTGCCGTACCGGGATATCCGCCAAAAAGCAGATCAACCTTGTCAACAGTGATGGCCTTTTCGGCAAAGGTAACCGCTTTACCTGCATTCGATTCATCATCATAGATCTTGAAAACAACTTTGCGCCCGAGAAGGCCCCCTTTAGCATTGGTCTCTTCCGCCCAGAACTTCATGCCCTTTTCGATCCACTTGGCCGTCTCGGCAAACTTGCCCGTGAGCGGCAGGGAACCGCCGATGACTATAGGCTTGCTTGCCGCTCCAACGCTTTGAGACAGAAAAAGCGTCAGAGCAAGGGCCAGCAAAAAAAGTACAACTTTTTCCCATGGTTTCTGTTTCATCTTCTTTCCCCCTTTCGTGATGTGTTTTTGTACCTTGATTGAGCAATGGACTCTTTCCTAGAGGCCCAGATAGGATTCTTTTATCCTCTGATCATCAAGCAATTGCCCTGCTTTCCCGTGAATCGTGATCTTTCCGTTTTCCAAAACATAGCCATACTTTGCAATGTTCAGGGAGTGCAAGACTTCCTGCGAAATCAGCAACGCCGTAATTCCTTTACGGTTCAGCCCCTCGATTACCTGGAAGATCTCAGCCGCTATTACCGGTGCGAGCCCCAGAGAGGGCTCATCAAGCAAGAGAAGGCCGGGCTTGGCCATTATCGCCCGGGCCAGAGCTACCATTTGTTGCTCGCCGCCCGACAGACTTCCTGCGAGCTGTTTCTCACGCTCTGCCAGCAAAGGAAATATTTCAAATACCGCCTTTCTGCTTTCCGCTAAATGCTTGCGCGCAGCAGGCAGATACGCGCCCATTTCAAGGTTTTCTTCAACAGTCATTTTCGGGAAGAGTTTCCGTCCTTCAGGAACCTGGACAACGCCGGCCATGCAAACCCTGTCAGGAGAAAGACCGACCAGGGAATTTCCTCGCCACGATATCCGCCCACTTGCTGCCGGGATTAACCCGGAAATGGCATTTAGCATTGTTGTTTTCCCAGCTCCGTTGGATCCGATCAGAGCCACAAGGTCGCCTTCCGCCACCCGAAGCGAAACGCCCTGCAAAGCTCTCAGCTCTTGATACCTGACTTCCAAGTCTTCAACGACCAACATACCCGGCTCCAAGATAAGCCTGGATGACCCGCGGGTCATTTGCCACGGCTTGCGGCTCACCCTCAGCAATTTTCTCTCCATGGTGGAGCACCATAATTCGCGAACAGGTTTCCATGATGGCCTTCATAACGTGCTCGATCATAAAAACTGTAATTCCGAACCGGTCCCGTATGTGAAAAGTTAGGGCAATGGCTGCTTCAATTTCTTTCTGGTTTAGCCCCGCGAAAACTTCATCCAGGAGAATAATTTCAGGTTTGCTTGCGAGCGCGCGTGCAATTTCCAGCCTCTTGAGATCCTCAAGTGCGAGTTTCCCGGGCAGCAAATATGCCTTGGACTCAAGACCAACAAAGCGAAGCAGTTCTGATGCTCGCTCAAGGGCATGCGGCAACGTATTGATATCGTCCCTTCCGTACATGACCCCAATGGCCACATTCTGAATAAGGCTCAAATCCATTAGAGGGCGAACTATTTGAAATGTTCTGCCGATTCCCATTTGTGCTATTCTGTAAGGTGGAAGGCCATTGATAAGAGTACCCTCAAATCGTATTTGCCCTGACTCCGGCTTGTAAAGACCTGAAATGACATTGAAAAGCGTAGTCTTGCCTGAACCGTTGGGCCCTATTAAGCCGACGATTTCGCCGCGGTTGATTTCAAAATCAATTTCGGAAAGAGCCACGAGACCCCCAAAGTGCTTTGTGACTTTTTCACCCTCGAGCATGCTTGAAGAGAAGCTCCTTGTCTGGTTGAGTTGATGCCATGACCACAATGGCGGCTGCGGCCGAGGCAAATACCTGCAGGCTAGTCGTCTTCAACGATTGCCACAGGCCTTGTCCATCCCGCACTGGCGCCCTTGATTTTGATAGGAAAACAGCATACAGTGAAGCCATACGGTTTCCCTATAGCGGAGAGGTTGGCCAGTTTTTCCATATGGCAATAACCGACTTCAATACCGGCAAAGTGGGCCTCCCATATCACCCGGGAATCGCCGGTCTCTTTGAATTCCTTAGCTTGAAAAGGCAGTGGCCGATCCCAACTCCAGGCATCTATCCCGGCAACCCTTACCCCTTTTTGAGTGAGAAAAAGGGTGCTCTCACGGTCCATGCCGGCACCTTTTACCAGGTACTGCTCGGTGCCCCATGCCTCATCCGCGCCGGTTTGAATAAGAACAATGTCAAGCGGCTTAATTTCATACTTGATCCGTTCCAGCTCTTTTTCCAGATCTTCCACCGTGATACGTTCGCCGTCATCTTTGTGCCGGAAATCCAAAAGTACGCCGTCACTAAAGCACCATTCCAGCGGGATTTCATCGATGGCTAACGCTTTTTGTCCTTTGTCCATTGTAGGATGGTAGTGGTAAGGTGCGTCCAGGTGGGTGCCTGAATGTGTGGTAAGGGTTATGAACTCAACAGCCCACCCGAGTCCTTCGGGAAGTTGCTCTTTTTTCACTCCCGGGAAAAAGTCTTTCATCTGTTCAGCTCCTGCCCTGTGATCAACATAATCGATCTTGGGGATCATCATTGGAGGGTCACTTGGCAAATCGGGCTCAATGCTTATGCTCAAATCAACAAAACGCTTGCTTCCCATGGCATCTCCTTTCGGTCAATCCGCCAGAGGCGGA
>Ga0180301_10002926_pt1 | contig 13387 bp, 13 predicted proteins | sample GuaBasSediGuay16_FD_121797 | JGI IMG/M metagenome (GOLD analysis project Ga0180301, IMG submission 121797) | Subseafloor sediment microbial communities from Guaymas Basin, Gulf of California, Mexico - Guay16, Core 4569-2, 12-15 cm | ecosystem: Environmental > Aquatic > Marine > Hydrothermal...
AAGTCCCAATCCAGCTTTGCGAAGTTTGCTGTCATCGCGTCACGGCTCTCAACGGCTCGTATTGCAATCACATACTCGTATGTCCTTGCATCACCCATGACGCCGACGGTTCTGACGGGGAGGAGGACGGCGAAGGCCTGCCATAGCTTATCGTAGATCCCCGCTTTTCTAACCTCCTCCTCCACTATGGCGTCAGCCTCCCTAACTATTTCAAGCTTCTCCCCTGTAACCTCGCCTAAAACCCTGACTGCCAGGCTTGGGCCTGGGAAGGGATGCCTCCAGAGTATCTCACGTGGGATCCCAAGCTTCTCCCCAAGCCTTCTAACCTCGTCCTTGTAGAGAGACGCCAATGGCTCAATAACCTCCAGCTTCATCTCCTCCGGCAGGGTCACGTTATGATGAGACTTTATTCTGGCAGCTGCACTGCTCGTAGCAGCCGACTCAACCCTGTCCGGGTAAATCGTCCCCTGACCTAGAAACCTGAATTTTCCATACTTTGCCTCGAGCTCCCTCGCCTTCTCCTCGAACACCTCTATGAAGGTATGCGCTATAATTCTCCTTTTCTCCTCTGGATCCACCACGCCCCGCAGCCTTTGAAGGAAGAGTCCTCCTGCGTTCACCACGTGGAAGTTTTTAAACCCAAGCCTTTCACGGAACGTTCTAGTAACCTCGTCTGCTTCACCCTTCCTGAGTAAACCATTATCCACGAAGACGCAGTGGAGCCTCTCCCCAACGGCTCTGTGGATTATCGTTGCAGCAACCGTTGAGTCCACTCCGCCACTAACAGCCATTATAATGTTTCCTCCGCCTTCAACCTTTCTTCTAACCTCGTTAACTGCTTCTTCAATCCAGTTTTCGACCACCCAGCTCGCCCTGCAGCCGCAAACGCGCAGTGCGAAGTTTTCAAGGATCTTCACTCCCTTAACGGTGTGAGCCACCTCCGGGTGGAACTGCACACCGTATATTTGCTCCTCCACGTTGGCGTACGCCGCTATGGGCGTGTTCTCCGTTCTACCAATAACTTTAAACCCCTCAGGCAGGCTTAGAACCTGATCTCCATGACTCATCCAAACCGTCTCAACAATATCTAACCCGCGAAATATTTCGTCCTCGTCTTCAACGTAAAGAAGCGTCCTTCCATACTCCTTCTTCTCTCCTTTCTCTATTTCCCCCCCTAAAACGTGGGCTATGAGCTGGTGTCCATAGCATATTCCGAGGACCGGGACTCCCTCCTCCCGGCACCACCGGAAGAAGTCCCTCCCCACCTTCGGGCTCCCCTCCTCATACACGCTTCTCGGACCACCCGACAGGATCACGCCCTTAACGTTTCTCCTCTTGAACTCATCCACCGGCGCGTTGAAGGGGGCTATCTCGGAGTAAACGTTCAGCTCCCTTATCCTCCTAGCTATCAGGTGCGTGTACTGTCCTCCGAAGTCGAGAATCAGAATGGTGTCGTGCAAGCCCTCCTCTCACCTCAGCTTCGTAATTATCATTCTGAGTATCTCGGCTGCGTCCTCGGACCTGTCGGCCACCCCCTCAACCCCCTCTATTATCCTTGAAACACCTATGGCAACGGGCATGGGGACAGCCTTGCAATCCTTGCTTTCAAGCTGCCTCCTGAGCCTGAGGTGGTCCTCGTCGACCAAGTACTCCACCCTGTCAACCTCGTCGACCATGCCGAGCACGTCCCTACCCTTAACGAACCCGTCAACGGCTTCCCTGAGCACGCTGGCACACCTAACAGCGTTACCCAGCATGGTGAGGAAAGCGCTTCCCTGCAACACCGCCCTAATATCCTCAACCTTCAAGGCCACAATGTTGCTCACCACGAAGTTTGCGCTTCCAGCCACGTCGTCTATCTTGCTCGTAAGGTGGACAAGGTTCTCCCTGTCGATTAGCCGTGACTCCCACTCGGATAGCTTGAGGAGCACACTTCTCTGCGCGTCCTTCACTCTCCCCCGAGCCCGGGCGAACCTAGCTAAGGCTTCGTCAATACTCCCCTCACCAGACACGATGCTTTCGGCAACCTCCTCTAAGATAGAAAGGCATGAAAGCACCTCGTCCACCTGGTCTCTGATCTTCTCGAGCACAGCCCTCTCACTCTCAGACCACAGGATCCTGCTCAACTAGGCTCCCTCAACAGCTCCTTTTAGGAGTGAAATGTAACTACTGTTTTAAAAACCTTTAGAATTGCGAAAGTATGAAAGCTGGAAGCCCGGGTAAAAGCGGTTAGGGCTGGCAGAGGTAAAAGTCTATTTTTTCAAGTACCTCCCCTACGTCCCTAACATCCAACCCTACCTGAATGGTCTTGACGCCTGGGCATCGGCTCCGCACGTCCTCTATGTTGAAGGGCGAGTCGTCTAAAAACAGCACCTCGTCAAAGCTCACCTCAAAGCCCAGCCTGCTCCTAACCAGCTCCACAACCTTCCTCACGTTCTCAGACTTCCTCCGCCAGTTAACCTGCGGAAAAGCGAAGTATCTGTCTATCCCGAAAGCTTCAAGGAGCAACCTAACCTTGTTAGGCTCCTCATCGTTGGCGCTTACGAGGGAAACGACGACCCCCCTACGCCTAAGCTCCTCTAGCAGCTCCCTAACCCCGCTAAAAAGCCTAACCCTTACACCGTAAGCGTCCACGACAAGGTCGTCGCCAACCCTTCTGAGAGGCAAAACCAAGGTGCTAGCATATCCCTCACTAACACTCCACAGGGTTTCGTCAGCGTCAAAAATAACAAGCTTAATCACAAAGCCCACCCAGAAAAGCTAGAGGCAGCCATCTTAAAAAACTTTAATCTGTAAGGTGGATGCCGGCCGCACCCGGCACCCCTTCAATTGACATTGACATTAACATTAGAGGCATGACCGCGGTCAGCCCTCAACCTTCCAAGCCTACTTTAACTTGGTTAATTATTTTTACTTGGCTTCCTGCGCTTTCCACCATTTCCCCTTTCAGCTTTCCTGGCAACTTCGATCTCGGTTAAACAGTAAACGTTGAGGAACTTAACATTCAACCTTACGGATAAGCCGCCATTAAACCCTTGCACGTGCCTCAGGGCGTCCTTCCAAGCTCTTTTAACCTCCTCCTCGCTGGTTAACCCGTACTTGGCTAGCTCCCTCCTTAATGCTAAAGCTTTAACCCTAACTACCCCCTTATCGATGTCCTTCACCACGCTCCAGATGCCGTCCCTCGGCTGCATCCCTACACCCCCAATCCTTCAAGTTACAGATATTGTTTATCTATTATTAATCTTATGGTGAAATTGTTGTTTCCGCAAGAAAATAGAACTTAAAAATCGTTTCCTCAGCTGCTTTCTTGAGAAGTTCTCAATAGAAAGGCGTAAGTAGGCATGTTCACGTCAACAACTACGGGTAAACCACCATGCATTAACGTTAAAAATGTAAAATCTTATTTTACTTGGAGATGTAGGTTTAGAGCGGTGAACGCCCTTGAAGCTGGCCGGAAGGATGGAGAAAATTCCTCCCTCAGGGACAATCCACATGCTTGAGGTAGCCCGAAGCTTGGAGAGAGAGGGACGCCGCGTCATACACTTGGAGGTTGGGGAGCCCAACTTCGACACTCCAATCCACATTAAAGCAGCCGCCCTCAAGGCGCTCGAGGAAGGGTTCGTCAAGTACACCGAGAGTAAGGGGATACGTGAGCTGAGGGAGGCGATAGCCGCCAGGACAGGGGAGAAGGCAGGGTGTAACGTTGACCCCGACGAGGTCATAGTCACCCCGGGAGCTAAACACGCCATCTTCTGCGCCGCTCTAGCCCTGATCGAACCTGGAGACGAGGTCATAGTTCCCTCACCCACATGGCCAACTTACAGGGTCATTGTGAGGGCAGCCGAGGGGAAACCGGTAGACGTCCTCTTCGGCCAGGAGTACTCGCTGGACGAGGAAGCCCTGAAGGAGGCGATAACCCCAAAAACAAAAATGGTCGTTTTAAACTCCCCAAACAACCCGACGGGCGGCGTCCTAGAGAAAAACGAGTTAAAGGCAATCGTCGACCTAGCCCTCGACCACGGCTTCTACATTTTGTCAGATGAAATCTACGACTCCTTAACGTACGACGGGTTCAACCAAGAGAGCATTCTCAGCTTCGAGGAGGCAAGGGACTTCTCAGTCCTCATCCACGGATTCTCCAAAACGTACGCTATGACCGGGTGGCGTGTCGGCTACGCCATAGCCCCCAGAGAACTAGTCAACGCCATGGCTAGGATCCAGCAGAACTCCACGACGTGCGCTGCAAGCTTCGCCCAGAAGGCTGCGCTGGAAGCCCTCAGGGGTCCACAGGACTGCGTCGAAGAAATGAGGAGAGAGTATGACCGCCGCCGGAGAACCCTAGTTAAGGCGTTGAACGAGGTAGAGGGAGTGCACTGCCCTACGCCTAAGGGTGCATTCTACGTTTTCCCGGACCTATCAGAGTACGTTAAGGACAGCGTATCCTTCACCGAGAGGCTTCTGAGGGAGAAGGGTGTATGCGTCACCCCCGGCAGGGTGTTCGGCACGGGAGGCGAGGGACACGTCAGGATAAGCTACGCGGCGTCCCTAGAAGACATAGTTGAGGGAGCCCGGAGGATAGGGGAGCTTCTCTCGGAAATTAGGGGAGGGTAGCCTTATGGATAGGTTACGGTTTGGCCCCGCTGGAATCCCCCTAGCGCTCAAGAAGAACAGAACCACCGATGAGGGGGTAAGGATGGTGGCTGAGCTCGGACTAGACGCCATGGAGATAGAGTTCGTGTATGGTGTCAGGATGTCCGTTGACGCCGCCGCAGGCGTTAGGCGGGTTGCCGAGGAGAAGGATGTCGCTTTAACCGCCCATGGGCCATACTACATAAACTTGAACTCTAGGGAGAAGGAGAAGGTGGAGGCTAGCGTGAAGAGGATACTTGACACGGCGAGGGTGGCCTACGCCGCCGGGGCATCCTCCATAACGTTCCATGCAGCCACCTACATGAGGGATCCCCCAGAGAAGGTTTACGACCGGGTGAAGGCATGCCTTGAAAGGATAGTTAAAACCCTTAAGGATGAGGATGTGAGCGTGTGGGTGAGGCCTGAGACCACCGGTAAGGGGTCACAGTTTGGAAGCCTCCAAGAGCTGGTTCAGCTCAGCAAGGAAGTGGAGATGGTTCTGCCATGCGTCGACTTCGCCCACATCCACGCTAGGACCGGTGGCAAGTACAATTCCCGGGAGGAGTTCTCCGAGATCCTATCCTACCTTGAGAGCGAGCTGGGACGGGAGTGCCTCGACAATATGCACATCCACGTCTCAGGGATAGAGTACACGGGGAAGGGAGAGAAAAACCACGTTAACTTGGAAGAGTCGGACATGAGGTATGTTGAGCTAGTTGAAGTATGGAAAGAGTTTAACGTTAAAGGCGTGGTGATATCGGAGAGCCCAAACCTAGAGGGCGACGCCCTCCTCCTCAAAAAAATCTACCGTGAACGCTAGCAAAATAAGGCTCAACATTCTCCGGGATGAAGGAGTAAACGCTGAAGAATGGCTTCCTCCCGCTTGGGAGGCCCCTTTAAAGCCTTTCCGGGCCAAGCGCTTACGCAGCATCCGGCTGTGAGCCGCCCCCCATCCGTGCCGCAAGGCTTCGTCAGATCCCCCCAACCAACATCAGGGAAAACACGAACGACTGTATCAGCATTATCGAGAAGCCCTCGTAGAGGTCTATTTTCCCGTCGTCGGTTATCGCCCGCGCTAGGAGCCATATTGCTCCGGCCGCGACGGCGAACTGAAACAGGGTGTAAAGGTTTATGGGTATGGGAACGAACACCCCTATCCCCCCTATTATCATGAGGATGCTTTGGAGGGATCCTCCAAGGAGGTTTCCAAGAGAGATCTCTATTTCACCCCTCCTCGCTGAGACCAGTGCTATGCCGTGCTCTGGCACAGCCCCCGCTGCGCCCAGGAAGAAGGATACGAGTAGGATCGGCTCGCCAATCGACGAGAGTGGAAGAGCCTTCATGGCGACCTCGACCCCTGAAGTTAGGATTTCCCCTCCAAGAAATATCCCCGTGAACCCCGCAACGGCCATGATCACCGACTCCCTTCTAGACAGTTCCGCCTCCCCCTCGGCCGCACCTTTCCTCCCTTCCCTCTTAAACATGAAAATTATGTATGCTATGTATGACGCCAGCATTACTCCGCATGCAACCCGTGGAAGCTCCAAGCTCTCCATACTGTGAAAATGGTAGAAGAGGAAGAATGCTTCGTAGGCGCTGACACCAGCCTCCCCCGTCACGTACATCCTTATCATAACCTCCGTCTGCAGCCTCAGCAGCTCTATCGACTCTAGCAGTATCTTACCTACACCCAGAGCGAATATTGACAGTAGCGCTACCACACTCCACCTCATGAGCTCTACGTCGTCGCGCAAAACCTCGTATGGGACCTCGACGCTTCCCCCCTTCTGCCTGACGGCTACCACTGCCACCACCCCTAGGAGGAGTATGCAGAACCCGCATGCTGCGAGCACGCTTATGACCGCCACGTCCAAGAGCTCCACGTCCCCCGTAACCACCCCCCTGTAAGCCGTCAACCCTCCTATAACCAGTTCAGGGGTGTTACTGGCTAGGCTTGAAAGAACCCCTGCAGCGTAGGCGCCGATGCCAAGGTACTTCGACCCCGAGCTGAGCCCCTCAATAGCCCACTCGCTTGGCCTAAAGGCAAGCCACGTACCAACCACGAAGGATAAGGCGACAAAAACCAGTGTGTTAACGGCGAAGAAGCGGAAGTAAACGTACATCACAAGCAGCACCACAACGGCTAAAGCCTCCTTTTTACTAACTCTCCATTTTCCACCCATGGAAACCCCCTCGAAGCACGCCGGAAACACATAACCCTACAATTAACCATAAGTGTCTTTTCCTAATGGCACCTTCTAAGAAACCCCCTAAACAACGTCTGTTAACCTTTCACCCCCCTTGTTTTTCGTCTTCGGCAGCCTTCCAGCCGTCATTTACACTTTACTTTTGGAGCAATCTGCTTATTACAAATTCTTTAACATGGGTGAAAGGGGGAGCTTCCTGGTGACAAACAGGGCTAACGTGTCCCAGTCCTCTTTTTTCTCATCAATTTTCTTTTCAAGTTCACTTGGGTTGCCGCATTTTAGGGTGACGTCGTAGTTTTTCAAGAGAATGTAAAGGTCGAATAAGTCTCTCGCTTTGTTCCTGCTCATAACCGCCTCCAGCTTTTCTCGTGCCATCTCGTCTGGAGGCAGCGTTTTAACGTCAAAGACGGGTATATCAGGGTGTGGGGAATTGAATGGTAGAGTAATTCCATCCCTTCCCCTAAACACTGATTCAATGGAGATCTCTGAAGTCTTAAACGTTTCAGCAGAAGCTTTAACTTTCACATAATAGGCGTTTGAAGTTATCTTTTCCCTTTACAATACCCACGTTAAACCCCCATAGCATGAGGTACTCGGCGAGCTCCCCTCCAAAAATAGTTTTTTATCGAACTCTAAGTCTAAGTCCTCGCTAAACCTTTCACCCTTCATAAGCTTCCAGGTAGCGGTTCCACCCTTAAACAAGATCCCTGGAGATATCTGCGTGTACAGAATGAAAAGGATTACGTCCTGCAGATAATCCAGCCTGACCAACTCCATGTTTTTCAGCCTTCGCTTGAAAGCATGCCTCCTTATATCATCCATCGTTAGCATTCCATCACCTCCAGAACCCTTCTCGAGACGCTCTTCTTCCCAACCACCTCCAAGTATTCCTTGAGGGTTCGACTGTTAAACTTCGAGCAGTCTATTTCAAGCCCCCTGACAGAGTACCCGAAGTAGTAGATGTCAATCAGCGCCTTCTCAGGCTTAGCAACGGGCACCTGGAAGCCTTCATACCAAACGTACTCGAACCCGAAGAACAGCCTCCTCTTAATCCTAAAGAATTCTATCTTTGTATCGTTATATGTAGCAACCTTGTTCTTCCGCTTTCTAGTTGTTACGACTTGGACGCCCATTGGCATCTGGGATATTGCCCCCCTAATTAGAAGCGCGGAAAACATCGAAACATACGATGGGAAGGTGAGGAATGGGGCTACGAGTAAGGGGTCCTCGGTCACAGCATACTTACCCCTCTCCACAATCTTTATTCTTCCCTTTTCCTTCAGTAGGTTTGCGAGACGCCTCACATAGCTCCTCGGAACGCCTCTGATCACGAGATCCTTAGCTGTGAAAACAGGCATCCTCATGACTTCATCTAGGACTGACGCGTACTTCACAATCGGCATTTTATTCCACCAACGTTACAATCTTTTGTAACCTTAATTACTTAAAATTTTTCGGCGTCGCATCAAAAACACGGAAAGTTAAACGGTCAAAACTCGCCGTCAGCACCCAGCAATCAAACACCACCTAATTAAGTACTAAACCGTGAGAAACCTTCATTAGAACCCTTCTTCGCACCCCCAACTATGCCGGGTAGACATCGTCCCCCTTTCCTTCTTAACCCCGTAGATTAGGTGGATGGTGGAGTGCTGCCTGCTCCCTTCAGCTGAAACACTCCCACTTCTAACCTCTAAAACCAGTTTTTCCTCCAATATATCATAGAACCTTGCTAGTATTTCTCTTATCTCGCCCGGTTTATGCTTCATCCTTTCAAAGTACGTTTTGCCTCTGGCAACCTTAGACTTGAAGTATTCCGAATCAGGGTTAAGAGCTAACACGATGATTTTCCCATTGCTTTTGCTTATTCTAGCCGCCTCCCGGATTGCTCTGAACGGTTCGTCGACGAACTCTACGGCTGTAACGGAGAAGACAGCGTCGAAGACCCCGCTCCTAAAACACATCGCCTCCCCATCTGCCAGCACGAAGTCCCTCTTCCCCTCCTCCACCCTATTTTTCTCAGCCGCCTTTCCTAAGGCATGCTTAGACAGGTCTAGCCCGACGACTCTCCCCTTAACCTTCCACTCGAAAACGCCTATGCCGCATCCCAGATCGAGAACCAAATCCCCCTCATCAATGTACATGTTCACGAGCCCGGCCTCAGCCTCCAGCACCCTCCTCCCAAGGTCTCCCTCATAGTACCTCACAAACCTTTCAACATCCTCCGCCAGCATCACGCTAAACAACCCCACGAGTTTAAGCTTTCAACGTCTCTGCTAACATGCAACCTTTCTCTACAACGCCCAGAACTCGGCAATCGCCTTCACATTCACATGGTAATAGTTCGATGACGGAGTATTTACTCTTTCTCCCTCACCTTAACCTGAAATGTCCAGACGGGTTCCCCTCTTCCTTCCCCCCCACCACGTACATGTTCGATTTCGTGATGGAGCCTGCACGCTAACCCTCCACTGAAGGTTAGCGTCTCATCTCCCTCCTCCACCTCTATAGTTTTCTTGAGCGGGTTCACGTGGACTAGCACCGTCTTCTCCGATTTAACGGTAACCCTGTATGGCCTCCTAACAGCCTCCATGTAGCCTTTCAAGCTGCACTTCTCAAGCCTTGCGACGACGCCCTCCTCCTCAACGATGACGGGGTTGACGAGCAGATAAATCGTTTCAACGGTGACCCCCTCCCCGCCAGAATAGTACGTCACCTTATCCTTAACAGCTACAGCACTCACACTCGACCTAATACTCCAGTCTCCACCATACTCAAGAGATAGTAGAAGGGGGAGGGCTGCTTCCGAAGGCAGACCAAAACGTGAAACCACAACCTCCTCGAGAACTCTAAATGAAATCATCCGCTTCAACTCGTCTATCAACAAGACCACCCTCCAAACACGCTACGTGGAACCATCAGTCCTCTCACACCACAAACTCAAACATCCCCCTTCACAAGTCAGCCCAAAGCAGCCTCAAGGTTCCTCCCGGGAGAGGTAAATCACCTTTACGCCGTAACAAACCCAAACCGTTACCTCCCTTCCACCTTATATTTATGTTGCTGGGAAACCCGTCTCACAGAGGGTTACAAACCGCAACCTCGAAATTTTTTTATCATCTTTAATCCATGTTCACTGGAAAACTTACGTAGAGGGACTATCATGAGGAAGGTGGCTATTGTAGGGGTTGGACACTCAAAGTTTGGTAGGAGAGACGATGTTAACCTTGCAGAGTTAGCCTTCGAATCCATCAAGCCCGCCATCGAGGACGCGGGGGTGGCACCAGAGGACATCCCCCTCTTCATTGTTGGAAACGCAGGGTTCTGCGAGGAAACCCTGCCAGCCGTCGTAATAGCAGACTACGCCGAGCTGTACAACGCTGAACTGCTGAGGACGGAGGCAGCGTGTGCGACATCATCGGCTGCCCTGTCAATGGCCTACACCGTGGTTGCGTCCGGGAAGTTCGACCTAGCGATGGTTACAGGATGCGAGAAGATGACGGAGCTTGACACACCATACGTGGTCGAGCTGATAGGGAGAGCAGGGTACTTCTTCTGGGAGTTCCAAAACTTCGGCTTAACGTTTCCAGGATACTACGCACTACACGCGACAGCCTACATGAATAAGTACGGCGCCACGGAGGAGCACCTCGCAATGGTAGCGGTGAAAAATCACAAGTATGCGTCCATGAACCCATACGCCCAGTTCAGGCAAGAGATAACGGTGGAGCAAGCCCTCCAGTCACCCTACATAGCATGGCCCCTCAAACTCTTCGACTGCTGCCCGATAAGCGACGGCTCCGCCACGGTGATAATAGCAGCGGAGGAGAAGGCGAAGGAGCTAACCGACACCCCAATCTGGATAGAAGCCATTGAAGGATGCGGCGGCTCAGCCAACCTGACGAAAAGAGAGAACTTCGTGGGGTTAAGGGCTGCAAGGGTAGCAGCCGAAAGAGCCCTCAAAAGGGCGAAGCTGACCCCAGACCAGATAGACGTGGCGAACGTCCACGACTGCTTCACCATAGCCGAGCTAATGGCGATGGAGGACGTAGGCTTCTGCGGAAGAGGGGAAGCATACAAGCTGGTCGAAGAAGGGCAAACCTACATAGGAGGCAAGATCCCGATAAACGTGGACGGCGGCCTAAAAGCTAAGGGACACCCCATAGGCGCAACGGGGACAAGCATGATATACAACCTCACCAAGCAGCTAAGGGAGGAATACGGCAGCAGCAATCAGGCCCCAATCAAGAACGGGTACGCGCTCGCACACAACGTAGGAGGCACAGGACACTACGCATACGTAACCATCCTGAGCAGAAAGTAGGAGGTTGATAACGTGTCGAAGAAGGAGCCTAAACCACACATCCTCTCAAGACCACTAACCTTAATCTACAGGCTGCCCATAAGCAAAACCCTACCCTTCTGGGAGGGTCTCAAAGAAGGAAAGCTCCTAGCTACGAAGTGCAAGAAGTGCGGCAGGATGACCTTCCCACCACAGGCAGACTGCCCAAGCTGCTACTCCTCAGAAGTCGAATGGGTCGAACTCAGCAAGGAGGCAGAACTGATAACAGCCACAGCAATAATGGTTAAACCAACCTCATTCGCCAAAGAAGAAACCTACATAGTAGCAGTCGCCATGCTGAAAGAAGGATTAAAAGCCGTCGCATGGCTCAAAGGCATAAAGCCGGACCCAGCAGAACTAAAAGAAAAGATCAAGCCCGGAATGAAGCTAAAAGTTGAAACAGTAGTCCCTGAAGAAGGCAACCCGTACTACGTTTTCGTCCCAGCTTAATCCCCCCTTTTTAAAACCCTTGGAGGAGCCCCGATGGAAAAAACATGCAAAAGTCAAAACGAGAAAGGTAAAATGATCGAAGGGTTTTCATCTGAAGAGTTCTCCTCAGACCTTGAACTTAACCCATGCTGCTTCTCAGGAGCGTCAACCGAACTCTTCTTCTACTGCTACTGGAAAATGAATAAAAACTCCACCAGTAAAAACGACAATAAGAAACATGAAGAAAAATAAAAGAAACCTTATAAAATAGCAGCTTCAAGATATAATTTTTCAACCAGCATGTACACATACATCCGAGCAAACATCAATAAACTTGGCCCTCCTCCAACCTTCCATATTTAACTCTAACGCCACGCCAAGAATCCTCGTTGCTTAAGTCCCTTCAACTTCCCACCCCTTCCTCAGAACACTTTTCATTTGATGAAAACGCCGCACCCCTCCCTAAAAGGTCTTCATCATGAAGGACATGAACAACGAGAACAATTCCCAATTTATACTAATAACGTCTTGAATGCCGGCGTTCACCTAATTTTACTCGTAACCCCTCTTCGCCTAGGAAACCCTAAAGAGAAAATTTCCGCCAGTGAAAGACTCTACCTATAATCGCAAATGCAAATCCATGAGCAAGCTCAGAGGACTCTTTCACCCAAAGGTAAGATGCTTCTCCACCTCAGTTAACGCCCACCGGAATAATGCTAAGGTCAGCGTAACCTGTTCCCACCTCATTTAACTGCCTTCAAATAACATTCAATCACCCTCCTCCACCCCCATCCCAAACACCCCCTACTCTTACATTTTTCATTTCCCCTTCACGTCTACAGTTCAGCTGTAACTGAAAAATTAAACAGTTTTAAATCGAAAATGTGGCGTTTCTTTCACTAGCATCTTTAAAAAGCAACATAAACTAAGAAATATAAAACATAATTTTTGACAAAAAAGAAATAAAACAGTTTTAAATTCAAAATTAACTATTTTACATCAAAAACCAGCAAAATAAACGATTTATCTTTTCTATTTCACGCGTAACCGAAACCCCATATAAAACTATTTCTCCTTATAAACTCCACAAAAAAGGCTCGGTGGCCCGGATGGAAGCAAGCCTAACGGTCAACGGAGTCCCTGTCCACGTACGTCTAATAGACGCATCAGACTTTAAAGTTCTCTATGTAAATGGCTCGACATGCTATGAGGAAGCAGCTAAAGCCATTCCAGGAGTGGAAACCGTCAAAGTAGCCGGAGTAACAGTCCTCAAATCGTCATCAGGTAAACCAGTCATACCAGTAGTTCACCAGTCAGGCAGCCCCCTACCAGAAAACCAGATTGTAAACTTGGCAAAAACCGTTCACAAAAAGGAAGAGTGGGAGATCGCACGGCTAAAGATCATAGCTGCGAAAGCGGTAAGCATGGCAGCTCTAGCAACAGGCGTGGTGGCTGCTGCAACGCTATCAGCCATCCTAGGCGCTGTAGCCGTAGCCCTGGGAGTATCCTCAGTACTCCTGCTAAAACTAGCGGATAACGGCATCAAACACATCGTAAGCCAAAAGGTGGTGATCGAAGAAGGAGTCGTTGGAGGGGAGGGTGAAGAAGACGAGTTAAGCGAAGAAGACTACTATAGGGATGCTGCCAGCCTATGCTATGAAAAGGCCCAACGCTTACTTCAGGATGGGAAAAACGAGGAAGCTCTAACTTACGCGTTGAGAAGCCTAGAGTATGCGAGCAAGTTTACACAGGTAGAAACAGATGTAGACGACTTACAGCA
>Ga0180301_10002927_pt1 | contig 13382 bp, 8 predicted proteins | sample GuaBasSediGuay16_FD_121797 | JGI IMG/M metagenome (GOLD analysis project Ga0180301, IMG submission 121797) | Subseafloor sediment microbial communities from Guaymas Basin, Gulf of California, Mexico - Guay16, Core 4569-2, 12-15 cm | ecosystem: Environmental > Aquatic > Marine > Hydrothermal...
GACAAGCATGAGTCAACCTCCGTTTCGGGTATTCTGGGAAACACCCTAACTAACGGATTTGGCTCATGCTTTCAAGTTTTAAGCCCCCTTTTTTGAGCACAGATTCTCATGAGGAGCCTATCATTTGTCTCCCACCTTTTTCCCTGTAAGTGAAACAAAGGCATCTTCTAAATTAACCCTTCTTAGGGTAAAGCTACCATTCTTTATTGTGATATAATTTTTTGCTTCCTCCCTATTTTTGAAGTAAATGCTTTTTATATTACCGTCCACCATTTCATCCAGCGCCCATTTACCAATTTTGTCCATGAAGTTTTGTGGTGTATCGATCTTTACGATATTTCCTTCATCAACAAAAGCGACTCGCTCCGCAAGGAACTCCGCCTCCTCTATATAGTGCGTGGTCAAGAAGATGGTTGTGCCATCTTGCTGGATCTTTTTGATCAAAGACCAAATCTTTCGTCTTATGTTAGGGTCTAATCCGACAGTTGGCTCATCAAGGAAAAGGATTTTGGGTGAATGCATCATTGCCCTTGCAATTACAACACGCCTTTTCATACCTCCGGAGAGGTGTTTTATGAGAGTGTATTTCCGGTCCCTCATTTCAATATAATCTAACAATTCATCAATCTTTTTTGCTTTCTCCCTTCTGGACATATGAAAGAGCATTCCGTGAATGTTTAAGTTTTCATAAACACAGAGCTCATTATCAAGATTTATCCTTTGGCTTACAAGCCCGCATTGGAATTTTGCCTTTACCGGTTCTTTTTGGATATGGAAATTATTTAGGTATGCATCTCCACTCGATGGTGCTGTCAGCCCGGTTAGGATATTTATGGTCGTTGTCTTTCCAGAGCCGTTAGGACCAAGATAGGCAAATAACTGGCTCTCAGGAACATGGAGGGTGACCCCCTTTAAGGCTTGGATATCTCTGTAATTTTTTTTGAGATCATCTATTTTTATCAATGCTTCACCTTTTTAAACTTGTACGTTATCTAAAACCTGATTTCCATGCCGAGCCACCAGCGCCACCCGCTAAATAGATCCAGCAGATATTCATCGGCATTTCCTTCAGTGGTTTCACCCGTACTGCTGGTTTTGGAGAAATCAGCGGTATATAAAATAGAGCGAAGTCCGTAATTATAGTCCTTCTTTTTGATCCCGACTTTCCCTCCATACTCTTTGACATTCACTTCGTTGCGGCCTTGAAACGGGATTGTGCTGACATTTCCCTCCTCATCCACTTCATAAATAATGTTTCCTTCTTTGTCCCTGCGCACCCCTGTAGCTTTGTTCTCCTTCCAGTGGTCATTGGTGAAAAGTTCAGTATAAAAATCACCTTGACCAAAATTGATCACCCCCCCATAGGATTCACGCTTCTTTCTGTAGCGGGGTTTGGAGGGATCGGGATAATAGTCGTCGCTCTTGGCAGGGCGCGTCTTTGCCGGCGTGTCATAGCTCCAGATGGCGCTCCCTTTTTTATCTTTGGAATATGAAAATGAACCGTTCAGGGAAAAATTCCTTTCCAGGGCAAACCTGACAAGAGTACTGGTATACTCTTTGTCATTGTTATTGTGGTGATGTTCGCCCTCGGTCTTATAGTTGTGGGCGACACTGAAAAAATAATCTCCGATTCCCTTGCTTAAGGAGACGTTAATCCCTTTGTGATCCCGCTCGCCCCGCCAAGCCATAAGCCGCCCCTCAATCCTGGCGCCTCTTTTTTCAGTAAAGATATTGATTTCTCCGCCCGAGCATCGGCTGGAGATCTTGTGGATTTCGATCCTGGTAATGGAGGAAAAATCGACCTCAGCCCATTTAATATACCTGGCGGTGATGGTCTGATCATTGATGGGGCGGCCGTCAAGGGTCACAATGATGTCGCTGGCATTAAACCCGCCCATGCTCAAAGATCCCACCTCGGAGGTATTAATCCCCGGGAGCAAGTTCAGCAACTCTACTATGGTTGAAGCATCATAGGACGTAATATCCTCCTTGCTCAGGATAATCACATTCGCTCCCGGAACACCTGCGGCCATAGAAAGGCAGGGACCGACAAAGGAGAGGAGCAAAATTCCTCTTATGCATAAGGATAACGATTTCACAACTTGCATCATATCTCTGCCAGCTTGCTTTTAACCTCTTTCATCATCTCCCCCCAGTTTTCCACGTCTTCAGAAGTCAGAACATCTACAGAACCGCCCTGGAAGTCTCCAGAAACGTCTCCCATCTTTTCCTCAATCCAGCCCTCTATCTCTAAATAGATATCCTTCAAGTGCTTTAATACTTCCGGGTCTGCATTCCAGAGGCCTCTGCTTTCCGCTTCAAGCAGTCTTCTCCCTATCTCTTCCAGTGCCCACGGATTATTTTCCTCAAAAAACTTCCGATTTTCCTTGTTCAAGACAAAGGTGCTGGCTATATCGTCAAAGATCCAATCATCCACCTCCTGCGTGGTCGCCTCCCACCCGTACACGCGTCCGATCCGCTTGGATATATCACCCGCCCCCTTGTATCCGTGGCGTTTCATCCCCTCGATCCATTTGGGGTTCAGGAGTTTGGCCCGCACTACGCGTCGGATCTCGTCGGCCATGTCCCGGACTGTTACATGTTCCGGTTCCCGGGTGTCGCCGTAGTAGGCCTTTATTTCCTTTCCGGAGATGCTCCGCGCGGCAGCCGTCATCCCTCCGTGTGTTCCAAAATAGCAGCAACAGCCAAAGAGATCGTATTCGTCAGAAACGACCTTGTTGTAAGTAACATCCACGGTCTTGAGATTGTGGGCCAACTCCCGATGCTTTTCCGCTCCAAATACACCTTTGCCGTATGCATAACCGTTCCAGTAGACAAATATGTCGGAAAGGTCTTTTTCATCCTTCCAGGCAGAGGCATAAACCGCCAACTGCGTGCCGGCCTGATATGTCCCGGGCTTAGAAGCAAACAGGCGAAATGTAGCGTTTCGCCAGGCCTCCTTTGTTGATGGATCTTCCCCCTCCTCGACAATTTGAGCAAGCGTATGTTTCCTGACAAAGTTCATGTCAGTCGGTTCGTCTAAAGAGGCCACTGCCTGAACAGCCTCATCAATCAACTCAATACAGTTAGGAAAGTTGTCTCTGGTGATGCCGGAGACCCGGATGGTCACATCTATCCTCGGACGCCCTATTTTTTCTAATGGTATGACATCAAACCCCTTTAGTCTTCCATTTGAAAGCCAGACCGGTCTGACTCCCAAAAGGTACATGATTTGGGCCATCCCCTCACCATCAGCCCACATGATATCAGAGCACATCCAAAAAATGGCCACATTTTCCGGAATCTTCCCCTCTTCTTTTTCATGCTTTTCGATCATCGTCGTAGCCAGTCTCTTCCCCACCTCCCAGGCAGCTTTAGTCGGAACGCGGTACGGGTCAAGAGAGTAGAAATTTCTCCCGGTTGGGAGAATATCATCCCTGCCTCTGGTAATCAGACCCGATGGGCCAGCAGGAATATAGTTTCCGCTAAAACCTGAAAGTAATGACTCTATCTCTTTTGAGGCATTTATCCTGAAATCTAAATCCAAGATTCTCTTTTTAATCAGGTTAATCTTGTCTAGATGGATCTCATCCCTCAATTGATCACCCAGGATCTCCTTTAGTCTTTTAGCTAAATCTTTATCGTTGCGAGCAAGCACCTCCTTGATAAATATCTTGCTCAACAGATCCATCTCTTCTATCAACTCCCCATGGCTCTTCCGATGGTAAGATGAAATCGCGCCTTGGTCACTCAAAAGACTGCTCAACTCCATTCCCATCAACTTACAAAGCACTTTGCGAAGCGATATCTCCTCACCTGCATCGTATCTCAGGATAGAGTTGATAAAGTCAATACGCTTGTCCCCTTCAGGCAGCTCGCCAAAGATGTGCATTCCATCCTGTATCTGGGTATTCCTGGTCCGGCTCAAAGCCTCATGGGCAGCCCTAGCCCTTTCCTCAAAGGGGGCATCGGGCGAAAGCTTGATCTCTTTTGAAAGGTTGGTTTTCTCCAGGGCCTCATCAATCAAGTGCTCTAAGGCGTGGGCGCGGCCTTTATCTATCCCCTTTATCTGCTCGTATTCCCCAAGGAACCGATTCAATTCTTCCAGCCCCTCATAGAGCCCACCCTGGGTCATCACCGTTTGTATATGGTCGATTAAAGTGGCATAACTCCGGCGTTTTGCTATGGTCCCTTCCGGAGGGTTGTCCGCGTTATAGATATAGAGATGGGGCATATCGCCGATAGCTATATCAGGGAAGCAGGCCTCGGAAAGCGCGGTGGATTTGCCGGGCAGGAACTCAAGGTTGCCATGGGTTCCTATGTGAACAATAACATCCGCACCCCATATATCCTGGAGGTAACGATAAGTAGCTATATACTGGTGGGGTGGCGGCACATCTGGATCATGAAGGATCTTGCAAACCTGGCCGTCACATCTCGATCCGGCGCAACCCCGTTTGGGCTGGACACAGACCACGGCATTGCCGTATTCTACCCCTGTCACTACAATCTTGCCCTCGTAGACCATGGCTGGTGGGATTCCGTTTTTCTTCTCTCCCGGGGGCTTCCCCCATGCTTCTACCATCCGCGATTTTATCTTTTCCGGAAGGGCATCAAACCACTTTCTGTATTCATCAACAGAAACAAAGGAAAGGACACCTCCTTTTTTGACAATCTCATCCACCGTGGTCCAGCGGAACTCGGAAATAGCCTTTCTGTCCATGATCGTGGTAATGAGTTCCTTACCGCTTTTAGGCGGTGTCACCTGGTAGCCTACATCTTTCATCCGCTGCATTACCCTTGCCGCACTCTCCAAGGTGTCCAGATGCGCACCGCCCCCAACGGTCGCCTCCACAGAGGCGCATGGATTGTTGTGCAAGACAAAGGCCACCTTGCGTTTTTGATGAGGCTTGTTCCTTAAGGCCACCCAGTTGGCTATTCGCCGGGCAATCTTGCCACACCGCTCGGCTATGGGCATCCTGCGCTGGAGATCACTTTCGGTGTTACTTGCGCCCCCAACAATAAAAGGCTCGATCACCCCTTCAAATTCGGGCATGGCAATCGACCAGCTAACACCGCTTCCAAGCCCCTCTGGATCGTCCTCCCATTCGTCTATGGTTTTGTAATACGAAGTTACAGGAGAAAATACCGGAACATTAAGCCTCTTTAGAATCTCTACCCCGCCAGCCGCCACATCTTTACTATCAAACCCCTTCTCCCTGCTGCTTCCCAGGGGAAAGTTTTGAAGTTTCACCATGGCATCAATGCGCGAGGTCCCGTCCGGACGCAGGAAAGTCTCGCAGACCACCTGCCCACTTCCTTTGCATCCCCTGTCTGGATCTTTGACCGGATACGAAAAAGCAGGAATGACATTCAGACCAAGCCGTTCCAGTTCCTGGATCAGGGTATCTTCTACCTCCAGGTTCTCGTTCACCCATTGATGCCTGGTAAAAAGTATCCCCACCGTTGACTTCTGACCTCTGACCTCTGACCTCTGACCTCTGTGCCTTTCATACCATTCAAGATATTCATCCACAGCGGCAAAATATCTAACTGGCGCTTCCGGGTGATAGAGACCTTCCCACGGCACTGGTTTCGGGCCCTCCACTGGTATGTCGATCCTGCCCACCTCGCGGGCGATATAGCGAAGCATATTGGTAAAGTTTTCTTCACCGTTGATCATTATGTACGAGTAGACATTCGCAACGATTTCCGGCCGGACCGTGGAAAGGGTCCACAAAGACGGATCGTACCCACAACAGACAATCGGAATACCTTTCCCCAAATCTTTCAGCCTCTCCTCGTTGCTTTCCCAAAACGCCTCGGAGGAGCGATATAGAAAAAGGATGTCGGCTTCAGACGCCTCTTGAAGGATCGCATCGAGCCTGTCCGGCTCTTGTTCGAGAGCCTTTGAGGAATAGGCCGAGACCTGCAGAATGTCGGCCACATTCCTTGCCGCACGAACCAGCATGTTGGCATAAGAGCTCCACATGATTGAGACTATCTTCATAAAAAAATCTCCATAAAAAAATTTCCCTTTGTTGAACTTAGCTCCGCTTCGTTCCGTCCACCTGAGGCAAGACAACAATCCTTTCAACCAAGAATTTTACCCTGATAGATCGATTCTTGGAGTCGGCAAAAGTGACGATCTCACCTACAGTCACCTCACTTGTAGTAGTGAGGGCAAACAGTAGAATCAGAACGCCTGCTGTAAGATGGATTTTCATGATGGTTTATTCATAAACCGTTCACTTAGAAACAAGTTAAGAGGGAGAAACGCTCCTGCCCTGAAACAGTAAAGGCCGGGATGCCTCTCCCACCCAGTACTAGAACTTGATAGAAGCTCCAACCGCTATGTATCGCCCATCCTGTGCAAAATAGCCATTTGTGCCGCCTGTCATTCGGTGAAATGCTCTTCCATCGGAATTGCCAATTTTTTCGTGCTCTTTATCAAAAAGATTTGAGCATAATAAATAAGCTTCAAGATTTTTGTAGGTATAGTTCAATTTACAATCGACCAGATCAACGGCCCCGTACCTGAAATTGTTGTTATAATCTATGTATTTTTTCCCAAATCCATGGACATCGACCGAAAAGATGCAATCTCCGTAACTTGAGTCTTGAAGAAGGTAAAAATCAAGTCCGGCCGTATATTCGTATGCCGGAACCTGAGGGAGTTTTTTGCCCGATATATCGGTTACTTGTGACGAGGCATCGTCAGGATTCCGATATACTTTAGCGCTTGCTTTGTCCCATTCGGCATCAATCGTTGTAAATCCCAATCTGTATCCCAGCAGATCGAAAGGCCTGCCGTCGGCCTCAAGCTCGACCCCCTGATGAATGCTGGTGCCGGCATTTGCGTACCCTTTGAACGATCCAGCCGCATCTCGAACACATATGAACTTATCGTCTATCTCCGTGTAGTAATAGATTACGCTGTAATTAAGATACTTGGACATCCTGTGCTTGAACCCGATCTCGTAGTTCATATATTCCTCCGGCTTTAAGTCCTCGGGCTTATTCTCATCTCCACCATAATCAAACGCGTAGGTGTAATATGCGGCAACAGGATACCAATACGATTTTCCCATAGAAAAAAATAGATTGCTGTTGGGTGTGAAACTGTATGACGGCGCAAAATCCCATCCCAGCTTATCAAAGTCCTTTTCCACGGATTTCGGAGTTTGAGTTTCAACCTTATACTCTACCATGTCATACCGTAGACCGGCCAAGAGACCGAACCTTCCGTATTTAAAATCATTATTGGCAAATATTCCGTGAAAATTTCGATCGTAATCAACACTTGCCTTCTTGATCTTAGTTTCCTTATTCGCATACGTGTCCCACGGATAGGTTCGCCTCTGTTCATATTCATTGAGAGAGTAATCATAGCCGATCAAGATCGTGTCTGTTAACATATCATCATTTGAGGAAAATGTCCGCCCACCTGAAATTTTAGACTCGAATCTGTCTGAATTACGATCATCTTTGTACAGGCCCTTTCTTTTCGTCGGACTATTATAATTATCCAATTTATCATATGTTTCATCAAGATGGCTCAGCGTTACAGACGCATTCAATAGCCAGTCATTGCTGTCATATTTGAACGAAAGTCCACCTGAGATAAGCTCCTGATCCAATTCACTTGGTTTGTAAACGTAGCCTGTACCATCTTCTTTCGAGTTGTGTTCGGTTTTTCTTCTGTCAGCAATAAACTGCCATGGTTTTAGTCCACGGGTATATTGTCTGAAATAGTCATTGTAGCCTGCAAATACGTCAATTCTTCCCCCTTCAAATGAATATCCTGCCTGGCCATCGATTGTCTTTAATTCTGAGTCTACATAACGATATCCTGATGACTCCTGATTCAACACACTCAAACTATAATCAAACATCTCTGCTTTGCCGGTGACAGAGCCTAATTCTTTATGGCTATCCCAGCTTCCATACTCACCCGAAGCGTGTACGGAAAAAGGTTTTGTGGCGGTCTTTCCTGTCTTGGTAATGATGTTTATGACACCTCTGGAAGCATCAGCACCATAAATCGAGGCCGGTGGCGCCTTAATAATTTCTATTCTTTCAACAAGATCCATTGGAATAGAGTCAATCTTACTATAATTATTCGCTCCGAAATTCAAAGGTCGTCCGTCAATGTAAATAACAGGTCCGCAAGACAACGTACTTCTTGTGCCCCGAACACTAAAGTAAGTTAAATTACCAGCACTAACATCAACCAATCCGGGGACATTTGCAATAATACGAGCTACGCTGTTTTGTCCGCTATTCTTAATATCCTCGGCAGTAATAATCGTTATTGCTGTCGGAGTGTTAAGAAGTGTAGTATCTTTTCTTGAGGCTGAGACAATAATGGTATCTAATACGGTTGCACTGCTTGAATCATCCTTTGAAATATGTTCTCGCTCGGCTAAACCTAAACCGGGAATGGTAAGGATTAGTCCAAGCAAAGAGATTACCAACAAAAACTTTCTCATCACTAACGTCTCCTTTCTTCAAAATTTTGGCGTTTTCTGGCTGTCTTTGACACCAAGCCTCCATTCTGATAGAAAGAAGAATAGAGGCTCGGTTTGTTTCATGCAGGCCGGGTTCTTTGCCGGAAGGGGTCCTTTCCATAGCCCGAGGCTCCCTTCCGGTTTTTTTAGTTCTCATCACCTCCTTTTTAAAAAGTGCCTAAAGTACTTAAAGTGCCTAAAGTACTTAAAGTACTTAAAGTGCCTAAAGTGCCTAAAATGTTAACGTTTAGCGGCAATGGAGGTGAAGATGGCCAGCAGTTCACTGCATTCTTCATGCTCTGTTTTTACTTGTTCCCATGTCAACATTGCTGCTTCTACGATTACTTCAAGCCAATATTGCGTTTCGCTCGCTTCACTCTCACAAATACGAATCTTGCTCTTAAAATCTGCCTTACTTCTAGAACGGTTGGCCTCGCGGTAGTTAGCGCCAATAGAGGTCCCCGACTTTGTAATTTGATTCCGTATTACTCTACCTTCAGGAGTATTTGGCAACTTCGAGGACAAATAAATAATTCGCACTGCAAACTTCCGTGTTCGTTTTTCAAGTACTGCCCCAAATTCTTTATTATCCACCCCTTCTTCCTCCAACTTTAGGCACTTTAGCGCACTTTAGGCACTTTAGGCACTTTAAAGATTCCTCCCTATCTCATAGACCCATCTTAGGGCCGATATGTACAGGATTTCTCTGGCATATAAGCCATAAAGGATCTTTATGGTGGCGATACTAAGAGATCCGATTAAAAATATTGCCGTGATCCCGGCATCAAAGGCGTTATAGCGAAGATCTTTTAGATAGGTCCTGATGGGATAGGCACGGAATGCCCTGCTTTCAACCGATGCAGCAAGCACACCCGCCCTCCTTACTGAATTTGCAAGCACTGGTGTCAGGGTATTCATCACTCCTCGAAATAATCCTTTGATCGTCAATGGGTTAAATCCTTTAAGTTTTTGGGCCTCTATCACGGTAAAGATTTCCGCCAGCAGTATTGGCAAAAACCGGATGGCAGTAACAACCATGAAGGCAATCCTGTAAGGGATTCGCAATCTGACCAACCCCAAAAGCATCTTTTGAGGTTCTGTTGTCCAGCACAGAAGAAGCCCTGAGGCTGTCATGGCAGAGAATCTCAATCCCTGGATCAACCCATAGAAAAATCCTTCCTTATATACGTAAAGGCCACCTGTGATCTTTCCCAGGACGGGAAATTCTCGAGGTATGAGGATCAGTACAATGCTGCGGGGCCACTCTTTGTAGAAGAGGGCCTGAGAAAATATTGTACCCCACAGGCCGATTGCCAGAAAAATAAAGGCTATCCAGTACTTATTCCTGGAAAGACCTGCAATGGGATAGGCTAGAAGAGGGACCAGTAACAGAAAAAAGAGTATCTTTTCGTTATCCACACTCACAACCAATACAGCCATGGCAAAAAGGAGGATGATCTTAGCCCTTGGGTCCATATTATGGATAAACGTATGACCTGTATCTGGCTCTGCTATCTCTCTTGCCTTAAACATTTTCTACTATCCGCCCTCCGTTCATAAATAAAATCCTATCGGCATATCGTAACGCCACATCCAGGTTGTGAGTTATAAAGAGGAGGGCAGCCCCCTCGCTTGATTTCATCTTTAAGTAATTCATTAAACTTTCAACATGGACTCTGTCCTGTCCCTGGGTGGGCTCATCTAAAAGAAATATCTCTGGCTGCATGGAGGCAATGGATGCAGTTGCCACTCTTAGACGCTGACCATTGCTTAAGGAAAGGGGAATCTCATCTCTCAGGTTGCTTATCGCCAATGCCTTAAGTGTTTCGGAAACAAGCCCTGAAAGCTTATGTGAAGAGAATTTCAATGCCCGTGGGCCAAATTCCACCTCTTCATTTACAGTATTCCGAAACAACATCAAGTTCGGATTCTGAAATACGACCCCAACTTTTCCGGCCAGCTTAACTGAATTAAGATTTCTTGAATCCTTTCCCAGGATTTCCACCATTCCCTTTTCAGGTTTTAGAATGGCAGCAAAATGAAGAAGGAGGGTCGATTTTCCCGTGCCGTTATCCCCAAGAAGGGCCACTATTTCCCCCCTTCTTATCTGAAGAGATGCACCTTGGAGGACAAAACCGTCCTTTTTTTCATATCTGAAATAGATATCCTTTGCTTCCAGAACTATTGTGGGGTCAGGCTTTGACACTGGACAATTTACTCCATTGCATACGGATTTTTCGTTGTGCTCTTGTTGTCCAATGTCAACGGGCTGTTGCCCAAATAAAGATTTTTTTGAGTCGTCATCAAAACGTTTTTTGCTAATAAATCTTATCGAAGTGGAAGATTTACGATTCCAACTGCTTGAGCCCGGAAGGCGAGTTTTGGAATCGCCTGAAGCGAGCCTTAAATTTATCAAAAAATGTTTTGGACAAGCGAAAAGGAATTTGGGCAACAGCTCGTCAAGACCTGAGCCCTTTGGAAACCACAGCCCAAGCCTTCTAAAGATATCCTGCCGCATGCAGGCCTTTTCTTTGTCTTCATCAAGTACTATCCGGCCACCTTCCATAATGACAATCCGGGAGACAAGTCGAAAAACCGCAGGGATCCTGTGCTCAACCAGAATAATGGTCATCCCATCTCTGTTCAACTTTCGGATGACCTCAAGCACCTCCTTTGTGCCCTTGCCATCCATCTGGCTGAAGGGTTCATCTAGGGCAAGCACCTGAGGATGCATTGCCAGCACTGAGGCTATGGCCAATCTCTGTTTTTCTCCGCCTGAAAGAGAAGCTGTGGCCCGATTTCTGAATTCGCTTAATCCAACAGCCTTCAGGGCATAATCTATGCTCCTTTCAATGTCTTCTTGCTGAAAACAGAGGTTTTCCGGGCCAAAAGCAACCTCATCTTCTACTTTTGTTGAAAATATCTGATCATCAGGACTCTGGAACACCAACCCTACCTTCTGAGTCAGTTCACGCATAGGATACCTTTTAGTATCATTTCCAGCGACAATCACACTTCCTTCCATAATCCCGGTCGATTCATGAGGGATTAGACCATTCAATGCCTTCAGGAGCGTTGTTTTTCCGCACCCTGTCGGCCCCGTAAGGAGGACAAACTCCCTTTTTTTGACCATAAGATTCAAATCTCTCAAGGTTGGCTTATCTCTTCCTTGATAAGCAAAAGTAAGATTTTTTATTTCTATCATTTTTAGTGTACTGACTTCAGTCTCAACCCAAGGCGGATTCCAAATGGGACCGCCAGAACCGTATAGAAGAATCCACTTATCAATAGATACATCGCTATGTACCAGGAGTCGTAATAAAGGCGATAAAGGAACATAACTATATTGAATGAGACAAGGGATATTACAACATCGGCCAGTCCACAAATGATAGCCGTAACAGCTATTCGTTTCCCCTTCAGGCCGGTCTCAGTCCGCGTTATCCCGCAGATATAAAATGCTCCTTCAGACATTATGACAGTAATCCCCACATTGAGTAGAGACATAGGGGAAAACCCGCCAAAGATGATATCTGTCATCAGCATCTTTAAAATAATGGCCAATGCAGCAACCCCGACACGAGGAATCAGTACCACCAAGGCTACAAGGAGGATGTAATAGACTATTTCATAAAAAAAGCCTGTGATCAGGAAACTGAAAGGCCCAAGGACCCCATGGGCAAACCGCCATACAATGGTTCCTGGGAGACTCACAGCAGCGAAGATACAGGCCCCGAAAAGGGCAATAGTAATCAGATCTTTTGTCTTTATGTTTAGAATTTTTTCCCTCTTCCAATACATCCACAAAAGGGTAAAAAGCACTGCACCTGAGGCCAAAATGGTCATAAGGACTGGCGTCAATTTCCGGGACAAGACCTCTATCTTTATCTCCTTGCGGGAAAGTGTCGTATCTGTGCCAAAATGGCGCAGGTCAAACTGTGCCAGGTATCTGCCAGCAAGTGCCACGCCTTCTTCGGCATAGATCGGCAAGACTACCTTTTCACAACTTTCCGGCTTTATCCTGACAAGCCGGTATATCCCCTTCAGGCTCAAACCTCCATGCCCTGGAGGTAAAAGTGGCTCAAAACCTTTAACAGGTGCTCTGGTGTCAGGATCCAGTATCTTAAGAGTTACAAGTATTGATGCATCACACGCAGCTCTATTTTCAATCACGACGGCCGCATAGGCAGCAGGCTCGAAAGTGTCTTTTCCGGGCGATATAAATGAAGTTAGCGGGGTTCGCTTTCTCTTCATTAATATAGAGTTTTTTCTCTCTTTTTCCTGTGGCTCTCCTATTTCGTTAACAGGTATCATCAGCCTTTTTATGGCGAAATAGCGAGAAAGACGCTCTTTGCCTACCACTTCGAGGATATCTTGCTTGTACTTGCAGGTACTTCCTGCCGGGCCAGCAATTTGCACAAGAGACCGGATCTCATATCTGCCTTCAGACATATCTTCAGGCAGATGTATCTCAACTGCCCGGTACCACTTGTCGAATTCTGTGGCCAGAGCAAAAGTGGTAGTAAGCAGGTATGCATCTTTTAATTCTTCCACTTTTATATCCTCAGGAATATCTTGAGGTACTAAAGGTTTTGGTATCCTGATCTCATAGTATAGCGTAAGATCTTTTTCTGTGCGGCTTTCCACTTGAAACAGCGCAGTAAGGGAGCTATCTTTTGCTACCAGGCCTCCATTTTTCTTCCCGTAGGGTATCTCGTTTGCAATCACAACCAATTGGTCGTGGTGGTCCTTTATTTCCGGGAAGGCCAGAGGGGCAAAGGTCAAATCAATGATGATGATGAAAGGGATAAAGAAAGCTATTATCATGATAAAATATATACTCGGTGTTCCCCTACAATCCTTTGATACTCA
>Ga0180301_10002928_pt1 | contig 13381 bp, 11 predicted proteins | sample GuaBasSediGuay16_FD_121797 | JGI IMG/M metagenome (GOLD analysis project Ga0180301, IMG submission 121797) | Subseafloor sediment microbial communities from Guaymas Basin, Gulf of California, Mexico - Guay16, Core 4569-2, 12-15 cm | ecosystem: Environmental > Aquatic > Marine > Hydrothermal...
AAATAATTATATTGAAAAAAATATGAACATATGTTATAAATATGAACAATGATATATAAAATGCGATATGAACCAATATTTGATTATCAAGTTTCCAGAAAACCTCTTATATTTCAATAAAAACAAAATAAAAGAGGTTCTATTAATATGGAAGAACGAGATTTTCTTGTTAGAATTTCCTGGATGTATTACATCGAAGATATGTCTCAACAGGAGATAGCCGATTATTTTGGCCTTTCAAGAGTCAAAATTACCCGCTTGCTTCAGAAAGCAAGAAATGAGGGAATAGTCTCTGTCCAAATAAATGATAAACTAACAAAGATCATAGAACTCGAAGATAAAGTAAGAAAAAAGTTTGGTCTTAAACAGGCATTTATTACACCAAGCCCAAAAGATGAAAAAGATATATTCAAGTTTCTTGGTAAAGGTATAGCAGACTTTTTGAGCTTAGTATTGAAACATAACATTATCCTCGGTATAGGCTGGGGAAGAACAATAAATGCTGCTATACCCTTTCTGAACCAGCTGAAAAAATTCAATAATGTAAGAATTATAGCGCTCACAGGTGGGCAGTTTACAAAAGCAAATGTGCCCAATCCAATTGAAATAATTTACACTTTCGGGAGAATACTGGGTGGTGAATGTTACTATCCGCTGATACCTGCGCTATTACCCGATAGTAAGACAAAGGAGAGTCTAACCTCAAAGGATTACCACGGTGAATGGTATGATTTCATAGATAAAACGGATGTTGCAATTGCAGGTATAGGTGTTGTGACCCCTGATGCCAACCTGTTCCAACAGTATGATGAAGGTCCTCAAGATGCAGTAGAACTGATGAACAAAGGGGCTGTAGGTGATATTGTAAACGAGTTTTTTGACATCAACGGGAATCTTGTTAAACACGAAATAAGCAGAAGAATATTTACCATTGGTGTCGGAAGATTAAAAAGAATCCCAATATCTGTTGGGGTGGCAGGGGGTAAGGAAAAAATTAAACCAATACTGGGAGCTTTAAGAGGGCATTTTATAAATACTCTTATAACAGATGAAAATACAGCACTTGAATTATTGAAAACAGAATAAAGCGAAAATTCTATTAACCGGTAACTAATAGGGCGAACTTCGAGTTTTCATTATGAAACGCAAATTACTGACACATAATAAAAGAAACAATAGAGATTAATATAAACCGTTCGGAGTTCGCTGGCACTGCAATATTTTCAGTTATGTTTTGCATTAGGATTTCTAATTTTCAGAAAAATCGACATTCACTCTGATATAAAAACAATCAAGATTCATAAAAAAGGAGAGTTTAAAAATGGGAAATTTTCTCCTTGGCATTGACTATGGTACTGGGGGAACAAAAGCAACTATTATTAATGATCAAGGTGAGGTCCTTGGATTTGCATTTGAAGAATACCCTATCATTACCCCTCATCCCGGATGGTCTGAGCACGACCCCCACAGGTACTGGGATGCGGCATGTAGAATCATAAAGAAATCTATAAATGAAGCTCAGATAAACCCCAAAGAAATTAGAGGAATTGCATTATCTTCTGCCCTGCCTTCAATGGTAATGATTGATGCTGAGGGAAATCCAGTAAACAATGCATATAACCTGATGGATCGAAGGGCAACTGAAGAAGTTAAATGGATAAAGGAAAACATAGGTGAGGAAAAAATATTTGAGATTACAAAAAACCGCCTTGAGGACCACCCTACTCTTGTTAACCTGATGTGGGAAAAAAAACATCGCCCCGAGGACTATAAAAGAATAAGAAAAGTACTCACAATTGATGGCTATATTACCTATAAGCTAACCGGAAAATATGTTTGTAATTACTCTGCTGCTGCTTTTTATGGTGTGGCATATAATTTATTAGAGAAAAAGTTTGATGATGAGATTTTATCGACTATTGGGATCGAAAGAGAAATTCTCCCCGAAAAGTTCTACAGGTGTGAGGAAATCATTGGAGAGGTAACAAAAAATGCAGCTGAGCAAACAGGACTAAGCCCCGGAACTCCTGTTTGTGCCGGTCAGGTGGATTGTAATGCAGGCTGGTTTGGTGCTGGGGCAATAGAACCCGGAGACATCCAGATGAACCTTGGTACGTGTGGCAATTTTGGGGTAATTCTCAGCAAACCAGAGTTCCTCAACACCATGATCAATTTTTCATATACCACAGACTCTGAAAATACATACATCACAGTCCCCACCACAACCACTGGAGGACAATTAATACGCTATATGAGAGATACATTCTCCCAAGCCGAAATGCATTTTGAAAGTGTAATGGGAATAGATAGCTATGATATTCTCAACCTGGAAGCCCAAAAAGTTCCACCCGGCAGCGAAGGTCTTGTAGTGCTTCCTTACCTCATGGGGGAAAGAACCCCAATCTGGGATGTTAATGCAAGGGGTGTGATCTTTGGCCTTTCGCTTAACCATACAAAAGGGCACGTAATACGTGCAATGATGGAGTCTGTTGCATATGCTCTTTACGATTCTTTCAGAATAATCAAAGAAACCGGACAGAAAATAAATTTCCCAATTGTACTCAACGAAGGTGGGGCAAAAAGTATACTCTGGAGAAAAATAATTACTGATACTTTCAATGTACCAACTGTGCTTGTCAAAAGAAGAACGGGAGCACCCTATGGTGACGCCCTTCTTGCCGGAGTTGCTACTGGAGTTTTCAAAGATTTTTCAATCTCCAGGGAGTTTACAGAATATATAGATCCAATAGAACCATCTGAAGAAAACCACAACCTCTACATGAAATATTTTAAGCTGTACAAAAAGATATACGAGCATCTTAAGGAAGATTTTAAAGAACTAGTTCACCTGAGAGAGCTCTCTATCAAGTATAAATAAAAATAGACAAAAAAAATAATAAAGGAGATAAAAAATGGAGAAAATGACATTTGGAATTATTATCACAAACCGAAGATTTTTCCCCGATCACCTTGTTTCTGAAGAAAGGAAAAGAATACTGCAGAAACTTGAAAATATGGGATTTAATACCGTCATTCTTTCGGAAAAAGATACATACCTGGGAGCAGTCGAAACGGTAGAAGATGCAAAGAAATGTGCTGATTTGTTTAAAAAACACCAGGATACAATAGATGGAATAATAGTTGTTTTACCAAACTTCGGAGATGAGGTAGGTGTCACACAGGCAATTGATCTTTCAGGTCTGAAAGTCCCCGTGCTTGTGCAGGCATGTGATGATGAACTTACCAAGATGGATATTAAAAATAGAAGGGATGCATTTTGCGGAAAGCTCTCGCTCTGCAACAATCTTTACCAGCACAATATCAAGTTTACAAATACCACACTTCACTCATGTTCGATAGACAGTGAAGAGTTCACAAGTGACATCAAGTATTTTGCAAGAGTCTGCAGGGTGGTAAAGGGGCTTTCACATGCAAGAATAGGAGCGATTGGCCAGAGACCTAATCCCTTCCACACTGTCCGATTCTCAGAAAAACTGCTTCAGGCCTATGGAATCACGGTTACAGTTGTGGACCTCTCTGAGATTATTTTTGCCGCACAGAACATGAACCGCACAGAAGAGGTTGAAAATAAAATCAAAGAAATTAAAGCCTATGGGAAAATTCATCCTGATATCAAAGAAGAAAATATAGAAAAATCTGCCAAGCTGAGCATTGCAATAGAAAAATGGGTTGAGGAACACGAATGTGACGCCACAGCCATACAATGCTGGGACTCAATTCAGAAAAATTACGGATGTGCCACATGTCTTCCAATGAGCATGATGGGTGAAAAGGGAAAACCCAGTGCATGCGAAACAGATGTAATGGGAGCATTATCAATGTATGCTCTTTACCTTGCCTCCGGTGAACCCTCTGCACTCCTCGATTGGAACAATAACTACGGAAATGACAGAGATAAATGCATTGCAATCCATTGTTCAAATTACCCGAAAAGTTTTATAGCCACAGATTTTGAAATATCCAACCTGGATATACTGGGTAACACACTTGGATATGAAAGGTGTTTCGGAGCACTCAAGGCCAAACTACCAGCAGGACCATTTACATTCGCACGAATCTCAACAGATGATACAGAGGGAATAATAAAGGCTTATGTTGGAGAGGGCGAGTTCACCGATGATCCTGTTGAAACAATGGGAGGAGTTGCTGTATGCAGAGTTTCAGGATGCCAGAAACTCATGGACTACCTCTGCACCGAAGGGTTTGAACATCACGTTGCAATGAATAGATCTCTTTCTGCAAAAGTCCTGGAAGAAGCCCTTGGCAAATACCTCGGATGGAAAGTTTATAGACATGAAGGTTGATTGAAAGGAGTATAACTAAATGGAAAAACAAAAGCTTCCAAAACTGAAATTCAGTTACTTCCAGCTTACATTTGGTCAGGAAGAAGCATATCTCCACCCGGAAAATACATACAGACGATTAAAAAAGTATAACTACGATGCCATTGAAATTACCCTGCCAAAAGGACGATATGGACTTGGAATCTCCATGGAAAACTACCTGAAAATACATAAAAAATTAAAAGAAGATTTTCAAATGGAAATTTCATGTGTTAATGAATGCTGGGGCGAAGAGTGGGATCCATTTTCTCCAAACTACAAAACCCTCACAGAACAAAAGACCGCAGACCTGGCTGTATCAGAAACAAAAAGCACCATAGATTTTGCTTCAGAACTTGGGGCACCATTTGTAACGGTAGCAGTGGCAATTCATGATGAGATCACAGAAGAAAATGTCAAAGAATGCACCCGTATTGCAGTTGATGCCCTTCAGAGGATGTGCGACTACGCAAAATCCAAAAATATTAAACTTGTTTTTGAAGCTACAAATCACCTGGAAATGGGAAAATATGTAAATACAGTGGCAAATCATAAAAGATTAATTGAAATGACCGAAAGGGATAACATCGGTATCCAGATAGACTGGTTTCATGCATTTTTTGAAGAGTTGAATCCCTACGAGGCAGTAATGGATGCCCATCCTCTGCTGTGGCACATGCATTTTCGCGATTCCAATTCTCTAACTCCGGGATATGGAGCAACAGATTTTAAATCCATTATCAGAGCGCTGAAGAAAATAGGATATACCGGATACTGTACAATTGAGAGTGCTCCGATGATACCAGACCCTGACACCGCTGCAAAAGACGGCATTAACTATCTTAAAATGCTGGAGCATATAGCTGAAATCCAGTTGAGTGATGAATATCCCAATGGATATGCAGTAACAATGTAGGTACCTAAAAACTGAAAAAAAGAACCTTTTACTTAGCGAGAACCAACAGTACACTACAATTTATAGCAAATGCAAACTTTAATCGTATTAAAAAAGGGTGCTCCTTCATGTTCTTAGGACTCGATATCGGCACAACAAACTGCAAAGCAATCATTTTTAATGAAAATGGAGATGCACTGAGTAGTGCATTTGATGAATACCCTATAAATTATCCTCATTCAGGGCTGGCAGAACAGGATGCTGAACTCGTCTGGCAGAAAACAGAAAATGTTTTATCAAGAGCAATCGAAAAATCCGGTTACCCTTCCATAAAAGCTCTGAGTATTTCCGTACAGGGTGATGCAATCATTGCGGTCGACAGAAATCTCAAACCACTCTTACCTGTCCAGCTTGGCATGGATTATCGTGCCAAGGAACAAACAGATCGTTGCATTAAACTTTTTGGAAGAGAAGAATTATACACCATTACCGGAATGCCACCGCATCCATTAAACTCTCTTCCAAAAATATTGTGGATCAAAGACGAGAGGCCTGAAATTTTCAAAAAAACATGGAAATTCATGACCTATGCGGATTTTGTTCTTTCCAAGCTGTGTTCAAAACCTGTTATCGATTATACAATGGCTTCCAGAACCATGGCGTTTGATATTAAAACCAGAACCTGGTCCGATAAAATTCTTGATATACTTTCAATTCCAAAAGATAAGCTCTCAGAACCGGTCCCCTCAGGTAAAATCACAGGCAGCATTTCACCACAGCTTGCCCAAAAGCTCGGTATTAATTCGGATATTTCACTTGTAACAGGCGGGCATGATCAGACCTGTGCGGCCCTAGGGGCAGGAATTACAAAACCAGGCAGAGGTGTCGTATCAACAGGCACAGCTGAGGTGCTTTCTACAGTCTTACCCTTTCAAGAACCAGCTTCTGAAATGCTTCCATTCTTTTATCCATGTTACATTTATACAATACCAGAATTCCTTTTTACATTTGCACTTAACCACAATGGTGGAATAGTATACCAGTGGTTCCGCGATAACCTTTGTGACTATGAAAGAGATCGCGCTATAAAAGAAGGAATTGATGTATACTCTTTGATTAATAAAAGCTTCCCAGAGGGACCAACAAATCTTTTTGTCCTACCACATTTCAATGGCTCAGGAACACCTACCTGTGATCTTCAATCAAAAGGAGCAATACTGGGTCTCACACTCAGTACAACTAAGGGAGAAATTGCCAAAGCAATTCTCGAGGGACTTACATACGAATTAAAATTAAACATTGAAACAATGGAATCCATCGGTATAAAAACCCATGAACTTGTCGCCGTAGGAGGTGGTGCAAAATCTCATGAGTGGCTACAGATGAAGGCAGATATAACTGGCAGACCCATACTTTCACTCAAAAATAAAGATGCGGCCTCCGTGGGTGCCGGTATTCTTGCAGCATTAGCCACTGGAAATATTACTTGTCTGGATGATTTAGTTTGTAACTTCGTCAGATACGAAACTATTTTTCAACCCGACGAAAAAAAGCAAACAACCTATCGGGAGAAATACAGAATATATAAACATCTCTACAATTCAATCCTGAAACTCAATAGAATCATTATTTAATCATTTATTTTTATCTTTTAATTATTTTACACAGCGTGTCGGAACAACGATCAATATTTTAGACACCCATGATTTTAGCCACCCATGGTAAAACAAAAATCTATTACAGTTTATTATATCAATTACCCATCACTTCCATAAATGTTTTTCCCCACTCAGGCAGGTCCTCTGTACATCTGCATGAGAGTATGTTTTTATCAACCACAACAGGCTCATCCATACATTTTATTCCAGCAGCTACAAGATCATCACGCATTTTCGGATGACATGTTACCACTCTCCCCCAAGTATACCGGCAGAAAGAAGTATCTTTGGACCACGTCCTATCGTTGTAATATGCTTACCCGATGAATCCATCTCTTTTATCAAATCTTTAAGGCCAGGATGCCCTCTAACCATCCATGTGGCCAATCCTCCAGGTATAATCAAACCGTCAATTTCAGAAGGTTTTATTGCTCTTAATTCATCTTCATAGGGGAAATCATGAGAATCAACAGCCCCTTTATTAAGTAGGGATCTATCAACTTTAATAGTATATCCATGATCTCCCCACTCCCAGGTATCATTTCCAAGATGAACTACCGTACCTTCTTTCCTCCCCATGATAATAACTTCACCACTTTCCTCCTGAATTCTCCCTCCGGTGTAAAAAATGTGCATATCATAGGCAGCATCGTCAGCCAGGATTCCAAACTTTTTACCATCCAACCTACTTCCATATTTTTCAGGCAAATCACAGTGTTCTATCTCAGAAAATGCTTTTAAAACTAAACTATAAAACTCAGGTAAATCGTGAATAAACCTACCAGTTACTATATTTCCATCCCTCACCGCTCTCGCATCTGAAACATGCTTTGCACCGCTGTATACAAGATCGTCAACCATACTCCAGGCAGCAACTGCTCTTTTCCCTTTGAGCATTCCTGCAGATATAAATACCTGCTGGCCATGACATATAGCAGCACAAACTTTACCACGATCATAAATATCGCGAACAAAATTAACAACTTTTGGGTTTAATCTAAGCTTCTCAGGTGCAAGACCGCCAGGGATAATTACTCCATCGAAATCAATCGAATTAACATCATCAATTTTCGTGTCAGCTGAAAGACTTTCAAAAAGCTCACCGGTATAATCGAGCTTATTATTACCAATTACAACTACCTCAGCACCACCCTCCTTCAACCTCAATCGATTATAATGGCACTCCACCTCATTAACGCCGTCCTCAAGAAATACCCCAACCCTCAGTCCTCTTAATGGCAAATCTTTCATAACTTTAACCTCCATAATTATTGTTAAATATACTTTGCTGGATCTTTCATCTCAGGGTAAATATCCTTCTCACATCTATCACAATAAAACCAGCATTATGCTTTTCCCGTGCTGCCATAAATATCACAGCAATTGCATATTGTTTCATAAGCAACCTTCTGTGCCCTATTGATCAGCAATGGGAAATTCACAAATGTTTCGTCTTTAACCATTTTTCTTACACTATTAACAATATTTTTTGACATATCAGAGTAAAAGTTTACTTTTGATAAACCACAAGCTATCGCCTTCTTCATGTCCACATCTTTTATCCCCGAACAACCATGCATACCAATAGGTATGGGAAGAGTCTCACTAATTTCTTTCAATCTTTCAAAATCTATTTTAGGAGCAAACATGGTTATGCCGTGAATATTCCCAACAGCAACAGCAAGTATATCCACTCCAGTTTTTTCATAGAAATGAAGAGCGGTCTCTACATCAGTATATCTGTAATCACTCTCAGTTTCACTTACAGTAGTGCCTTCATGCCCTCCTATATACCCAAGCTCACCTTCAATGGCGATGCCAAAGGTGTGGGCAATCTCAGCATAAAAAGAAGTCTTTTCAATATTCTTTTCAACTGGCAAATCAGAACCATCAAACATTATTGCATTAAAACCCAAACGTATAGCCTTTGTAATAACTTCCCTGGTTTTTCCATGATCAAGTATAACTGCCACGGGAACCGAAGCTTTCTCAGCATGCCATATTATTGCCGGGCCAACATTATCAATATCGTTGTAAATCATCTGATTTTCAGTAACAGAAAGTATTATGGGGGAGTGTTTTTCCTCACAGGCAGATAATATGGGTTTAATAAGAAACTCAAATACAGGACTTGTTGAAATAATTCCATACTTTTCTTTCTTGGCTTTCCTCAGTAACTCTCGTATGTCAACAAGCATTGTATCATCCTCTCCATTCTCAAAATTGAGCTCTATAGATTGGAATCCAGATTAATAAATCCGTTAAAGAAACAAGATTTCTTATACCAGATATTTAAAACCCAGTGGAAATTAGAAACGATTTGCTGCAAGAGTCTGTCCAAATACTTCAGCATCCTTCAAACACCTAATCAACTTCCAAATGTCCTGCCTCCATCAACAAGAATAACTTCTCCCGTGACAAATCCAGCCAGTTCACTTGCAAGAAAAAGCACAACCCTTGCAACATCCTCTTCAGTTCCCAACCGATTAAGAGGTATTTTGTCCTTGATAGCATCTATTTCTTCACTCGAATACAATCTCTCAAGCAGCTCACCTTTAATCGACCGGGGGGCTACCCCATTAACCCGTATACCTCTTGGCGCAAGTTCCCTGGAAAGTGCTCGTACAAGGCTATTTATTCCTCCCTTGGAGGCAGCATATGCTACCGAACCACCGGAGCCTGTTATTGCAGAGCCCGAGGAAATCATGATAATACATCCGCTGCCCTTCTCAAGCATATAGGGTACAACAAGTTTGGAGCACAAAAATGCCCCTGTAAGATTTATTTCAATTACTCTTTTCCACTCTTCCAGTGTCAGCAATTCAAAAGGACGAGTAAAAGTAACACCTGCATTATTTACAAGGATATCTATTCCCCCAAATTGCTTCTCAATATTCCTCAAGCATTTTTCTACCATATCTTTATTAGTTACGTCACACTTCAAAAAAAGAACCCTCTCTTTAGAATTGGAAAAACTTTCAATCATTTTTCTTCCAGCCATTTCATCAATATCCAGAATAGCTACATTTGACTTCTGCCTGATAAACTCCATCACAATTGACCTTCCTATTCCATTTGCACCACCGGTCACGAGTACTCTTTTGTTTTCAAGATCACGAAAGAAATACTGCAAATCACCATTGCCCTCTGTAAACATAATTCTTCTCCCAGAGGATTATTCGTGAGATAAAGAACATTCAATACAGATAAAATTGAACGATTTCAATTTAACATAAATTTTAATTGACTTGGTCAGAAATATATTATATAATGCCTTATTGTACATTACAAGAACAAATGTTCTATTTCTTCATAATAACGGAGATTCTATAATGGAACTTTACAAACATCTTCAGGAAAGGGAGAAATCAAAAAACAGAATAAAGGTCGGAGTAGTCGGAAGCGGGCAAATGGGCTCCGGGCTTGTACATTCCTGCTTCAGCATCGAAGGAATGGAAGCAAGAGTCATTTCCGACATAATAGCAAATAAAGCAATAGAAACCTTTGAATCTTCAGGAATTCCCAGAGAAGATATCAAAGTTAGCAATAATATCAATGAGATAGAAGATCTAATTAACAATGGAAAGTATGTCGTTACTGAAGATGCAATAATTCTTCCCCAGCTCAGTGGAATTGATGTTATTGTAGAGGCTACAGGGGTTACAGATATCGGAAGCAGGATAGCGTGGGACTCAATAATGAATAAAAAACCAGTTGTAATGCTGAATGTAGAAACTGATGTGACTGTGGGTTATTTCCTTAACTATATTGCTCGCAGATCGGGAGCACTGTATACAGTTGCCTCAGGTGATGAGCCAGGAGTCTTAAAAGGACTCTATGATTTCGCAAGGACAATGGGTTTTGAAGTTGTATGTCTTGGGAAGGGGAAAAACAATCCAATAAATTACTTCGTTACACCGGAAGAATGCGAAGAAGAAGCAAAGAGGAAAGATATGAATCCAAAGATGCTGGCATCTTTTATAGACGGAACCAAGACAATGGTAGAAATGGCCTCCGTTTCAAATTCTACCGGCTTGGTTCCAGACATTCCCGGGATGCATGGTCCAAAGGTCGAGATAGAAGACCTGACAAGTGTTTTTATTCCAAAGGAAGATGGAGGAATTTTTGACAATCCAGGGAGGGTTGATTACTCGACTGGAAAAGTAGCTCCTGGCGTATTCGCAATAATCACCACAAAAGAAAAGCGAATAAGAAAAGACATGAAATTTTTAGGGATGGGAGAGGGTCCATATTACCTGCTTTACAGACCCTATCATCTCTGTGACCTTGAAACACCAATCTCAATCGCTGAGGCCGTGATATATAACGAGGTTACGACAACCTCAAACTTTTTAAAATCTGAGGTTGTTGCAATTGCCAAAAGAGATTTAAAGCCTGGAGAAAAGGTTGGAGGATACGGAAGTTCTGATATGTTTGGCAGAATATACAAATATGAGGAAGCAAAAAAAATTGGTGCAATCCCAATGGGTATTGCGCCCGGTGGTAAAGTTATAAAAGAAATTAAGAAAAATACACCGTTTACAAGGGAAAATTTTGAACCAGACCGAAACACATTTATATATAAACTCCGAGAAATGCAGGATTCATTGCAAAACGATACCTGAAGGTAGTAAGCATATAACTATTCGGCTAAAGTTTAAAATCACCACTGCAGGAAAAACTACTATGACCACCAAACCTGAACTGGCAATAGGCTGTGATCATGCAGGTTTTGAAATAAAAGAAAAACTTAAAAAATACCTTATTAAAAATGGGCATAAAGTAAAAGATCTTGTACCAGATTACAGAGATGAGATTTCGTATACAGAAACCGCATTGGCAACATGCAGGTATGTTTTAGAAAACAAAGATTCTTTTGGGATTCTTATTTGCGGAACGGGTATCGGAATGAGCATAGCAGCAAATCGAATAAAAGGAATAAGGGCTGCACTTCTTTATAGTGATTTTGTAGCTGAATATTCAAGAAAGCATAACGATGCGAATGTTTTGGTTTTTGGCGCCCGTACGATGAACATAGATGAGATTATATCCAGAATAAATATTTTCTTTGCTTACAATTTTCTCGGTGGCAAGTATAAAAAGAGGAACGAACCGCTGGATAACCTGAGTAATAAACTATAAAAATATTGGATAGTTTACATACCAAAGTTACATACCTGCTCAAAGGAGATTAATACTATAAAACTGGCAATGCTATTACTAACATGAGGAATAAAAATGGAAAATCTAATGAATGCCATGGTATTCAGAGGGCCTGAGAATTATAGCATTGAAAAAGTGCCCATTCCCAAATGTCCCGAAAAAGGTTTACTAATAAAAGTTAAGGCATGCGGCTTATGTGGTTCAGACCTGAGAACGCTCAGAAGTGGACATAAAAACGTCAAACCTCCGTGGATTCTCGGACATGAGGTTAGCGGTGAGGTGGTAGAAACTGGCAAGGAGTATAATGGTGAGTTTAAAAAAGGAGAACTTCTTGCAGTTGCCCCGGTAGTCTATTGTGGAAAATGTGAGTTCTGCCTGTCAGGACACTTTGAGCTTTGCGAAAATATAAGAGAACTTGCCCAACATTGGCCTGGTGGATTTGCCGAATACATGGCCATACCTCGTGAAGCGCTTGCACTTGGAAACGTAAGACGGATTCCCAATGGTTTAAACCCATTGTATGCAGCCATTGCCGAACCCATGTCTTCCTGTGTTCATGCCCATGAAAAAGCAAATGTTAACTTCACAGACACAGTTCTTATAATAGGTGCTGGCCCAATAGGAGCCATACATACGAACCTGGCTAAATTAAAAGGAGCCAAAAGAGTATTAATAGCCGATATCCTGCCCCACAGGCTTGAATTGATAAAACCCTTTGGGCCTGATATTACCATTAATGCGGCAGAGGTCAACCTGGTGGAAGAAGTTTTAAAAATAACAGATGGAAAAGGACCAGAGGTCATTATTACCGCTAATCCGGCCCCAATAACCCAGGTTCAGGCAATAGAGATGGCAAAAAAAGGTGGCAGGGTATTATTTTTTGGAGGACTCCCGAAAGATAATAGTAAACCAGGAATCGATACTAATCTTATCCATTATAAAGGATTGTATGTAATAGGTATAACCACCTTTGCACCAAGGCACCATATAACTGCACTGGAATTGCTGAGATCAGGTAAAATCCAGGGAGAAAAACTCGTTACAAAGACATTCCCACTGCATAATTTTAAATCGGCTGTACAGGAAGCAATTAATGGCGAAGTCTTGAAAGCTGTCATTATTCCTTAGTATGGAAAACTCTGTAATGTTATTTGACTTGAAATCCTAACTTCATAAATTTTTTCAAATGTGGACAATGTGAAATTTTTTCCATGAAGCTAATCTTTCATTAAATTATTTTTATCTGAACAGCTATCAAAATTTCAATAGAATAGAGAGTAAAAGAATATGTACGAAATCCCTGAAAAGGAAATATTAATAGG
>Ga0180301_10002929_pt1 | contig 13379 bp, 17 predicted proteins | sample GuaBasSediGuay16_FD_121797 | JGI IMG/M metagenome (GOLD analysis project Ga0180301, IMG submission 121797) | Subseafloor sediment microbial communities from Guaymas Basin, Gulf of California, Mexico - Guay16, Core 4569-2, 12-15 cm | ecosystem: Environmental > Aquatic > Marine > Hydrothermal...
CTACAGGGGAGTTGATGATTATCAACACTCCTGGATTATCGACCTTTTCTTCAAGTATATAGTGGGATTGTATTTCTCAGAAGATGGAACTTTGTTTTTCGATCCCTTCCCATTCGATTGGAATTTTAAAGTCACAAATCTTAGAGTAGCAGGAGAAGCTCTTGAAGTTTACAAGAGGAACAATGTGTTCACCGTGAAAGTTTCCGGAAAAGAAGTCTTTTATGGAGAATTTGAAGGGAGGATACCGATAGTCAAATTCGCGTGAGGAGGAGTTTATGAAGAAAGTATTGATGTTGATCCTTATCGTCCTGATACTTTCCGCTGTCATCGTATTCGGTGAAAAGATCAAACTCAGAGTGTGCAGTTGAGCAAGTGCTCTTGAAGCAGTTCTTGATGAGAAGATCATAGCGAAATTCATGGAACTCCATCCAAATGTAGAAGTTATCTACCAGCCGATACCATCGGACTATTATCAGAAGATACTGACAGATATCGCGGCAGGAACACCACCTGACGTTTTCCTTCTTGATGCCGAAATGGTTCCTAGATATTCTGAAGAGAAACTACTTTTGAATTTAGCACCATACATACCTTACAAGACTGGCGAAAGAAGGAGTACCTGGAGCGGATCTTAGCGAGTACTTTGAGGTTCTAGTGAACATATTCAAAAAAGGAAGAGCGGTGTAAGCAATGCCCAAGGATACGAGCCCAGTAGGTATTTTCTTCAACAAAGGATTGTTCGACAAATTCGGTGTACCCTACCCACCTGAGGATGAATGGACATGGGATCAATTTGCCGAGACAGTTAAAAAACTGACGAAGGACACTGACGGAGATGGCAAAACGGATGTTTGGGGATTCGCGTTTCCAAGTTGGGTTGGAGTGGCTGTTCCTATACTCTAGGCAGGAAGTGGAGAGGTATTTTCCCCAGACTCATTCATTGCAAGGGGTATCTGAACAGTGAAACAAACGTGAAAACCTACAGTTTCTATGTGGATCTCCTTAAGAAAGGATACGCACCGGATCCAGAGGAAGTTTCAGCGATGGGAGGGACATCTTCTCTGTTCTATACTGGAAGAATTGGGATGGTTACAACGGGAGATGGTTCTGGATAAGCATAAAGAAGCAAATCGAGGAAGGAGCGCCTTTAGATATAGCTCCCATTCCTCATGCACCAGGATACAAGAACGTAACGGTGACGTATGCATCTAGCTGGGCTGTACCTGTCAACGTCAAAAACAAGAAATTGGAAGTAGAGCTTGCAACATGGCTTTCGAGCCCCGCGCACAGAGAGAAAGATGTTTGATAGGGGGACTTGCAATATCAGCGAACAAAAAGATAGCGAAAGAACAGGCAGAGAAGGACATGGCAGGAAGCTGTGGATAAAATCATCGTAGCGGGTTGGTCTGTCAAAGAAGCTCTAGATTGGGCGGCGGAAGAGATAGACAAAGCGATAGAGAAAGGAGAATGGGAATGAAGGGGGCTCCCCCCTCTTTTTAAAAACCAGGAGGGAAGGAAATGAGGAAGAAGTAGGTCATCGTGGCTATGCTTGTGATATCTCTCATCGCTATTTTTACCTTTATGGAAATCGCTGTTGAAAAGAAGATCATAAAACTTTTTGAAAAAATAGAAGAAGACATCGTAAGGGTTGATCTGTTCATTTACAAGAGTTATTTGAACCAAGTTAAGAGCGAAGTTCTCAAAAGGCTAAAGAGGAAAACGCTATCGATTCATGATCTTGAAGAAATCTCTCGAAATCTTAAAGATGAAGACACCGTTTACGTACTCTGGACCGACATGGATAGGAACGTTCTCTACCAACTAGGGGAGCTCTACTCCGAAGAGGATATATACGAAGACAGTCTGTATCAAGCCGTTCTCTATGGGAAAGAAGAAGTATTAATGACCGATATATATCCCTTGGAAAGAGACGCTCAAACGTGATGTGCAGGAATCTTTTCGAAAGAAGGAAAAGAAGTCATTCTAGTCATTGGCAAGAAAATGAAGGAAGACTTTCTGAGAAGTATCGAAAATGTAGTAAAGAGAGATGTAACAATGTTTTTCGGTACCAAGCAAATCTACAAAACCATGAAATTTTCTGAGGACATACCGGAACTTCTGAAGTTGGTAGAGACAAGTCAGGAACTTGTTTCAAAGATTTTCAAGGGAGATTTTGCTGTAAGTGTTGTGCCGATATTCGATTTCGACGAATGGGAGATAAAGGGGTTTCTCGTTAATAAACTTCTATGGGAGTCTTTATCAGGAAAATTGAAATACTTGAGAAGATATTCGATCAGTCTTTTTGTTCTCTCAACAGCCGCTTTGTTAATAGGGGTATTACAAGCATTCAGAAGGAAGAAAAATCTATCTAAAAGGTCTATAAAAGCGATCGTATACCTTTCCTCAATTCTTGCCATTCCTTCTGTATTTTTCATCATATTCTTCACAACCCCCCATATTCTTTGGAGTATAGATGAAGAAACACTACATGTAATCGCAAATGCCATGGGTAAGTATCTGAAAACATGGGAAATTTCTGAAGATACTTTGGAAGATTTGAAGAAAACGTTCAACATGCATTTTTCCGCTGAAACAGCCAAAGGAATATCTATGTCCACAGTTCCTCCAAACCTTCTGAAAAAGATGGGAGAGGTAAAGATAAGCTCTCGTGAGGGAAACATACGGTTTGGCGATGTGAAAGTGAACAGAGTCCCATACGAAGTGATACTCATGAACTTTGACAATGGAGAAATTTTGGCATTGAGAGAGAAAACGCCCGTTATCAACACGATCTTATCCTTGAGGTTCATATCTTACATCCTGTGGGGTATTCTTTTACTCATTGCTGCTGTCACAGGATTCATCATCTTAAATGTAGAACGTCCATGCTTCTCAGCTCAACCTTTGTGGGATATGCGTTCCTAGCGCCAGCTTTGATACATCTCATCTGGTGGGCTGTTGGACCTGTCGCATTTTCATTTTTCCTTGCTTTCCATAGATGGAATGTCATAGACCCTGTAAAGCCTTTTGTAGGATTTGACAATTTCAAGGAGCTCTTTCAGGATAAACTCTTCTGGAACGCTATGAAGAATACGGCTATATTCTCTTTGCAGGTTCCAATAAGTATGTTTCTCTCTCTTCTGGTCGCCCTTGGCGTGAACAAGAGGGTCAGGGATATTCGTCTGTTAAGAACCATCTACTATCTTCCTGCAGTGACTGCAGGTGTTTCAACTACAGTGGTTTGGAGATGGATACTTAACAAGGAATACGGTATCTTGAATTATGTACTGGGATTTTTCGGAATACCCAAAATTCCATGGCTGACATCACCTAAGACAGCTCTGATAGCTATAATGTTCATGAGTATATGGCAATCTCTGGGTAGCCAGATGGTCATATTTCTTGCAGGTCTTCAAAGTATTCCTAGAGATTTTTACGATACTGCCAGTGTGGATGGGGCAAATGCTTTTCAAAGGTTTCGACACATAATACTCCTTCTTCTCAAACCAACCACTCTGTTCGTTCTTGTGACCAGTATAATAGGATCTTTCCAGATATTCACACCCGTGTATGTTCTGACACAGGGAGGGCCATTGAGGAGCACGGACGTTGTCTTTTACCACATATGGGAATCTGCGTGGGTTGAACTCAGAATGAGATACGCCGCCACTCAATCGTGGATGCTCTTTGCAGTCTTTCTGATACTAACATTGATAGAGTTCAGACTGTTCGGAAAGGAGAGCTGGTAATATTACTTCTGAAGGAGATTCTTGAAGGAGAAGATCATAAGGATTATCCTTAAGATCATCGCTATCGTGTTACTGGGTGTTCTGACGGTATCAACTTTGCTTCCATATCTTATGATGGTTTCAACATCGCTTATGGCACAGTTTGAGGTTTACAAGTTTCCACCAAAACTTATTCCCACCACTCCTAGGTGGGAAAACTACAAGGAGATGTGGAAATCCCAACCCTGGGGGAGGTACTTATTCAACACGGTTTTCGTGGCAAGTGTTGTCGTCTTTGGACAACTTTTGATAATCTCAATGGGAGGGTACGCTCCATCCAGACTGAGGTTTCTTGGGAGAGATACGCTATTTAAAATCTTCATAGCTTTCATGATGTTGCCAGGTGTGTTACCCTCATACCAGGTTTCATCATCTTTCAGAGTTTGAGATGGATCGGTACTTACCTCGCACAGATAGTCCCAAGCCTTGGAAATATATGGGGAATGTTCCTCATGAGACAATACATGCTCAGTCTACCAAAGAGTCTGGAAGATGCAGCTAGAATAGATAGAGCTTCCGAATTCACAATATTTTGGAAAGTGATACTTCCACTTTGCAAGCCGGTCCTTGCAACGGTCGCAACTTTTACATTCCTTGGGATGTGGAGATCCTTCCTGTGGCCTTTGATAGTTACAAGGAGCAAGGAAATGAGAATGATTGAGGTTGGGATAGCTATGTTCACAACACAGTATACAGCAGACTATCCTGTTCAAATGGCCGCAGCCACTTTGTCTTCCATACCATTGATAATAGTTTACTTCATTGCTCAAAAATGGCTACTTCAAGGAATAAGATTAAATTATCATCAGGTTACGAGAAGTGAGAACATGTGAGGGCCCATGTATGAACTCAATGATGCCATGACCTATTCCATCTCTGCTGAGAACCCGACAGGTGAGAAGGGAAAAAGAGCACTCGAACTACCGAAGCCTGGAAATCCGGCTTTCAAACTGGGAAAAGGTTGGAAGGTGCGTCCTTGTATAGATTTGGAAAGTGGGAAAGAAACTGTCATTGCCGATATAAAGGGCCCTGGAATCATAAACTACATACGGATGACAGTGGATGCCAAAGCTTATAGAACCTGTATACTCAGGATGTACTGGGATGAAGAGGAAGAACCTTCAGTTGAAGTTCTTTTGGGAGACTTCTTTGTAAACGCTCATGGCCTTCGCTTCAACGTGAACTCCATACCAATCGTTGTCAATCCTTCAGAAGGATAACGATAGAGAATCAAGGTTTTGAAACCATAAAGGAATTTTTCTATCAGATAACGTTCACAAAATGCGAAGTTCCTGAGAACGTTGGTTACTTTCATACTCAATGGAGGAGGAGTATGACAAGAAGGGAGAAGCCCGAACATGTAATTCTCGATGGAGTTTCAGGACCTGGTAAGTACGTCGGAACGGTTTTAGCATGGACTCAGCTTTCGAATGGATGGTGGGGAGAAGGTGAGGTGAAGTTTTACATAGATGACGATGAAAATCCTAGCATATGCTATGCAGGAACTGAAGATTACTTCGAGGGAGCTTGGTGCTTCGGTGAGACATATTCAACACCCCTTCTAGGTTATCCTTTATGGAGAAAAGAGCCTGGGGAGATTCCAAAACACGTGATGTACAGATGGTACATTCTGGACCCGATAAGATTCAAAAAGAACATAAAAGCCACAATACAGGCTCTTGGATGGTGGCCCGATGGAACCCTCCAACCTTTAACCGATGATATAGTCTCTGTTGCCTATTGGTACCAGAAAGAACCTCACTCTTCATTTCCAGAGCTTCCGCCTCTTGAGGAAAGATGGCCAAGATGATTCTTCTCATTAAGCGCTCTTTTCAGCTCATCTTCTAAGAAGAGGTACCTTTTACCACACCACTTACATACGACCTCCCCTTTCTTCTCCTCCAGCATATCCTCTATCTCACCTGAGCTCAGAACCATCAAAGCATTGTACGCTTTTTCTCTCGTGCAGTTACATTCGAATTTAACGATTCTCCTCTCATATTCCACAAGATCGTTACCCAGAATTTCTTCCAAAATATCTAGTGGAGAATGTGTCGATAGATACTTTGTGACGGCTCCTATCTTCTTTACGTTCTTTTCAAGCCTTTCGATAATACTTTCATCTAGATCTCTCTCAAGGATTTGAATAGCGAATCCACCTGCCATTCTTACACCCTCCGTTCCCACTAGAACCCCCAGTGCCATCGCTGTCGGAATTTGTTCAGAGACGTTGAAATAATATGCAAGATCCTCTGCTATCTCACCACTTTTTATGGGAACCTGTGAGACATAGGGATTTCTAAGGCCTAAATCTCTTATCACCCTCAAAGTTCCTTTTCCAACGGCTTTTCCCACATCGAATTTTCCGGATTTTTTCAACGGAAGAGAAATACTAGGGTTTCCCACATATCCTCTTACTTTGAATGAAGAAGATTGAGCAACGACTCTTTTTACGGGGCCATCTCCTAATATGTCTATCGTAAAAGTTTCTCTTTCGGCAAGCCATGGAGACACTAAAAGGGCTCCCGTAAGAGCTCTTCCAAGTACAGCACATGCTAAAGGAGATAAGGAATGTCTCCTTCTTGCTTCTTCAACTATGTTTTTTGTTATGGCAGCGGAAAAGCGAACTTTAGCGTCGAAGGCAGTACCGTAGTATATGAAATCCATCTCGATCTCCTCCCACATGATTTTTCCTTTCAATCCTAAAATACACTTTTATTTGAAACAGGTCAACCGATGGTATAATTTTTCTCGGAGGGAACCAAAAATGGTTTCCATCGAAAATCCCATCCTAGGGTACAAACTTGATCCTGGTGAGCCGGGGATTCCTTATTCTGCTCCTGCGAGTAGGAGCGTGCTTCGTGTCCTATCTCAGGAGATATCCAACCTTATAGCCTTCAAGAAGGAAGCTATGAGAAATGGTGGATACGTCATATACGGGAAGATATCTCTGGATTTGAGAAAGCGAGGGTCATTTCTTGCAGCTGTTGCTGGAAAAACCCAGGTTTACATATATTACCCCAACAGAGAAGAGAGGATGAATGAACAGAGATTTTACTTACCACAAGTAAGGCATACAAGCGTTAGAGAGCTTGAAAGAAAGATAAATGAACTCGAAAGGAGATACTACTCTTCAGACGATCCTATAGAACGGCAGAATATCAAAAGGGATATAACGAGGCTCAGACTTGCTCTCAGCGCCTTGAGATCAGGTTTGAAGGTTCCTGAATTTCTCTTGGGGGTTCTCATAGATCACCTCGTTTGATCTTCTCTCTCATCATTTCCACAAATACCTTCGCTATTTTAGGATCTAATGCTTTTCCAGCTTCTTTTTCTATCATGTTCAAAGCCTCTTCCGGGGTTTTGGGACCTCCATCCCATTCGGATGTTACAAAATGGGTGAGTTCATCATACAAATCGCAAACGGCTATTATTCTTGCAAAAAATGGGATCTCTTCTCCTTTCAGACCATCGGGATACCCTTTTCCATCCCACCTTTCATGATGAGATCTAACCGAAGGAACCACATCCCAAAGGAGTTCTATGGATGCAAGATAAACAGATCCAAGTATCGTGTGGTCCTGAGGAAGGTTTTCAAACAATCTAATTCTTGTTGGTGTATAAAGCATGAGCTGTTCTATTCCGATTTTTCCAACATCATGAAGCATGGCGTGCTCCCTAAGAGATGCTACCTCTTCGTCTGATAAACCAAGCCTTTTCCCCAACTCTTCTGATAGCTTTGCAACCCTTTGGGAATGACTGAACCCCTCTTTGTCTTCACTTTCGAGCATGATTATAAGGGCTTGGAACAATCCACTAACTAGTCTTCTTGCCCATTCCCAGTTTATGACAGATCTTTCTTTAAAAAGTATAGCCCGAACAACCGCCCAAGGTCCAGACATATGAATATCCTTCGAAAAAGTTGCCAGTACTTTCCCATCAAGCAATATTTCAACTTTCTCCTCCCCAATGTACAGGTTTAGTCCCTTATCGTATCTCCTTCTTTTCGTTACTTTAACACTCGCTTCTTCCGGTTTTTTGATTTCTTCCAAATCGTGTTCGAACTTTTTTATGAACTCTTTCACATTGTCGGATATTCCTTCCTCAAAGAATACCTTCACAAGATCACCTCGTTTCGTAAGGAGACTCAGATCTTCTCTCCTTGATTTCAGAAAGGATCGTCTCGATGAACGATGGTACATCGATCATTCCGAGATCTTTTCCACTTCTCAATCTAACCGATACTTTATTTTCCTTGATCTCCCTATCTCCCACGATCAGCATGTAAGGTACCTTATTCATTTGAGCTTCTCTTATCCTGTAAGATATTGTCTCCCTCCTGTCATCGAGTTGTGATCTTATACCCTTCTTTCTCATATCCTCATGTACCTTCTCTGCAAATTCCTTGTGCTTATCAGATATTGGAATAACTACCACCTGAACCGGTGAAAGCCAAGTTGGAAAAGCTCCAGCGTAATGTTCTATCAAAATGCCGAAGAACCTTTCAAGAGAACCATATATAGCCCTATGTATCATGACCACCCTTCTTTCTTTACCATCTGGCCCAATGTAGTTAACATCAAACCTCTCTGGCATTAGAAAATCAAGCTGTACGGTGGCACACTGCCACTCCCTTCCTATGGAATCTTTCACATGAAAGTCTATTTTAGGACCGTAAAAGGCTCCTTCTCCCTCACTTATTCTGTAATCAAGACCTATCTTGTCTAAGGCGTTTTTCAAAGCTTCCGTCGCTTTATTCCATGTTTTCTCATCTCCCATGTGATCTTCTGGCATCGTACAAAGCTCTGCTCTGTAGGTGAAACCAAATTGCTCGTATATCGTATCTATCAGATCTATTATCCCCTTCACTTCATCTTCTATCTGCTCTTCCGTGCAGAAGATGTGAGCATCATCTTGTGTAAAAGCTCTCACTCTGAGAAGTCCATGGAGAACTCCACTTCTTTCATACCTATGAACTTTTCCAAACTCAAAGATTCGTATTGGAAGATCCCTGTAAGATACTGGCTTTCTCTTGAATATTATTATGTGACCTGGGCAATTCATGGGTTTTACAGCGAAGTTGACATCTTCTTTTTGTGTGAAATACATGTTGTCTTTAAAATGATCCCAATGTCCTGACCTTCTCCAGAGAGCTTCGTTCATTATGAGAGGTGTCATGACTTCTACGTAACCTCTTTCAAGATGAAGTTCTCTTGAAAATCGCATCAACTCGTTCATTACGATAGTTCCCTTTGGCAGGAAAAATGGCATACCTGGTGTAACACTAGGTTCTAATATGAAGAGATCCAGCTTAGGCCCCAACTTTCTGTGGTCTCTCTTACTTGCTTCTTCAAGCATTCTGAGATAATTTTTAAGATCTTCTTCTTTTGCAAAGGCTGTCCCATATATTCTCTGAAGCATAGGATTTTTCTCATCCCCTCGCCAATAGGCTCCAGAAACAGATAGAAGTTTAAAATGCTTAACCACCCCTGTAGATGGAAGATGAGGCCCTTTGCACAGGTCTAGAAATTCCCCTTGTTTGTAGAATGTCACATTTTGATCATCCATCTCCTCGAGAAGTTCCACTTTGTATATCTGTCCCTTCTCCTTCATGATCTTTATGGCTTCATCTCTTTTCATGACAATCCTTTCGATTGGTAGATCTTCTTCCACGATTCTATGCATTTCTTCTTCGATCTTTGGTAGATCCTCTTCTTTTATCGAGCCATCCAATATCTCAAAGTCGTAATAAAAACCATTCTCTATCACTGGTCCTATACCCAGCCTCACGTTATCCTCTCCAAAGATCCTCATGACAGCCTGTGCCATAATATGGGCCATGGTGTGTCTATAAAAATTGGGAGCTCTACTATCATCTAAATCCACAAATTCCAGTTCCCCATCCTCTTCTATTGGTTTTGAAAGATCCCACAACTCTCCATTAAAAACTGCTCCGATGATCTTCCCATCAATTTTGATATCTTTCAATATATCCAGTGGTTTTACTCCCTCTCTGTAAAGTTTTACCTCACCATTTTTAAGTTTTATTCTCACATCGCTCATTCCTCTTAACCTCCTTGACTGTTATTTTCTCTTTGAGAATTCTCTCGACATTCGGTGGAACCCACATTCTGACATCACCACCGTACATGGCTACCTCCTTTACAAGGCTTGAAGATAAGAACGAGAACTTCTCATCTGAGATAAAGAAAACAGTTTCTACCTCAGGAAAGAGTTTTCTATTGGCTAGCGCCATCTGAAGTTCGTACTCAAAGTCCGTTACAGCTCTCATACCTCGAATTATAACCTTAAATTGATGCTTTTTCATGTAATCCACCAAAAGCCCTCTGTAATAATCTACAGAGATACCTTTAAAATCCTTCACAGCTTCTCTAACCATTTCGTATCTTTCCTCCAGTGTGAACGTATATTTTTTTCTGGGATTGTCCAGAACGAGAATCGTTAGGTTTTTAAAGATTCTTCTTGCTCTTTCCACTATATCCAAATGTCCTAAAGTTATTGGATCAAATGAGCCAGGATAGAGTGCTTTCACAGTGCCCAACCTCCTCCACACTTGACTTGATATATTTTAAGATCCTCAAGCCTTATAGCTGTGAGGTATCCACCATAGACACAGCCTGTATCGATCCCTATCTTGTCTTTCATTAACAAAGGTTTTTCGAAAGGAGTATGTCCGAAGACGACGACATAACCAGGCATAGGGTTTTCAGAGAGTATGAATTCATCTCTTATCCAGACGAGATCGAAAGGATCCTGATCTTCTATCGGTACACCAGGTTTCACCCCTCCGTGGACCATGAGATAGCGCCCATGTAAATGATAATATTTTGTATTCTCAAAGAACTCCAATTTTTCCTGTATTCCCTTTGTCCCGTTGAAGCTTCTCAGAGTGGTGTGAGATCCGTTGTAAGCCCATAAAGTACAGTCTTTTCCATATTTTACACAATCCAGAAGCATCGTTTCATGGTTTCCTCTGAGGAAAACTGTCTTCACCCTTTTTGAGAGATTTATGAGGTAATCCACCACACCTCTGGGATCTGGACCTCTATCTACATAATCTCCCAGGAAAATCAGCTCGTCTTCAGAAGATGGGTTTATCTTCTCGATCAAGATTTCGAGTTCTCTCAGACAACCATGTATATCCCCCACAACGTACGTCACCTTATCACCTCTAACGATAGAGGGATAAATACCACACTATACTTATGAGAACACCGAAAGAAGGGCTCATCCACCATGTTGCATCGTATTTCCTAATCCTCCATAACCTATACAAAAATCCTAGCACAAGGGAAAGAAAAGCGAAAAGGAACTTACCTGCTAACATGAATACAAAGAAAGCGAGCCTCTCAGATATTCCTTCTATATCGGACATCTCAGGTGTTCCTGGATAGAAATTTCTGAAAATGTAAGTAACACCGACGGAAACCACGCTCATGCCAAGAAGGTAGAAAACGAATTCAGGAGACAGATAAGATGATTTCAATAGGTCAAATACCATAAGATTTCCAAGAAAAGCACCAGAGAGGGCTATCAATTCCAGCAGATCAACCACTCTTCTTTTTGCTGCGAATTTGACTCTCATGACATCGATGACAGTATGAAGGACAAAGAAGGATATGAAAACCAAGGTACCTCTTAAGGAGTTGAACATCGTGTCGAAGCAAAAAGCTAAAATGGCGAAAAACGACCATGCTATGTGTCCGAAAAGTTTCAAACCTTTGTACCTTCGTATCTTTTCGTTATTAGTGAAAGCATGGTCAGCCACCACATGCCCTAATAGAAGATGCCAAGGAGCCAAGCCAAATCACCTCCACCATATTAGATCTTCAAAGGCTTCCAGTACTTCCTTGAAAAACCGCATTCTCTCGATGAACCTTCGCATGTTTATGACAGGTATCAAAACATCTATCTTTCCTTCTTCAATGGCTTCTTCATAAACTTTTTCTAGTTTCTCAACCATTACATCCATAGCCCATTTTTCACGGACATATTTCTTCCCTTCTTCTCTCATTTTCTCTAGGAGCCTTTCGTCCTGAAGGAGCATTTTCACTTTTTCAGAGAAGGCATCAGCATCTACATCATCTATCAACAAAGCCCCTCTCCCATTTTCTAGAACGTTCTTGATACCCTTCCTAGCTATAGCCACAACGGGCGTACCGGAGCTCAAGGATTCTAGAACTACCAAACCCTGAGTTTCAGTGAGGGATGAGAAAACGAAGACATCTGCTGCATGATAGTAGTCTACAAGATCACTTCTGGGAATATAACCTGTGAATATGACATCCAAGTTTTCTTCCCTTGCCTTCTCTTCAAGTCTCTCCCTTTCGGGTCCATCTCCTACCATGAGAAGTGATACTCCCTTTTCCATCCTCTTCATAACTTCGAGTAGAAAGAAAACATTCTTTTCTCTAGCTAGTCTACCAACGTATAGTAACACCTTTTTTCCTTCCAGGTTTAACAATCTTCTCATATTCCTTCTGGGCTTGTCGAAAGTTTCCGTATCTATACCGGTTGGTATGACATGTATCCTTCTCTCAACTCCGTAGGATAGCAATTCCTTCTTTATCTCTTCAGTGGGTGCTATCACGGTATTCACCATATTGCAGAACCAAGCACTGAAATCTGCCACCATTTTTTTTGTAGGAGTGAATGGTTTAGGTATATAATGCCTGTATTCCACTAAAAGAGTGTGATAGGTATGAACGTGGGGTATGGAAAATTCTTTCTGCATTTTCAAAGCTCTGAACCCTAAAACGAAGGGATCATGGCTATGCAATATTTCGATCTTTCGCTCCTTTATGAAATTTCTCAACCTACCTGAAAAAGCAATTGCTATCCTGTGCTGTCTCTCAGTAGGCCATGTGAATCCCCTTACTTTCAGAACCTTCACGTCATCTTCGGGACCCACAGGAGCAACCACGTATACTTCATGTCCCCTTTTCTCGAGGTACTTTCTGAACACATGTACGGATGTTGCTACACCATTTATCTGGGGAATGTACGTATCAGTGAACATCGCTATCCTCATTTTCCCCACCTCTCCAACAGAGGGAGAAAGACGAACATCGTGAAGATCCAACATGAGGTCAAGCCAATCGTTATAACTATACCGAATTCCCTGAGTAATTGCCCTTTCGACAGTGTAAAGCTGCCGAAAGCAATTATGGTTGTTAGAATAGAGAGAGTAACTGCTTTTTCTGTCCTTAAAAGCACCTCTCTGCTTTTTCTGACGCTGTGAAAGATATGTATCATACCATCCACACCTATTCCGACCAGTATCGGTATTATAAGCAATGTCATGAAAGAGACTCTTATACCATTGAAATAAGATATCCCCAGAGAAGTTAGGGTTGAGAGAGCCACAAGGCTCATCGAGACTAAAGGAATCTTCAAACTTTTCATATCCATTATCAACAGCATGAATATGGTTAAGAAAACGATAAGAGAACTTTTCAAAATGAAATCTCTCGTACTCTCCATGGCTCTGTAGAAAATTATGGGATATCCAAACAATCTGTAATTTTTTAAGCTATCAAGCACTTTTTTTATGTTGTTATTGACGTACAG
>Ga0180301_10002931_pt1 | contig 13378 bp, 16 predicted proteins | sample GuaBasSediGuay16_FD_121797 | JGI IMG/M metagenome (GOLD analysis project Ga0180301, IMG submission 121797) | Subseafloor sediment microbial communities from Guaymas Basin, Gulf of California, Mexico - Guay16, Core 4569-2, 12-15 cm | ecosystem: Environmental > Aquatic > Marine > Hydrothermal...
GAAGTATACTTAAAGGGAGTTGAAATATGAACATACTAAAACTATCTGATGTAAACTCATACTATGGGAAAAGCCACATACTTTTTAATGTTTCATTAACAGTTAGAAAAGGAGAAGTTACAGCTCTTTTGGGTAGAAACGGTGTTGGAAAAACAACCACACTTAGGACAATTATGAATCTGGTAACAAAAAGGACAGGAGAAATCATTTTTAAGGAAAATGTTGATTTGATGAGAGTTCCTACTCATAAAATTGCTAAGCTTGGAATTAGTTATGTTCCGGACCATGGAGGCATATTTCCGAATTTAACTGTTGAAGAGAATCTTAAGATTTCCGTAAAGCAGGGTGTTGGTAAAGGTCTTTTTGATATGAAAACAATTTTTGAGCTTTTTCCTCAACTAAAGGATTTTGTAAATCGTGCTGCTGGAACTTTGAGTGGTGGGGAAAGAAGGATGCTTGGTATTGCTAAAGGGCTTCTGTTAAACCCTGAACTTTTGCTTATAGATGAACCTTCTGAAGGTTTAGCACCAAGAATTATTCGTGACATTATAGAAACGATAAAAAGAATTCAGAAACATGGTGTTTCGGTTTTACTTACCTCACCTAACCTATTGTTTGTTGAGAAGACTGCGGATAGAATATATGTTATGGATAAAGGAGAGATAAAGTTAAGTGGTAAAGTGGACGAACTTTCACGAGAAGAGGTTGAACGAATTTTAACTTTTTAACTTATCTTAAAACCTTAAAACATAGAATTTGTTAGACAGAAAAAGAAGTATTTGTTTAGAGTTAGCTCCCCTTCTTTACCTAAAATACATCCACAAGTAAGAATGTGGTGATTGTTTTTGTTATATTATGCCAGGAATGTTTAACGTTTGCAGGTATAAAAATAGCAGATCCTTCTTCAACTGTCTTCTTTTCCTCTCCACAAATAACCATACATTTTCCTTCTAAAACAAATGCGCAATGCTCATATTCATGTTGATGGGAGGGTATCATACCTGAAGGCAAGATTTCTATCATTCTTGCATGAAAGTTTTTAGCACCATCCTCCTCCCATATTAACCGTCTAGCTCTTGCTCCTCTACAACCAGGTCTACCAAGATGCTCAGCTTTTACATCCAAATAAGAAACAACTTTACATGTGTTCATAAGCCAGAGTACACAACTTATCTTTATTAACCTAGTGCAGAAACAGGAGATATCTCCTAATAGTGGCGGGCCCGGAGGGATTTTCAAGATTTAGGCTAAGCCTAAATCTTCTTGAACCCTCGACCAACGGGTTAAGAGCTACGGTCTGGCTTTAAGCCAGTCCGCCGCTCCACCTTTTCAGGGCTTATGATTAGCCTAACTGAGCTACGGGCCCGCATAACACTAATAGAATAAAGTTTATTTTAAGTTTTTAGGGTTAACCTTTTTAGGTTATCTGATGAAATGTTTAAAGGTTTCGATTAAAAAAGGCGAGGAGACTCTTAAAATTCTTAGGCAGCATAGTTTAAAGGCTGATGGATTTAAAATTATGAGAGAAAACGGTTTTTTACTTATTCCAGTTAAAGAAACAGTAACTGTTAAGGATTTAGAGAATGTTAGAGATAGAATTGGTTCACTTGAACTTGTTGAATGTAAAGTTGAGAAAGTTGAACAGAAAAAGATTAGTATTACCGATTTTTTAAGAGGAAAACTTCCAGAAGAACTGCTTAACTTTATTCCTTCCTCTTTTGACGTTATTGGCCATGTTGCTATTGTTAAGATACCCCTAGAACTAAAAAAGTATGAGCAGCTTATAGGTCAAGCACTAATAGAAACCCATAAAAACATTAAAACCGTTTTAGCCAAAGAAACAGCTGTAACAGGAAAGTTTAGACTTAGAGATTTTAGATTGATTGCTGGAGAGAATAAAACTGAAACAATCCATAAAGAGTATGGCTGTAGTTTTTTCCTAGATGTTAAAAAAACATTTTTTAGTCCTAGACTGGCTAATGAACACTTTCGTATTTCAAGCCTAGTAAATGAAGGTGAAACTATTGTTGACATGTTTGCCGGGGTTGGGCCTTTCTCAATTCTCATAGCAAAAAAACATAGAAATGTTAAAGTTTATGCTATTGATGCAAATCCAGATGCAATTGAATATCTAAAAAGAAACATAGCCCTAAATAAGGTTGAAGATAAAGTTTTTCCTATTCTTGGAGATGTTGAAGAAGCTTCAAAAAGTATAGAGAAAGAAAAAATAAACAGAGTTATAATGAATTTACCAGAGGAGTCATTTAGGTATCTTAAAACTGCTTGTAACCTTTTAAAGGTGGGAGGAATCATCCACTTTTACTGTTTTGAAGATGAACCAAACCCCCTAGAGAAGGCGTCTAGAAAACTTAAGGAAGCAGTAAAAACAGTTTCTGGTAGAGATGGTAAAATTATTTTTGGTAAACTTGTTAAAGAGGTTGCACCAAGAAGATGGATGATTGGCTTAGATTTTCTTCTTCTGAAAAGCTAAGGTTCTTCAGCTATTAATCTAACAAAAATTTTTGCTTCTGGTTTTCTGATTTCTGAAACAAATTTTCTTGAAAGGTTTACTGCAGCCTTATCAGCTTTAACCATGATTGTTCTTGGACATGTGTAACTGCTTTTTCTTACAACTAGGTCTGTTGGATGGGTAAATGTTAGGTTTGGAGAGCCGAATCCGCTTATAACTTCAACAAACCTGTTTACCTTAAGAACTAGAGTTATTTTTGTTTCCGGTTTTTTTGCCACCTCTTTAAACTTTTCATCCAAGTCTAAAGCTCCCTTAGAAGATGAAACAGCAACAATACAGTCTCCTCTCTCTGTTAACTCTTTCTCCTTTGTTATTTCAAGGGTTGTTGGATGGGTTGCTTTTATTAGTTTATGCCCAAAGGCAACAAAATCTTCAATGACTCTCATATATTTCAACCACATAAAATTATCTTGTAAGCTAACCCTAAATAAACTCGTTATAATAGAGGATTATTTGATGAGTAAAATAGACTTTAAAGCTGAAAGAGAAAAACTGGTTAAAAGACTTATTGAAGAAGGTTTTCTTAGTGATGAAAAAGTTATTGAAGCTATGAAGAAGGTTCCAAGAGAAGAGTTTGTTCCGGAAAACCTTAAAAGTAGTGCTTATGCCGACTCTCCCTTACCTATAGGTTATGGTCAAACAATCTCAGCACCCCACATGGTTGCTATGATGTGCGAATGTTTAGAGCTTAAAGTTGGAGACAAGGTTTTAGAGGTTGGTGCTGGAAGTGGATATCATGCAGCAGTAATAGCTGAGATAGTTGCACCTGAAAATGTTGAAAACCCAGGACATGTTTACACAATCGAAATTGTAAAGGAGCTTGCAGATTTTGCAAGAAAAAACCTTGAAAAAACATCTTACATTAAACGTGTAACAGTTATTCATGGTGATGGAACTTTAGGTATTCCTGAACACGCACCTTATGATAAGATACTTTTAACGGCAGCAGCACCAAAGATACCTCCCCCACTAATTGAACAGCTTGGTCCAGGGGGTATTCTAGTAGCACCTGTTGGTGAGCCACACTTTTATCAAGTTCTCCAAAAACTAAGAAAAAACCGTGATGGTAAAACAGAATTCTCAGATCTTTGTAGTGTTGCTTTTGTTCCACTTCGTGGAAAATATGGGTGGAAAATTTGAGTTTTTCTGAGCTTCATGTAGTAAAACGTGAGATTAGAGTTGTTGGGATAGATGATGGTAATTTTTTATTGCAAAACAGAAGTGAGATTTGTCTGGTTGGTGTTATTTTTAGGGGTGGAGAATGGCTTGATGGTGTTTTAAGAACAAAAATAGATGTTAATGGTTTTGATGCAACCAAAAAAATTGTTAGAATGATTAAAACATCAAATCATTATGGGCAGATACGTATTTTAATATTCAACAAGATTTATTTTGGTAAGTCAAACATCGTTAATGTTCAGCAGGTATTTGAAAAAACCAAAAAACCAACAATAGTATTTATGAAGAAACCCTTAAACCTAGACAAACTTAAGTTAAACATTAGAAATTCTCCTTATATGAATGAAAAACTAAAATTACTGGAAAATCTGGAAAAGCAGAGGTGTCTAAGGTTTAATAAAAAAATTTGGCTGTTTCTGCATGGTATTGAAGAGTCTGAGGCCAAAAAAGTTTTGGAAATTACCCTAAAAGATTCTCTTCCAGAGCCTTTAAGAGTTGCAAGGTTAATAGCTTCAGCTTTAAATAGACTAAAATCTTAAACTTTAACTCTTATTTTAAAATCCAAAACATTTAAATCTGTTTCTTGCGATGTTAGGAAAATACCGGACTATTAGGAGGAAAACAAGTCAAAGATGGAATTTTGTCCTAAATGTGGTATGAGGCTTTCCTTACACCAAAAGGCAAAGGAGGATCAAAACTTACTTTAAAATGTCCGAACTGTGGTTATGAAGTTAGGTCTAAGAAAGCATCTCCGGTTGTAGTTAAAAAGATAGAAAAGCCTTCTATAGAGTCTGTGGTTGTTATTGGTGAAAAAGAAGCCAAAATTAAGACTTTACCAACAGTAAAAATTGAATGTCCTACCTGTGGAAATATGGAAGCTTATGTTTGGCTTGTTCAAACAAGAGGAACAGACGAATCTTCAACTCAGTTCTTTAGATGTACAAGATGCGGATTTACCTGGCGTGAGTACTCTTAGAGAATCTAGGCTTTATAGCGGTGTTAAGTTAGGTTAGAGGCTAACATTTTTTAGCTGTTTAAGTAGGTATTCTCTAATTTTGTCTGGTGCTGGTAGTTCTTCAACAATTTTTCCGTTTTGGATTAGAGGTTTTAGCATAGACTCCATAGACCCTCCACATTTTGGACATGTAGGTTTAGGTTCGTTTTGAGGTTTAACGATGTCAACCATACATTTGAAACATCTCCAAACACTCTTTTTTCCACCAAGCTTTCCACGTTTTGCAACAGGGTTTCCCTCTTTTTCAACAAGGTCTAATGCAAAATCTATTACTGGTGCTGCGCTAAGTGAAGTTCCAACACCAAACCCGTCTACTCCAGCATCTTTAAGCTGTTTAACTGTTTCTTCATCTATTCCCCCTGAAACCATTATTTTTACATGCTTAAATCCTCTTAGGTTTAGCTCCCATCTAACCTCTCGAATTATTTCAGAAAAGTCTCCTCTTCTTGAAGAGGGAGTGTCAAGTCTTACTCCATATAGTTTTTCACGTAAAGTTTCAGCAGCTAAAACAGCCTCAATTTTCTCGTCATAAAACGTATCTACTAAGGCTATACGTGGGACGTCAGCTTCAACAATCTCATCAAAAGCCTTCCAGGCTTTGGTTTGCTCCCCAAAAACTATTATTAAAGCATGAGGCATTGTTCCTACTGGTTTTTTATCTATTATTTTTGCTCCGGTAAGCGAGGATACACCGTCAAATCCACCAATATAAGCTGCTCTATCAATCATAGGTGAGATAGCGGGATGCATTCTTCTAGTTCCAAAAGACACTAAGATTTTATCCCAAGCTATTTTTCTTATTCTTGCAGCTTTTGTTGCAATACCAGAAGCTTGACATATTAACCCTAATAGGGGTGTTTCAAGCAGACAAAAATCTGCGTATGCTCCTTCAATAACCATAACAGGCTCTTTAAAACCGTTGTAGTCCTCAGGGAAAAATATACTTCCCTCAGGAAAACTATAAACGTTTATAGGATAGCCTTCAAGAAGCTTTACCACCTCTTCAACTCCACACAAAACACCCCAAGACCAATTACCTGGTAAATTTCCAACAGTGATTTCTGCAGCAACCTTAACTTTATCAAGTTTTTTTGTTTTTAAGACTTTTTGTGCTCTAACAAAGTAGACGTCTGTTGTTTCTCCCTTTTTTATCTCCTCATCCGAGGCTACATGAAACCTTCGCATGGCTTACCACACAAAACAGAGTTATTTATAGTGTAAGTTACACTTTACCTTTTTTCGATGCTCCTTAACTTTAACACTTCCAATCTAATACTTCAACTTTACCTTTTTGAATAGTAACCTTAATTATGCTTGCGATTACTATTGAAAACCAGAAAGGTGAAAAAATAAAGTAAAAAACAAGAAACTCGAAAGGGTTAAAAGTATAGCCTAATTTTCTTGCAAAAATATAGAAGAGTGAGGCAAAGGCTCCAAAGCTAAGAAGGGAAGCAATAAGGTTTTTAACTAGGGTTATGGTAACAACAGATAAAAAGAATGGGTGTAAAAGAAAACCTATTTTTATAGCTGCAACCAAGATAAAAACCATTATAGACTTGTAGATGATAGCATCCGGGATTAAGGTGTATAAAAGAAAGAGAATTAAAGAAGGGAAAATTATTGGTATGGTTGGTAGAAGAAATTTTGGAAATCTTAAAGCGTTTCTTATCAAATCCTTATAGTATTCTTTTATCCATAATGCTCCGCCAACACCCCAACGTTTTCTCTGCTTATATACTTGCCTCCATTTTGAAGGTGTTTTAACAAAAACCTCAAGTTTTTCTGAATACTTAAACCTAAAATTTTTAAGAAATGAGCGGGTGGCTAAATCTAAATCCTCAGCAATAACTCTTCTAAATCCTCCCAAATCTTCAAAAACACTCCTTTTTATAGCGAAAGCCGAACCGTTTAAACCTAAGGACCTTTTTAAACCTCTAGAAAAAAGCCAGCTTACAACGTTTGAGCTTAAATAGTCGTAGTAAATAACCCTTGTAAGAAAATTTTCTCTAAAAACCTTCTTTTTTATCTCAACTAGATCCGCATCCTCCATCTCTTTAACAAGAGTTTTTAGAAACCCTTCACCATTTTTTTCTATTTTAACATCCCCATCAAGAAAAAGAAGGATTTCTCCTTTTGAGCTTCTTACAGCTTCATTTAATGCGTTTACCTTCCCAAGTCTATGTCCATTAAAAATAAATCTAACATTTTTTACCTTTTTAGCCAGGCTTTTAGTTTTTTCTGTTGGCTCGTCAACCACAACAATAATCTCTTTAGGTTCATAATCCTCGGAGGATAGGCTTTCTAGTAAGGATTCAAGCATTTCAGACTCTTTGTAGATGGGTATAAAAATGCTTACCCTCAAATTTTTCATTAGAATTAACCCTCGACTTCATTAATTCGAGGGGTTGTTGTTTTTGTTTTAGCCCTTTAACCTAATAAAAGTTTTTTATTAGGGCTGCTCATAAAATTCTATGCTTAAAACTTTAAATCATCCTTAACATATATTTGGTTGAAAACCCTTATGGAGAATTGATAGTTATGTTTAAGATAGTTATTCCAGATTCAAAAACATGGAAAAATCTTATGAACGCTATTTCAACACTTATTGAAGAAGCAAGTTTTGATGTTACCCCTGATGGGATGAAACTAAGAGCTATGGATCCTTCTCATGTAGCTATGGTTGACTTTGAATATCCCAAAACAGCTTTTCACGAGTATGTTTGTTCTGAGCCAACTAAGCTTTGTGTTAATATAAGTGACATGTTAAAGCTTTTAAAAAGGGTTGAGTCCGGGGAATCTCTTGAATTATCCTTGGATACAGCTACAAGCAGACTTGTTATGAAGATTTCTGGGAAATATACCAGACATTTTTCTCTTCCGTTACTTCAACCTACCACAGCAGAAATTCCAACCCCAAAAATTAGTTTTGATGTAAAAGTTAAGTTGGATGCGGATAGTCTAAGTGATGCTATTGCTGATATTGCAGCTGTAAGTGAGCAGGTAAGGTTTGAAGCTAACCCTGAAAAACTTACCTTAAGTGGTGTTGGTGAAACTGGTAATGTTGTTATTGACTTCGAAAAGGATAGTAGTTCTGTTATAGAGTTTCAGGTTCAACAGGAGTCTAAAGCTCTTTATGGTATAAGTTTTCTTGAAGATATGGTTAAAGCTGGAAAAGCCTCCTCAAAAATTTCAACCATAGAATTTTCAACAGATAAACCTGTTAAAATAGACTTTGAGCTTCCTTTACAGGGCAAACTTACCTATTATCTGGCTCCAAGAATAGAGTAAAACTTTTTCTTTAACAAAAACTCGGTATATTTTGATGTTTAAAGAGGCTAAGCTAACATCCACTGACCTTGTAAAGTATCCTTTTACTGTTGAAGCTTTAAACTATGTTGAAAGAAAACTTGGAAGATTAGGTTTAGAGGAGCTTCTTAATCCAAACTATGAGCCAGTGATAGAAAGAGCTACTACACGAATAAAAGAGTCTGTTTTGACACCAATAAAAAATATTCCAACTTTAAAAAGGAGAGTTGAAGATAACAATGTTGAAATTTTATCTTTTCCTCTTGCCATCATTATGATGAAGCTTATTGATGACCCGTATTTTCAGAGAAGATTCGCTTTATTTGAAGCTAAGAAGGCTTCCCTAAATCTTGAGAATGAGGATGTTGAAAAGCTTTTAGAGATTGCTAGGAAAAGTTTTGGTTGGGAAATTTCTAAAGTTAACAAAAATTTTTCTGGAATGTTAAAAATACGTTTTACAGATTATCTAAAAAATGCTTCAAAGTTACGTGAGGATAAGTGGAAGCTTGTAAATCGCCATCTTGAGTATGGTGATGTTTATGTTACAAAAGCAGAAACTGCTAGACTTTTAGAAGAGGAGATAAAAAATCATATTCAGTCAAAAATTAGTGAAAAAGTTGTTTTGGAGCTACCAGAGCCAATTTTAAAAAAGGTTGAAGAACTTAAAGTTTTTCTTAAAGAGCAAAAAAAGACGCTTCCCGAAGAAACTTTTGGTAAAGTTGATTCTAAAGCTTTTCCGCCATGCATAAAAAACATTTACACAGATATTTTAAGCGGGAAAAATGTTCCTCATATTGGTAGGTTTACGTTGACAGCTTTTCTTGTTCAAATTGGTATGAGTATTGATGATATTGTGAAACTTTACACTTCAGCCACAGATTTTGACGAGAAAATTACTAGATATCAGGTTGAGCATATTGCTGGTCTTGTTGGCGGTAAGACGAGATATAAACCCTTAAACTGTGAAAGTATGCAAACTCATGGTTTATGTGTAGGAAAAGATAATCTCTGCCAGAAGGTTAAGAATCCTTTAACCTACTATAAAAAGGCTAGTAGAGGTAAAAGGGTAAAACATGAATCCTCTTGACTTTATCAGGGAAAAGTTTCGATTGTATTATCTTGAAAATGTGGATGAAATTAAAGCTCCAACTTTTGTTGAGAAAAGGGAGTTTGGCTTTATTCCCTTTAGAAAAGAAAAAACAATGATTAGACATAGAGGGTTTGAAAGCCAGAAAAAACTCCAAGATTTTATTAAAACCTTTGTTCCCTCAGATGCGTACTACTCCTCAGCCTACTATCAAAACCCGTCTGAGGAAAAAATGTCTGAGAAAGGTTGGCTTGGGGCAGACCTAATTTTCGACTTAGACTGTGACCATATTCAGACCTCCTGTAAAAAAGAACATGACAGTTGGGTTTGCTTAGATTGTGGTGAAGTCTTTAATAAGTCGATTAATAAGTGTTTAAACTGCAGCTCGGAAAAAATTGATGAAGAAAAGTGGGTTTGTGAAGAATGTTTAAATGCGGCTAAAAAAGAGGTTTTAAAGCTTCTTAAAATTTTTGAGGAAGATTTTGGTATACCTGAAAAGACTATTGGAATAGTTTTTTCAGGGCATAGAGGCTACCATATACATCTTGAGCATGAAACCCTAATTAAGCTTGGAGCTGACGAAAGAAAGGAGATAACAGATTATGTTACGGGTTTAGGGTTAAAATTAAGCATTCTTCAGTATTTAGATGTTTCAAAAACAGGGTGGTCTGGAAGACTAGCAAGAGCTCTTTACGACTTATGTTTAAAAAAACCTGAAGATTTAGAATCTCTTGGGTTAAGGGAAAAAACCATTAAAAAAATTGTTGAGAAAAGAGACCAAATCCTAAACTTATTATCTCTAGGTGGAGAAAAGGAAAAAGTTGAAAAAATACTTGGAAAATCTGTTTGGAAAGAAGTTTTTAAAGAAGCTTTCCAGGAGGCTTCTGTTCCTGTTGACACCGTTGTAACAACAGATGTTCATAGACTTATAAGGCTTCCATACACTCTTCATGGAAAAACAGGTTTAAAGGTTATTCCTCTAACCCTAGAAAAGCTTTATGAGTTTGACCCTCTAAATGATGCTTTAGCTTTCCCTATGGATGAAAAAGTAAGGGTTAGAGTTAGAAATGCAAAAAAAATTAAAATTGGTGGAGAAATATATGGCCCCTATAAAGATGATGTTATCAATTTACCTATGCCTGTAGCCTTATTCTATGTTTGTAGAGGTAAGGCTGTACCAGTTTAAGCTAGCTTAGGTTGAGGAGTAGATGTATAAAAAACTTTATGATGCTTGGTTAAAAGAAGAAGAAAAATCCGAAATTCAACCTTTACCAGAAGACTTCTTTAAAAATGTTTCTTCCTACCTTAAAGAGTTAAAAGTTGAGGTTAGAGGTTTAGATGAAAAGTCTTTAAGAGCAAAATTAAAACGTCAAGAACTAGAAAAGGCTGTTTGGCTTACCAAACGCCTAATAGAAAGAAGACTTAAAAAAATTGTTAAAAGTCTTTTTGAGGAGAAAAGGAGTATTTCCCAAAATAACCTAACAACAGAAGAAAAAAAGATTTATGGATATCTAGAAAAAGCCTTTAAGGGACTAGAAGAAATTATTGAGGGGATTCTTGAAGGAAAAGTTTCTAGTTCATTTTCCGAGGGGAAGGAAGAAAAAATTGTTTTAAGGTTTTTAAAGGAAACACCTTCTATGGTTGGAGTTGATCTAAAAGTTTATGGTCCATTTAAAGCTGAGGATGTGGTTTCTGTTCCACTTAAAAACATAGAAAGTCTAATTAAGCATGGGATAGCCAAAAAAATAAGCATCTAAATTGGGGTTTTAAACAAAAAGAATATTTAGACACAAAAACCTTAAACTAAAAGGAAAAGCTAGGAAATGGATGGGTGAGGAAAAATTAACCTTCCAAAAACACTTCGAACCTACTGTCCAAGATGTAAGACTCATACTGTTCATACAGTCTCAATCTATAGGAAGGGTAAGGATAGGGCTTTAGCTGCTGGAGCAAGACATCATGAGTGGGAGAAACATGGGTATGGTGGGCAAAAATATCCTGAGCTTAAAAGAACAGCTAAAACAACAAAAAAGGTTGTTGCTAAACTTACCTGTAAACAGTGTGGCTATATTTTACATAAGAAGGGTGTTAGACTAAGAAAGGCTACAATAAAAACATAGGTTAGGTGAAACTAGGATGGTTAGTCGGCTTAGGGAGTTAATTCCTCAGCCTAGAAGTAGTTTTATAAAGGTAAAATGCCCTGACTGTGGAAATGAACAAATAACCTTTAGCAAGGCTACTACAAGAGTTAAATGTAATGTTTGTGGGGCTATTTTAGTTGAGCCTTCAGGAGGAAAAGCCATAATTAAAGGAGGAGTTATTGAAGAGTTAGGTTAGCTTTAACAAAAAATTTTTAAGGGTTTAAAGTTGAGTGGAGAAGAATCTTCAAAAGGTTTCCCTGAAGTTGGTGAATTGGTAGTTGGAACTGTGGCTAGAATAACTGATTATGGAGCCTATATCAGCTTAGACGAGTATGGTGGAGTTGAAGGTTTACTTCATATTTCGGAGATATCTTCAGGATGGGTTAAAAATATAGAGGACCATATTCGTGAAAAACAAAAACTTGTTTTAAAGGTTTTAAGAGTTGATAGGGAGAAAGGACATATAGACTTATCTTTAAGAAGAGTTAGCAAAAAAGAAAAACAGGAAAAGATGGCTGAATGGAAAAAGAAGAAGAAGGCTGAGGCTATTCTTGAAGCTGCAGCACAAAAAATTGGTTTGGATCCTAAAAAATTTGTGGGTGAGGTTCTTCCTGTTTTTGAAGAAAAGTTTGATACTGTTTATGCTGGGCTTGAAGAGGTTGTAGAGAAGGGAGAGGATATAGCTGAAAAAGTTAAGCTTCCAAAAGAATGGGTTAAAGCAATTTTTGAGGTTGCACAACCAAAAATTAAACCTCCAAGAGTAAAGATTAAAGGTATACTTCAACTAACAACAACGGCTCCAGATGGGATAGATATAATAAAAAAGATTTTGGTTGGATGTAAATCTGTAAAAAAACCTAGAAAAGTAAAAATAGATATTTACACTGTTGGGGCTCCAAAATATATGGTTGAGATTGAAGCTAAAAACTATAAGGATGCTGAAAAAGCCCTTCAAGAAGTAGTCTCCTATGCTTTAAGAGAGATTAAAGAAGCTGGTGGAGAAGGGGAGTTTAAGCGTTAAATTTTTCTAAGTGAGTCTTTTTGAGTCCCTCTCTTCTAAGAAAATGTAGAAAATGTGGTGAGTATACCTTAAATCAGACAACATGTCCAAGATGTAGTGGTGAAGTTTACATTCCTATTCCACCAAAGTTTTCACCTGATGATAGATATGCCAGGTATCGTAGGATGATGAAGGAGGAAGCCAAAAAACGTTTAGAGGTTTCTACTTAACTTTTGGGGGGTGTATGACACTGCATTGCAGTGCATTACACGTTTTAAAGTCTTACTATTTGCCTTTAACTATTATGACTTGGGTTGTTGGTTTTGCTTCTCCACGGACAACATATTGATGGGATGGGGATGTGTAAACAACCTTAAAACTTTCAAATTTTACAGGTAAACCGCAAGCATAATAGATAAGTTTTCCTAGTAGAGTATTTTCGTCTGGAAGACCATTTCCATCCTTATCAACGCTTTCCTCGGTTATTTCTGGGTGGTATATGTGAGCTATTCTAGCCATCCAAATCCATTTTCCCTCATCCCCATAACCCCATGGTTGATGGTTTTTCCCTATGGGGAATGTTGTTAAAAAAACAAGGATATAGTCTGACTTGAAATATTTTCTTGAAAGTTTTAGTGCTGTCTTTTCGTCTGAAAGTAAAACCTGGCCTATATGGGCTATTTGAGTTGTGTTTATGGTTGCATTATCCGCAACACTTGTACTATTTCCACCAATAGCAACCCAGTAACCATAATCCCACCAACAAACAACAGGCGTTCCAACCGGAACATTTTTGCTTATCCATTTTAAAGCATCAAACCAATCTTCACGATACTCTTTAATGGGTACACTTGCCGAAGCTATTGTAACCGGCATATAGGCACTATCTAAACCTCTCATAAAGCTTGGTGCTAGGGAAAGTATTAGAATAAAGACAAAAATAAGCCCAACAATAGGGTTGATAGCAGGTAACGCTTTTCTTTTTTCTTTTGAAGGATGCCAAACATTTTTTATAGCGGCCATCAAAGGCTTTACTACACCAGTAATTCCGTAGGCTGCAAGTAAGCAAACGGCAGGTGCCAAAATTAGGTTAAGCCTAATAAACGAGGATGCTGTATAA
>Ga0180301_10002932_pt1 | contig 13377 bp, 12 predicted proteins | sample GuaBasSediGuay16_FD_121797 | JGI IMG/M metagenome (GOLD analysis project Ga0180301, IMG submission 121797) | Subseafloor sediment microbial communities from Guaymas Basin, Gulf of California, Mexico - Guay16, Core 4569-2, 12-15 cm | ecosystem: Environmental > Aquatic > Marine > Hydrothermal...
AAAGAGGATATCCTCATAGTATTCAGTATTATTGGCTAAGTACCCTAGAGACCAGATAACATCCTTTACCTCTTTTATACCTTTCCCTATGTAATATGAGGGATTCATTAAGAAACTAACATTACCTAATATTGATAGCGAACGTTTACGATAGATTTCAAATATAAGTGAACGTTTTTTCGTATATGTCAAGTTGTAAAGTATCTTAGCGAGCGCGCTTTTGAAGTTCATAAGTGTTTGGTTATAATAGTATGCCATACCATAATTACCTTTACTAGAAAAGAGAAGGAACCATGTTGGAGCGGGCCTAAAGCTTTTCATACTAACTTTAACCAGGTTTTCAGATGTATTAAGAGATGTCCATATAATGTCGAAAATACCCGTTGGTATGTGGAAGACGGGTAGGTATGCAGTTAGGACTTCAGAGTAGTCTCTTAAGAATAATTTAGAATGGACATAAATGACCGGTGAATATGCAGAGAATGTGTAAGTTTGTGTTATATTCATGAAATAACTAGTTGCATTAAGTCTTATAACAACCTCTAGAGGGCCTTTCCTTACAACCCTATATGTCAAATTAGCATAGCTTAGTGGAGTAATGATAGTACCATTCTTTAAAAGAACTGAAAATCCTATGAAAGGCCAACGTATGAGTACGCTTACGTATCCCTTATTAGACTTTATCAAAAATTCCTGAACTCCTTGCAATGATACGTTACCGAATACTACTTTATAGAAGTCATTCTTAACTATGAGATTCCCTGTGACATTGTCAGTATACACTACTAAATCAGTATTAAAAAATGTAGGAGTGCGAGGTTCACTTGTAAAAGTCACTGTAATGTTCTCATGGGACCATGCTTTAAGTGGTAGAAGTAGTTTAAGGATACAGTATTTATAATAAGGTGAGGAAGGATAGAAGCAAGCGTTAATTACTTGAAATGGAAGTTCTTCTCCAAAGGAGTTATATACGTAAATACTGGAGTTATAAGCTTCTCCTGGCACAAAGGAAACGTTAACATAAGCATAGGTTAATTTGTTGAAGGGAGAGGGATTCACGATTATTACTTTACGAGAGCTAAGAGTAGGAGAGGCTTTTATACCCTCTCCTATAGCAAGAGAAGTAATTAAAACGGATAATATAATAATATTGATTATTATGTGAAATTTACATTTCATACCTAAAGCACCTAAGCTCCTAATTCCTCTAAGAGACTTGAACATCTCAGAATTCGCGAATCCATTTCCTCTATAGTACTTTGAATTCGTCGGATTTCGTTCTGGATCTCATTTAGCTTAGACTCTAGCGCTATACGTTTTTCATTATAAGTGCTATGATCATACTCTCCTAATGAAAAACGTATTTCGTTAAGACGGAGCGAGTCATTTACTTCACTAATTCTTTCTTCTAAGCCTTCTAAGCGTTCAGTAAGGGAAATCTTCTCATTGGACCACCTATTCATAAGTTTATTAAAATGCTGTCTATATTTGGCTAATCTCTCATGAGGGATGCTTCTATTTTTATCTCTGATTGACGTTAAGTATATTTCTAAAATATCTAATTCAGTACGCATATCTAATCCATTCTCAAGAGTGTCTAGTTCCCTCATTAATTCATTAAGTATCCTTTCTTGTTTCCTACGGATTTCAAAGCGTGTACGTTTTTCATCCATGAGTAGAGCTTCGCGCCTTAAATCTCGTAGATCTAACCTAACCTTTGTTAGTATTAAATTGAGCTTATCCCTATACTCTTTAACTCTGTCTTTTAGATCGAAGTACATCTCAACGTATGGAATGATCTTTAATTTATACTCTCTTTTAAGAGTAGCATACGTAGTTTTGTCTATTTCTCCTCTTGAAAGCATTCCATCAATCTCTTTCATACCATCAATTACATTACGAATACTACGCATACATTCTTGAAATTCGTTTGAAAAACTTCTGAATTCATTTAATAATACTTCCAACTCTGTTTCAATTTTCATCATATATTGATAGTTACTCTACTTTAGATATAAGTATTTCGTGAAAAGAATAAAATAGCCATCTAAAAGCACTACAGAGAAAGAGACCTATAAAAGTTTTTATGAACAAGACTAGAAAGCCTATTCCTTTTTTAGACGAAGAGTACCAATTAGTCTATAAATACTTCAAAAAGCGATACGAAGAGGTATTGTGAGATGGCACGTAAGGTGACCTTAATAGGACTTGAGTCTATAGGTGTTATAAAGGAAGGTGATGATGTAGCTAAGGTAATAGTAGAGGCCGCTAAGAAAGAAGGAATAAGGATAGAAGAGGGCGATATCATAGTCATCGCCTCTAAGATAATAGCTAAAGCCTTAGGTAGAGTCATTAAGTTAAAGGATGTTGTACCTTCTCCTAGAACTATTGAAATTTCTAAAATAGCTAATAAAGATCCTAGACTCATAGAGCTAATATTGAGAGAGACAAAGGAAGTATTGAAACTTACTCCTAGGCATATCATAGTTCTAACAAAACACGGTGTTGCCTGCGCTAATGCTGGTATAGATAGATCAAATGTAGCAGGAAGTAGGGATATAGTACTCTTACTACCAGAGAATCCTGATGAAGCAGCTAAAAGAATAAGGAAGCGAATAAAAATACTTACTGGAAAGGATGTTGCAGTAATTATAACCGATACTTATGGTAGACCTTTAAGAGAAGGACATGTAGACTTTGCTATTGGGCTTTCAGGAATAAGACCCTTTAAGGATTATAGAGGGAAACAAGATCTATTCGGATATACGTTAAGGATAAAGAGAATAGCAATTGCTGACGAGATAGCAGCCGCAGCTGAGCTGGTAATGGGAAATGGAGCTGAAGGGATACCTGTTGTGATAGTGAAGGGATTAAGCTATGAGAAAGATGAAGATGCTACTGCAAAAGAGCTTAACATGCGTAAGGAAAAATGGCTCTTTAGATAATAGTCTAATTTTTCTCTTTTATACCATTTAGGACGATTGTCATGTTTTATGGACTATGAGATAAATGCTTTAACGTTTGTATTATCTTCTTTGTATGAAGTAAAGAACTTTGTACTGAAGAGAGATTGCAACCGTGATGTTTATCAGAGCCTGTATAAGATTGAATATCGCTATAGGTATCATTAGACTCACTACTATATTGACAGGTAATTTAAGGAAGAGAGGGAGTAGGAGATAATTAGCAATACTCATACTTAGAACACGCATGGTAGAACAAACTAAAAGAAGAGAAGGAAGAAATAAACGTCTATGTCTCCTAAATAGAGATTTAGAAAGAGGAATGCCAGCTATTGTTGATAATTCAGCTATCCCTTTCATTAAACCACCAAAGGGATTTGGACCTCTAAATGGAGGACGAGGCATAGAAATTATGAAAGCTGTTATTACTGTAGCTATAGTGCCCTCTTTAAGACCATATAATAAAGTAAGTAAAGCTAAAGGTATTCCTGTAGGATCAAATGTTAGTCTAGGCATAAGAGGGAAAGGTATATCTAAAGGTAAGAACTCACATATGATAGATATAGCTGCCATTAAGGAGGTCATAGCAATTCGTTCTGAGAGTCGTTTGGTCATGGACCATCTCCAGAGGGCTTTTAAATAAAGCGAGTCATAGACTTAGAAGCCGCATAGCATTAGAACAAAATATGAGTTCTTTCGCTCTCTCACTCAAAGGCAGTTTCATAATTGCGTTAATCATTTTATCGATTTCTATTCTAGGATAATCAGATCCGAATATTACTTTCTCTGCAATGAATCTTTCAACCATGCGTAAGGGAACCATCTTAGAGAAGACGAAATCAAAATGTTCAGTAGGTGTACCAGTAAAGATGTTCGCGGTATCTATGTAAACATTAGGATATTTCATTGCTAGGAGTACTGCTTCCCATACCCAAGGCCAACCCATATGGGCTAAGATTATCTTTAATTTAGGAAACTGAATAATGATATCCTCTAACAACAAAGGATTACAAGTGTTAAGACTTATGCCCTTAACGTAAGAGAATCCAGTATGTATGAGAACAGGAATGCCTAATTCTTGTGCCTTGGCATATATTGGATAAACTTTCTTATCATTAGGTATAAAGCCTTGAAGTGGAGGAGATAGCTTTAAACCTCTAAGGCCCAGCTCATTAACTGCCCTTTCGAGCTCTTTAACAGCACTTTCAGGCTTATTAGGATCTACGCTAGCAAAGCCTATAAGCCTATCACTAGCTTGATCTACAAGCCAAGCTACTATATCATTAGATGGAATTTTATATCCACTCTTTGAGCTACAATCTAGTGCAAGAAGTACTACCTTATTTACTCCAGCAGAATCCATAGCAGATAGTAGTACTTCTAGAGGCTGTACACCTATTCCTATATTGAAGATATTTCTAGCTGCATAAAGCAGATTCTTATCTTTTTCAATAGCCTCTTTTACCAATACAGGATGGAAGTGGATATCAATAATACCCTTCATCCCCGGTAACCCACTTTTTATTATGTAGCTCAAGATTTAAGGATTAAAGGATTAGGGAAGAATGTCTTAAAGGTATAACTTAAAGCTTCATTTTGGGATAGTTATATTAACTGGGGAGAAGGGTGCCTGATGTCATAGCATTGGGTGAGATACTTGTTGAAATAATGCGTAAAGAAAAAGATGTACCTCATTATACATCGGGAGTATATTTAGGTCCTTATCCTAGCGGGGCTCCTGCTATCTTCATAGATGCTGTTGCTAGGCTAGGAATTAGCTCAGGATTTATAGGAGTTGTTGGTGAGGATGATTTTGGTAAAATGTTAATTAATAGGCTTAGGAAGGATAAAGTTGATATAAGGTACTTAAGAGTACTAAAGGGGTATACTACTGGTACAGCTTTTGTCATGTATTATAGTAGTGGTGATAGAAGATTTGTTTTTCACCTGAGACATTCTGCAGCGGGACAATTATCTCCAAGCGATGTAGATCCAGATTACATAGCCACTGCTAAATTTGTTCATATAATGGGATCTTCTCTTTCTGTAAGCGATAGTAGCCGTGAAGCATGCTATAAAGCCGCTAGAGAGGCTAAGAAGAGAGGTATAACTGTAACTTTTGATCCGAATTTACGACCTGAACTTCTTGATATTAAAATAATACGTAAAATCTGTGCTCCAGTAATAGCGTTATGCGACATTATCATGCCTAGTGAAAAAGAGATACAGGCACTCACAGGTAAAGAGAATCTAATAGAGGCAGGTAATGATCTTCTTAAACGAGGAGTCGAAATGGTAGTAATTAAAAGAGGAGAGAAGGGGTCTCTTGTTATTACTGAAAATGAGGTAATATATGAACCTGCATATAACGTAAATGAAGTGGATCCCACTGGTGCAGGAGACGTATTCGATGGAGGCTTTATCGTGGGTCTTATAAAGGGATGGAGCATAAGGCAGAGCTTAGAGTTCGCTAATGCAGTAGGAGCTATAAAGGTTACTAATTTTGGTCCTATGGAGGGACCAAAGAGCATAGAGGAAGTTATACAATTTATGAAAAATACTAGAAAGAAGAAGATTAAGGTTTGATCACTACTTTAATAGCATCATAGGCTTCTTTGTTAAGTGCTATTTTGAACGCTTCTTCTATCTCATCAAGCGAAAATATATGAGTAATAAAGGGGCGTACCCTTACTCTGTTATGAGAAAGAAGTTCAACAGCAATTGTGTACTCATGATAAAGATTGTTAGCTGATGAGGTCATTAGTCGTTCTCCACTAAATAACGTTAGATCTAAGGTTATTTTTCTCTTCGAAAGAGCTACTAATATGAGACGCCCTCCTCGAGCTAACATGCTTAAGCCTTGCATTACAGTATTTTCATTCCCTACAGTATCAAACACTACGTTTACACCCTCACCATCAGTTTCTTTGAGAATATCTTTGACGATATCTTTCTCTTTTCCATTAAGCGTTATATCAGCACCTAGCTTGGATGCTACTTCTAAGGGTTTTTCCCGAATATCAATAGCGATAGTATCTGTTGCACCAACATTTTTCGCGACTTGCAATACCATTAAACCTATTGGCCCCATGCCTATGATGGCGATAGATTCTCCAGGAAGTATACGAGCTCTATTGACTGCATGAACAGCTACAGCAAGACCATCTAGTTGAGTAGCTTCTTCAAAACTTATATTTTGGGGGATTGGATGAGCTTTATCCTCCCAAACAGGCATATATTCTGCATAACCACCAGGAATATAATCTACATCATGCCATCTACCATCATGCCCTATATGTAACATCTCCTTACATAGATTATGAAGTCCCCTTCGACAGTAGTAACATTTACCACAGGATTTGAATGCTATTATTCCTACCCGTTCACCTAACCTACTCTTAAAAGATGAGGAACCGACTTCAATTATCTCTCCTGCAACCTCATGTCCTAATATGGTATTAGGTGGCATACTCTCCTCTATACCTAGTGTATGAAGAGACCAAGGATTTTCTCCCAAATAATATCTAACATCACTACCACAGATACCACAAGCGCCAACTTTTATTAGCACTTCATCAGGTTTAAGCCTCGGTATAGGTACTTCTTTTAGAATAAGCTTTCCTGGAGCTTCCAAGACCGCAGCTTTCATTCTTCTTTGAGGCATAGACACATCCCTACTTATAGATTCATTCATTTTAAATTAAGGGTTTAAGATTCCATGAAGGACATTTCATGAAAGGATAAAACGTTAAGATACAAAAGATCAAGGGGGGAGAATGTACCAAGAGAAAATATACCATATCAAAAAGGAAATGGAAAAACGAAATATAGACATAATGATACTTCGGCTCCCTGAGAATGTCCTTTACCTATCGGGTTATTGGCCTGTAATGGGGCTTTCACTATTACTCTTCCCACGTGAAGGAGAACCTATATTAATAGTACCTAAATCAGAGGAGGAGTATGCAGAAAAAGGATGGGTAAGAGATATAAGAGTTTATGGGACGGAGACTCTAAGTGAGATATGGCATCCTCTTAATGAGATCTACAATATACTCAAGGATATTAAAATACCAAAGGGTACTAGAGCAGGTTGTGAGCTTAATTGGGAGACTATGTCCACTAATAGCGTAGTAGGAGAGTTGAATTATCCGAGCTCCCTTACCTTCGAGACTATAAGGAAAGCTTGGAATGTAGAGATGGTAGACATAACGGATATGCTACTTAAGCTTAGAATGGTGAAAAGCGAATATGAATTACGTAAAATAAGATTAGCTAATGAACTAGCTGAAATAGGAATTGAAGCACTTCTTGAAAAAATTGAAGAAGGAGTAAAAGAGAGTGAACTAGCAGCAGAAGCTGAGCGGGCTATATATGCAGAAGGAGTAGGATTCAAAGGGGAGGTCGAGAGAGCACGTGGTTTTGCTTTCGTTATGAGTGGAGAAAATTCCTCTAAGGCATGGTATCCTTTCAATATCTCTAGTGGAAGACGGATAAGAAAGGGGGATGTAATTTTACTTGAATTCAATGTTTGTGCTGATGGTTATTGGACGGATATCACCAGAACTTGGGTTTTAGGAACACCAACTAAAGAGCAGGAAGAAATGTATAGTACAATAGTAGAGGCCCAAGAGGTAGCTTTTAAAAACATAAAAGATGGAATCTCAGCTAAGGAAGCGGATAGGGTTGTAAGAGAGTATATATCTAATAAGGGATACAGTAGCTATTATCCTCACAGATTAGGGCATGGCATTGGATTACGGATACATGAGCTTCCAGCATTACATCCAGCATCTAAGGATATACTTAAGGAGAATATGGTTCATACAGTTGAACCGGGTCTTTATACTAAGAACTTTGGAATTAGACTAGAGGATGATGTAATAGTTCTTAAGAAAGGGGTAAAGAATCTTTCGCCCTTTGCAAAGTTCTTTAGTCTTAAAAAGTAACATAATTTAAAATTCTTTATCTTTAAGCAAACGAGCTAGATTAAACACCCCATACCTGCACTACTATATTCCTTTCCTGAGGTCCATCGAGCTCTACAAAGTATATGCTTTCTCTACCTCCTAGTAGCAGGTCACCATCTTTCACAGGTATTACTAAAAATAGGCCTAGAAGTATACTCCTTAGATGAGCCCATGCATTAACTGCCATTCTACCATCTTTGTATAGGTAATGATGGTGATGATATTCTCTATTTTCAGGGACTATTAATCTAAGGAAGTCTATTATATCTTGCTTTAAGCCAGATTCATCTTCGTTCATTAGAAGAGCTGAGGTAGTATGGAGGCTGAATATAAGGCATAAACCATCTTTAATATTGCTATGCTTGACTATCTCTCTTACCATATGAGTTATGTTTATTAGCTCCATTCTTTTCTTTGATCTCACATAGAGTTTTTTACTTACTAATTTCATTAACACTCACCAAAAGTGGATTCAGTAAGAATTTCTTTTTATCCTTATATGAACTAAAAGGAAATGACGTAATCAAGAGACGTTATAAAGACTTTTGTAGACTGGAATGTATTATTCTTCTCGGTGATCCGTATGTCTGAAGCTCTTTTTAGTGAAGATGAAGTAAAAACGGAGATAATAAGAGTCATGAAAACATTATATGATAGAGGACTTGTCTCAGCACTAGGCGGTAACGTAAGTGCTAGACTTCCAGGCTCTAAAGAAGTATGGATTACACCTAGTGGTGTGTTTAAAGGCGATCTCCATTCAGAGGACTTAATAAAGATAGATCTAGAAGGCAATATACTCGAGGGCTATCTTAGACCATCTGTCGAATGGCCACTACACATCGCTATATACAAGAAAAGACCAGACGTTAATGCTGTTATACATGCACATAATCCAATAACTACAGGCTTAGCCTTAGCTGGAATAGAGTTAAAACCAATAACAGTAGAAGCTGTTGTAACTTTAAGGCGTGTACCAATAGTACCCTTTGCATATCCGGGTACTGATGAGTTAGCAAAGCTTGTTGCCGACCACATAGAAGGAGTTAGAGCATTAGTCCTTCAAAATCATGGTGTTGTAGCAGTAGGATATAACTTAGTAGAGGCTGAGGCCGTAGTTGAAACTCTAGAGGAAGTAGCGCTTACTCAATTAGTAGCAATACTTACAAGCGGTAAGAAAGAGCTACCTCTCATACCTGAGAAAGATAGAGAGCTTATTACTAGACTTTATGGATTAAAATAAATAGAAAGAGCTGACTCACCATGAAGGAATGGTTTGCTTATGCTGGTAAATTGTTAAGAATAAATCTTTCTAAAGAAAAGTTTTCAATTGAAGAGTTAAACGAAGAAGACATCAGAGCATTCTTAGGAGGTATAGGACTAGCTACTAAGATAATATTCGAGGAAGTAGATCCACGCATAGATCCTTTTGATGAAAATAATAAATTAGTCTTCATGACAGGAGCCTTAACCGGAACGCCTATACCAGGAGCTTCAAGGTCTATTGTTGCTGCAAAGTCTCCCCTAACTTTAGCCTGGGGAGAAGCACATTTTGGAGGATTTTGGGGACCTGAGCTTAAAAAAGCAGGATATGATGGTATAATAATAGAAGGACAAGCTAAGACACCCGTCTATATATTCATTAATAACGATAATATAGAGATTAGAGATGCAGGTAAACTATGGGGACTTACTACTAGAGAAACAGAGGAAGCTATTAGAAAGGAGGTTAATGACGAAAAGGTACGAATCGCATGTATCGGTCCAGCGGGGGAGAATCTCGTTAGATTCGCAGCCATTTTAAGTGATGAAAGGGTAGCTGGAAGGACAGGAATGGGTGCAGTAATGGGTTCTAAAAATCTCAAAGCTATTGCAGTAAGAGGTACAAATACTATTAAAATTAAGAACTTGCAGTTATTAAGAAGGAATATAGCAAGGCTTTACCCTATGATAATGTCGTATCCTCCTAATCAAATTTTAGCATCATATGGGACTAACGGTGAAATGTTATCATTCTATGAATACGGCGATGTTCCCATAAAAAACTTCACGAAAGGTACATGGGATGGTATACATAAAATAGAGGGAAGAAAGATAATAGGTAATTACCTAAAAGAACACAAGGCATGTTTTGCATGTCCTGTAGGATGCTGGAAAGTGGTTAAAATAAGCAGTGGTAAATATGCAGGAGTTGAAGGAAGGGCTCCAGAATACGAAACTGCCGCTTCATTAGGTGCCTTACTTCTCAATGATGATCCAGAGTCTTTGATATATCTAGAGAGACTATGTAATGATTACGGTATTGATACTATATCAGTTGGTGTAACAATTGCATGGGCTATAGAATCTTATGAAAGAGGTTTAATAAGTAAGGAGGATACTAACGGAATAGAACTTCGTTGGGGTGATCCAGAGTTAATAATAAGACTTATTGAGATGATAGCCAAGAAAGAAGGATTCGGAGCAATTTTAGGAGAGGGTTGTAGGCTAGCTTCGTCCATAATAGGAAAGGGAACTGAAAAGTATGCAATGCACGTTAAAGGACTTGAAGTACCTATGCATGATCCCCGTGCTTTTAAAGGCATGGGACTCCAGTACGCAACTTCAAATAGAGGAGCTTGTCACCTTCAAGGCACATTCTTTAGAATAGAGCAAGGTGAAAGAATACCCGATCTTAAGATTTATCGTAGAGTTTACAGATTTGAAACTAAGGATAAAGGATGGATGGTTGCTGTTATGGAAGATTGGCATGAAGTTTTAGAATCTCTAGGATTATGTAAGTTTGTGCAAATATATCCAGGACATGTAGCTGGATTTTATTCACTAGCTTCAGGCATCGTAAAGAGAGTGATGGATCTTCAGAGAGACGGAGAGAGAATATTCAACCTAAAAAGGATATTCAACGTCTTAGCTGGAATAGTGAAAGAAGACGATACATTACCTGAACGATTCCTTAAGGAGCCGTTAGAAGATGGTGGCGCTAAGGGCCAAATAGTTGAACTTAAAGTAATGTTAAAAGAGTACTATGAATATAGAGGTTGGAACGAGAGAGGAATACCTACAAAAGAGAAGCTAGAGGAACTAGGAATCTATGAACTCGTTAAGAGGAAATGTGATGAATTGGGTGTAGAACTATACTAGGAGGGAAGGAGATAGAAATTAATTAACAACACAATCTTAGTTAAATTTCATTAATTCTTTAATGAGGATGTTATAAGCTTCTTCTAAGTCATCGATATCAAGAACTAATCTTTCAAAGGGACATAGATCTCCTTTAGGATTCCTAATGCTTGATACTAGCTCTTCATATTCATAAGGGATTCCTTCTTGCGCAAGAACCTTTAAGCCATATTTACTCAATACGAGAGCATAAACATAGCTTACCTTATGATATGTCAATATTATAGCAGCTGCTTTGCCTACTACTTTGTCTGCTATATAAGCTCTATTTAACATTCGAGGTGAGCTTCTTATTAGAAATGCTAAGTCGCGTAATCCATGATTGTAGCCAACATAAAGTATGTTCCCCTCTTTAACTACAATTAATGAAGCCTTCTTGTCTTTAAGAAGCTTTTTAACGAGTACACGTCCATTTACTCTCATAGTTATCCCATTAGAAACTAACCTAGCTATTAAAGAGTCAAGATGAGTAAATCTAATTAATTTATCGAACAATAATATCTGCAGGTGTTAGCTTATGTTTAAGCTTTCTGTAATAAGCGATGAGGTTTCTCAAGACTTAGAGAGAGTAGCTAAGTTTGCTAAGCGCTTTAACCTAGATGGTATAGAGATAAGAACTATTTGGAATAAAAGTCCTCAAGACTTAGTAGAGGATATTCCTAAGATAAAGGAGGTATTATCTAAGTACAACTTAGAAGTATGTTGCATAGCATCACCGTTTTTTAAAGCGAATCTCGATAGCGAGGAGGAATACAAGAAGCATATTGATATATTAAAGAAAGTAATAGAGTTAGCGAAAAGCCTTGACACTAATTTAATCCGCGGATTCACCTTCTGGAGGAAAGGACCTCTAGAGCAATATTTAGACAAGATACTAGAGAAATTCGGAGAACCACTAGACATAATCAAGAGCGAAGGTGTTATACTGGCTATAGAGAATGAACCGAGCACTCACGTTAATAATGGACTAAGACTAGCTCAATTCCTTGATGCTTTAAAAGAGAACAAATATGTAAAAGCATTATGGGATCCAGGAAATGATATTTTTGATCCAGAAGGAGAGATACCTTATCCTGATGGATATAAATATGTACGTGGAAGGATAGTGCATGTTCACATTAAGGATGGTAAAAGACTTGGACCTGGGAAACATGAACCAACACCAGTAGGAGAGGGAGATGTTGATTATCTAGGGCAATTTAAAGCCTTGAAGGAGGATGGATACATAGGATATCTTTCACTAGAGACCCACTGGAGACCTAAGATTAGGCTTACAGAGGAACAAATAGTTAAACCTGGTGGTGCAGCATTCTCAGCTATGGGAGAAGAGGCTTCTGAGATTTGCATGAAGAATATACTTAAACTTCTTTCAAAGATTTGAAATTCTAAAGACAATTCCCCTTTTTTCTTTTCTATAATCAAACCTATTTCCACCATTATTAAGCTCATTCTTAATACTTTAAAGCAAAAAGAAGGATAGGAATAAAAAGGTGATTAGAAGTATGAATAAGACCTCGCGACTTCCAGGCTTCTATAAGCTCCCAATAATTGAGCGGCTTAAAATACTAAAAGAGCTTGCTGAGTTGACGGATGAAGAAGTTGGGCTATTACTAAACACGGGTAGCTTACCTATAGACCTAGCAGACAGAATGATAGAAAACGTTATAGGCGTCTTCCATTTACCCTTTGCTATTGCAACGAACTTTTTGATAAATGAAAAAGACTACTTAGTACCTATGGTAATAGAGGAACCATCTGTAGTAGCTGCCGCGAGCAACGCAGCAAAGATGGTTAGACAAGGGGGAGGATTTAAGGCTAGTACAACTCCACCTATTATGATAGGGCAAATACAGCTTGTAGGCGTTAAAGATCTTGAGGAAGCTAAAGAAACCATAATAGGTGAGAAAGATAAGATATTAGAGATAGCAAATGAAAAAGATCCTTTATTAGTAAAACTGGGTGGAGGAGCTAAGGATTTAGAAGTTAGGACTATTAATAGCATTAAAGGATCTATGTTAATAGTACATTTACTTGTAGATGTAAGAGACGCTATGGGTGCTAATATAGTTAATACAATGGCGGAGGCTGTAGCACCGTATATTGAGAAAATAACAGGGGGTAGAGTATACCTCAGAATCGTGTCCAATTTAGCTGTTAAAAGGCTTGCACGAGCTGAGTGCATAGTGCCTAAGGAAGTTCTAGGAGGAGAGGAAGTTGTCGATGCTATACTTTATGCATATGCATTTGCAGCCGCAGATCCTTATAGA
>Ga0180301_10002933_pt1 | contig 13376 bp, 6 predicted proteins | sample GuaBasSediGuay16_FD_121797 | JGI IMG/M metagenome (GOLD analysis project Ga0180301, IMG submission 121797) | Subseafloor sediment microbial communities from Guaymas Basin, Gulf of California, Mexico - Guay16, Core 4569-2, 12-15 cm | ecosystem: Environmental > Aquatic > Marine > Hydrothermal...
ACAACCACAGGTAACCCATCACCACGAACCTCAATATCAACCAACAACCTACACCACAAAGAACTATAACCAAAACACACTTATAAAACCCAAGAACACAATACCCAAGCAACACCCTTCACACAGCAACACATATAACCAACACCTTAAAACACAACACCCAATCATAAATACAACCAGCCTAATTAAAACCAAGAAGCAAAAACATAGCACGCCAAAAATTATTAATAGAAACTACTTTAAAGAAACAATAATAAGCTTAGCATCCTCTTCCGGTATTGGTCGTTTTAGGTTTGCTGGTGTACCTACAAGGTATGCGTTGGCTCTCTCCTTATTTCCGATAAAGCTTAGCTTAGGAACAAGTTCGTTGAAGTCTGCAACACCGAGCTTAACAGGTTCAAGCCTTACCCTCCAAGGATACTTAACCCTACCCTCCCTAACCTCATCAGGCCATAAGGGTTTGTCTTCTCTAAACCAGGAAGAAGTAACTCTAAAAGCACCAACAAACCTACCACCAAGACTCCTAGCATCCCTCTTCTTAACATAGAAAATAGCAACATCACCGGGCCCAACAAGGTCTACAGCCTTAGAACCCTCAGGAACACCATGAACGCAATTCTCCTTAATAACAAACCAATTCTCCTCAGAAACAGCAAAAACCCAAAACCTAACCATCTCAAGCACACCCCAAACAATTTCCAACTAACAATATAAAACCTTGAGAAATAGAAAATATAGTGAAAAGCAGTTCTAGAGGAATATCTGATGAACAAACCAACATTCATAGAATCATCTAACTTCCCAATGGACATAGTGAATAAGGCTTCTATTAAGGAGAAAGGTGGTGGAGGGAGACCGCCATACTGGGAAATGGTTTTCTGGTGGACTAGAAAACCGTTGGCAGGAGCTAGAGCTGTAATAGCTGGTTCTCTACTTCCAGAAGATGTTGAAAGAAAAGATTTTATTTACTGGCTAAAGCTGCTTGCAGAAAAAGTACCTCATAGGTTAAACCCTCAACTACCACAAAATATTCGTGAAGAGTTCAGTAAGGTAAAGCTTCTAGATCCTTTCGCAGGTTTCGGCTCAATACCTTTAGAAGCTATTAGGCTGGGTTTAGGTGAAGTTGTTGCAGTAGAGTTTCTACCAACAATACATGTTTTCCTAAAAGCCATACTAGAATACCCTAAAACATACTCGAACATTAAAGTAAAGATTAGAGGTAGGGAAGTTAAGAAGCTAGGTTTAGAAGCCGCAGTAAAAGAACTTACTAAAGCCAAGAAAATAATTGACGAAGGAACATACGTTGTACCTTCAATAATAGTTGATGTAGCTAAATGGGGTAAATGGATAACAGAGAAGCTGAAAGAAGACCCGGATGTTAGAGAACTATATGATGAAAACGTAGCAGTATATATTGGAACATGGGAAGTTAAATGCCCAAACACACTATGCGGAAAATATACACCACTAGTCGGAAACTGGTGGCTTGCAAAAGTTAAAGGCAAAAAATACACCTACATGAAACCTAAAATCGAAGGAACAAAAGTAGACATAGAAATAGTTGAAGGAAAAACCTCAGGAGCACCGATGCCAAATGTTAGAGGAAGACCTGAACTAGCCCAATGCCTACTATGTGGAAGTAAAATAACATACATAGACACTAAAACAGGAAGAACATACGGTTCCAAAAAAGAAACACCCCAACTTATCAGAAACAGACTCGAGTTCTACCCTAAGCATGCAATAAAAGAGTGGAATAGAAGACTCGAAGAATATTTAGAGGGAAGGATAAGTCTAGAAGAGCTGAAGAATGCTAAAGCAAGACCGAGACTACTAGCCAAAGTAAAGATAGTGAACAAGGACTTAAAGTTCAAGCCTTGTAATGAAGAGGACAACGAGAAGCTCTGGAAAGCACTAGAAAAGCTGAAGCAGATATGGGGAGACCCAGACATACCAACAGAACCGATACCAAGCTATGAATCAAGGAGTATATGGGTATATCCCTATGGATTTGATAAGTGGTTTAAGCTCTTTAATCCACGCCAGCTCTTAACCTTAGTCAAGCTTGTCAAACTGATAAGAGAAGCTGGAAAGAAAATCGAGGAGGAAAAGTGCCAGTTTATGCATGTTGATCCCGAGCCTTCTAGGGTAGATAAAGAAAAGTTTAAGCAAAAGCTAATACAATCCTCAACAGGCAAACTCACTTCTTCAGCTCCACGAATTCCGCCTTCGCTCCTTTTCACAGATGATGTAGTAGAACTTCTACTAGAAGGTAAGTTTAGAAAAGCTGTTGAACTTATCTCAAAGAAATATCCGCATTTATTACCAACAGAAAGCCAGAAAAGAAAAGCTATAGAAACGTTAAAAGAATTAACATGGATGGCTCTAAGTGATCCACCAAATATACAAAAAGGTTCTAAAGAATACGCAGAAGCGGTAACAACATACCTAGCAATAGCATTTGTCAATCATATAAGACATAATTGTATCACTACATCTGTTGAACCTACTCAGAAATTTATAGCCCACGCTTTAGCTTTTAGAGGTATTGCAATGACTTGGAACTGGGTAGAGGAATATCCTGTTGCAGATGTTCTAGGCTCCTTCATAAGGTCTTTAAAATCCGTTGTTGATGGTTTGTCTTATCTTGTTTCTGCTGTTTCTGGTAGTCCTAGCAAGGTTAGGGTTTTGCTTGATGACGCTACTGTGCTTAGTGAACTCGGTAATGAAAAGTTTGACGTTATCGTTACTGACCCGCCCTACCGTGATGACGTGCCTTATGCGGAGCTCAGTGATTTCTACTATGTTTGGCTTAGGAGAGCTTTAAGTGATGAAGGGTTGGCTCCTAGGTTTCATAGGGGGGCTTTGGTTTATAGGGTTCAGTGGGAGTCTTTGGCTCCTAGGGAGATTAGTTTGAATGAGGGTAGGATTAAGTATTTTGGTTTGAGAAGCCCTACTGACTATTATACTTGGTTGTTGTCTAGGGCGTTTAAGAGGATGGTTAGGGTTGTTAGAGATGGGGGTCTTATTATTACTTATTTTGCTCATTCTAGCCCTGAGGCTTGGATTGAGCTTGTTGAGGCTGGTTGGAGACATGCTGGTTTAATGGTTACTAGGGCTTGGGGTTTTGCTACTGAGTCTGCTCAGAGAGTTACTGCTAGGGGTAAGGTTGCTTTAGAGTCTAGTATTGTTGTTGTTTGGAGGAAGAGGAAGCAGGGTGGGGTGGCGTTAGTTGATGGTGTTAGAAAAGAGGCTTTGAAGAAAGCTAGAGAAGCATTGGAGAAGGCAGAGAAGCTTGGATTTAAGGGTTTAGACTTGTTCTTATCTGTTATGACTGCTTGTCTTTCAGTTTTCACATCTTATGATAAAATAGTTAGGTTTGCAGGTGAACTTTCAAGCGAAGATATTGTTCGTGAATCTTACAGGTTAGCTGTAGAAGCTCTTGTCGGTGAGGAGGTTTATGTTAAGTCCCCTGAAGCTTTAGCGTACATTGTTGTTAGAAGACTTTTTGGCCGTTTAAAGGGTTGGGATTGGAGTTTAAATAGTCAAGACCTTATAACGCTTGGCTATGGGCTTTACGGTACTCGTGAAAGAAAGCAGCTAAGTAGGTTATATGAGTTATTGGGGAGGAATAGAATTGTTAAGCCTTTAGGTGAGGGTGAAGGTAAAGGTGCTAAGGTTGCTAAAGCTAAGAAGTTTATGTTCTTATCGCCTAAAGATGCAACTATAAGCTCTGTTAGAAAAGTTCTTAGTCTTAGATCCATAGATGTTATAGAACTTAAAGTTGTAAGTAGCAAAATTAGAGGCGGGGTTAAGCCGCTAACTTCTAGTATAGATGTTTTACATCTTCTAGAATACGGTGTTCATAGGGGTTCAGACTATTTTAAGGAGGTTTATGGTAGGCTTATGTTGAAATATCCGTCGCTTACAGAGGAAGCTATTAATGTTGCTAAAGCCTTATCAAGTATTGAGGGTGATCCCGAGGGCAGCTTATGTAAAAGTATTCTTAAGAACTTAATGGGGTGATTTTTGTACGAGCTTAAATGTTCCTCCCGTGAAAGGTCTTAAAGTGAGACGTGAAATTGTTGAGGGAAGATATGAGCCTGCAATAGATTTAACCCGTATTGTTAGAGGCACTGCTCCAAGGTTTCTACTAGACCCTGTAGAGTTCTTTAAGAGAACACATGTAACTTCAACTATGAAAACTCTTATCATAAAGACGTTAATGGGATTGCTTGGCAAGACTAAAGTAGTGTGGGATGGTAGAGAATATCTGATGTATAATAAGCTTCTCGTACTGCCTTCGCTTTTTGGTGGCGGTAAGTCTCATAGCCTTGCAGTTCTATATCACCTGCTTAATATTGTAAGAAATGTTGAAAACCCCTATAAGGCGAAAACTATCATTTCAGTATTAGATAAGGAGATAGCTAAGTTTGTGTATCGTAACTGGAAAGCTCTAAAAAACATAGAGATCAACATTGTAGTTGCTGATGGAAGCGAAAAAGAGTTTGCACCTGTACCTGAAGATGGTATGTACGTTAAGACTATTTGGGGCTATATTGCTCATAAGCTTGGAAGGTATAGTGAGGTTGCATCTTATGATAGAAAATGTATACCTCCACCTAAAGATGCTTTAAGAAATGTGCTTGATGGTTCAGGAGCTGTTATTTTAATAGATGAAATTGCTAGATACTATTCACGTACGAGAGAGCTTTCAAGAGACACTATAAACACATTTTTAATGAATTTAAGCGAGGTTCTTACGACAGAAGAAATAACTAAGTGTGTTATAGTTATAACAGTACCGTATGATGTTGAGAGAGGTATTGTAGAGGAGGCTCATGCAGACATAGTGAGGCCTGAGGTTATAAAGAAGATTCTTGACAGAGTAGGGTCAGGTAATACTATACCTGTAGTAACTACTGTTGATCTTCCTTCAATTCTTAGAAAGAGGATTTTAGAGGAGGATGAAGAAGCTCTGAGAAAATATGGTAAGAGAATTGCTGATGCAATATATGATAGTGCTGTAGAGGTTTCGAGACAAATCCTAAGTAGGAGAGGTGGTAGAGAAAAGCTTGGGGAGGATCTTGAAAAAACGTATCCATTTCATTCTGAAACAATTACCGTTCTCCGATTACTGCACATGTATTTATCGAAGTATATTCAAGCAACTAGAAACCCTATAAAAATTGCTTCTGAAGCAATATTAGCTATTAAGAAGGGACTATATGACTGGCTGGGTTTCGAACCATACTTGGTTATGCCATTTCATATACCTATAATACTTGAAGGTGTTCTTAGCGAGTCGTTTCCTTTAACTTTTGCTGAGTACAGAGTTTTTAGAGAGATTTTGTTAAGAGATGTGGTTCATCCGGTAAGAGATATTAGGGAGAAAGTGAAACTTGGAGATAACATTGTTGAAAAGATTTCTCAAGAATTACATGTTCCAGGATTCATGATCACTACGTACATATGGTTAAGAAGCTTAGCTGGAGGAGGACTTCTTTCTAGGGCAGAAGCTTATCCAACAACTGATGATGTTGCTTTCGCAATTATGGATTATGAAACTGTAAAGAATAGTGATTGGATGGATGTTCCTAAAATACTTAGATCGCTTCACGGCAAGTTAACGTATTTAGCTGAGCATAGTGGCAGATGGCTTTTCAGGAGAATACCTGACTTATTACAGCTAATAGAGAGATATGCAAGAGATGTATTACCTTACCAGGTTTACGATGAACTAGCTAAGTATTTTAGTGAAATAAGGAAGGCAGGCAGATCTACTTATAAAATTAAGGTTTTGGGTAATGCACAAGTGGTATTCGTTAAGTATGGTGAAGAAGCTAAGCTACCAGACGAACTTGATATTAACAGACCAACTATAGTTATTTTCACAAGAGAAGCATTAGACGGGGAAGTGGAGAAGGTTCTTGAAAGAAATAACATAGTTGTATTGAAACCAGATAATGTTAGAATAGTTTCTAAGGAGGACTTGCTAGCAAAACCTGAGCTTAAGCGCTATAGAACGTACTGGGATGCTTTAAGAAACGAGTTAAAGTACTTAGTGGCTTGTGAAAGGGTAACTGATGAAATTTTAAGGAAAGAATATGCTGAAGAATTAGAGAAAAGCAGGGAGCTTTTTGACCTCTTGATGGCGAAGAAGAAACAGTATGAAAATGACTTTAGAGATACCGTAAACTTCCTTATACCAAGAGTTTACCATAGCTTATACATCAAAAGGGCGGGGAAAATAATAGAACTGTCTGGCCTAACCATAAGGTCTGATGCGCCGCTTGAATACTGTATTGAAGTAGTATTAGAAGGTAATGGGTACTTAAAAGATACCTTAAAGGGAATTGAACTTGAAAACATAATAAGAGACTATCTTAAAGTTGATATGAGAGAGAAAAAGGAAGGCATCATTATATCGGATATATGGAACTTTTTCTTAAACAATAACACTATAGAGAAAATTCCCATAATACCCTATAAGGCGATACTGGAGTCCGTTTATGAGCTCTTAAGAGGATTAGATTACGGAGTAATCATTGAAAATAACATATACTGGAAGAAAGTCTATGGTAGCAGGAAAGAAGCAGAAAATGTGATATTCTTTAATGGGAAAGATACTGGTGAAGACGTTGTAAAGGAACTTAGAAGAATAATGGCTTTACTGTATAGAACAGGTGGTGTAGCTAAGCTCGTTTACTGGGAACACCTTGTTGAACCTTGGCTAGAGAGGTTAAGGCCCGAGAAAGGGAAAAAACTTATGGCCTTTAAACCCTCTAGAGAAGCTGTAAGCCTTGAAGAACTTAAAAGTACTTACAATTGGGAAGAAGTTTTAAAGGATAGCGCTGTTTTCTTAGAAGAACTGAAAGCAATTATAGAACTTGAGTTGCCGCAAGAAGTAGAGAAAGGGAAAGAATTCGAAGCTGTTTTAAGAATCACTTCTGAGACTTATAAAGGAAAAGTGAGAGCCGAAATTCTATCGCCCTACATTGAAATCACAGATAAGGAATTTGAGGAAGTAATACCTGTTGAGAAAGAATTAACTATGAAAGTGTCTGAAGAGGTTGTAATGCCAAGGATCACTATTAGAGTGTTAGCGTATTCTGAAAGTGGAGAAAAACTTGGAGATGAAACATTTTTCTTAACCCTTAAAATACCTCCGGTAGGTCCTCTGCCTCCTAAGAAAGAATGGATTAGTAGAGACTATGTGCTGAAACTTTTGAGAGAAAGAAAACTAAGAGCAATTTATGGTGTTAGATCTAAGGAAGTAGGGGATCTGATAATATTATCACATGTTATAACTTGTCCTGCAAAGGTGAGCTTAGTTATTGAAGTTGAAAGAGTAGCTGATGTCTATGAAGCTACTGCTAAATTCACCATGGAGAACTTACTTCTAGATAAAATATCTCAAGTGCAAGGCACTATTGCTAGTATTCCTAAAATGGGAGATAGTAGAGTAGTTATAGAAATTCGTTTTGATAAGCCGTTAAGTGTTGACGAAGTTGAGAAAAACATAGAGTTAAAGGAGCTGCCTGATAATGTTGAATTAGAAGCCGAGTATGAGGTTGAGGAAAGTGAGTAGAGAAGAAAAGCATGTTGAAAAGCTGATGGCTACTTTCCACTTTAAGAAGAGAAGCAAGCCACTGCATTATTATCAGAGCATGGTTTTACGATATTATAGGCCATACTTAGTCTATTATAAGAAAATGTTGAGAAAAGAAGTAATTGAAGAATTGCCGAAAGTAGAGAAACCATTAGAGAAAAGTATTGAGGAAAAACGTGTGAGGGAAGAGCTAATAAAGATCCCTGTAAGAGGAATAGATGTTATTGTGAACTACGCTAAAAATGTTGAAGCCAGTATAGAGTACGTTCCACGGTATTTGCCTAAGCTAGGAAAAACTAAGGAAATACCGGTAATGGTGTTTCCAAATAGATATAGTGCTATGAGGCATCTAATATTTTCGCTAACCTATGCTACTCTTAGAAGCATGGAGAAAGTTGAAAGACTTAGAGAAATAGTGAATGGATTAAATATAAACATTATTGAACCGTTTTACAACACTGCCCTGTTCAGATATTATGAGTTAAGGAACAGTAGTGATCTTAAATGGCACTGGAAGGTTTTACGTATTGGTAGAGCATTTAAGGTAATGTACATGCTTGATAGGTGATAATGTGGAAGATGGTAAGCTCTCCCTTTTATCAACCTTAGCTGATTACTACCTTAAAAACCCATTTTTCATACTTGACAGTTCCGGTGAAAAAGATTTACTGCTCCACCAAACTGAAACTGTAGGAAGATGTATTTTCCTTAACCCTACTAGAATATTATTAGCTGATGTTATAGGTCTTGGAAAGACTATTACAGCACTAAGAATCATGGAAATGTTAAAAATATATGATAACATATCCCGTGTTTTAATTATTATCCCAAGTATTCTCCGTCCACAATGGACGGAGGAGTTAAGGAGTTTCGGAATAATTCCCGAGGTTATAACGAGAGAGAAACTGAAAAAACTTAAAAAATATAGTAAGCTTCCACCAGGAGTCTACATAGGCTCTCTTGATAGGTTAAAGAGAGAGGAATATTTCAAAGTTATTGAAAAGGAAAACTGGGATTTAATAATAATTGATGAAGCCCAAAAGGTAGGCTTTGTAGGCGGAGAACCTACTCAAAGATTTGAGAAAATAGGGAAGCTTTTAATGAAGCTTAAGAATGCTAATGCTATTTTACTTTCAGCAACCCCTCATAAAGGTTTTGACTACGATTATTTAGCTAGATTACTTCTAGTAGATCCGTCATTAGCTACTTTTGGCCCACCTAAAGCTTTTAAAAGAGTAGCTCGGAGACTTGATGCTTCATTTTATGGAACTACACATTACGTAATACTTCACAGAAGAACAAAAAACGATATTAATAGTACATATGAGGGAAGAACAGTTTTCAAGAACTGCTACATGCTTGCGCTTTTAGTTAAGCCTAAAAAATATGAAGAAAAAATGCTTTCAAACCTAATAAGAGTTGGAGAGAAGGAACTTGCTAAATACTATGAAGAACTTGCTTTACGTGGTATTCTCAATCCAGCCAGGGCTAGAAGTATTACGAGGCTTCTTAGAAAACTCATAATGAAAAGAGGGCTTTCTAGCCCGCAGTCACTAATAAAGACATTTAGTAAGATAACTTTGAAGAGAAGCTTAACTTTAGATAAGCTTAAGAAAAGTGCTGTAGGATTTGAGGAAATTAAGAAAATTGTTGAAGAGAAAATCCCTGTGTTCGAGAGTAAACTCGAGAGGCTTTTGGATCCGGAGGCGGAGCTTGAAGAAGGCGAAGAAGAAATCGAGTTAGATGAGGTTTTTAATGAAGTAGCTGGCGCTGTTGGAAGGCTTTTACCAAGCAGATACATGAAATTCGTTGAAGAAGCTATAGAGATAGCTAGAGGAATAGTAGAAGGAAAATATTTAGATACAAAGCTTGAAGCTGTAAAGCAAATAATTGAGGAAACGTTTAAAGAAAAATATGGGCGATTTTCTGAACTATATGGGGCCAAAATAATAATCTTTACTGAGTTTAAAGATACTGCTGATTATATCTACTATAGACTTCAGAGATGGCTTATAGATAGGTACGGAGAAAAAGGAAAAGAAATGATTAGAAAGATAACTTCTGAAAACAGAAAAGACTATGAAAAAATAGCTAAATGGCTTAAAAAGAACCCTTACGCGAAAGTTCTAGTTACCACTGATGTGCTTGGTGAAGGACTTAATCTTCAAGCAGCTAACGTTCTAATAAATTATGAGGTTACTTGGAGCCCTATAAGGCTTGAACAGAGAGTAGGAAGAATATGGCGCTATGGTCAAGCGAAGAACTGCTATGTTTTCAATTTATTTTATCTTCACAAGTATGAAAGAGATGTTGCTGACAACATTTTCAGGAAGCTCTATGGTATAAAGGAGGCTATAGGTAAGCAAGAGATAACGTTAGGAGATGAGGTTTACATGGCTGCTATGGGAGAAAGCCTCTATGAGAATATTGTAAAGGAAAGACTTGGGAAGGAATACACTGAGTATTCAAGGTATTTGAGCGGATTTGTACCTCTTACGTTTAAGCATAAGGGAAGAGAAATAAAGCTCACAGAATCTGAAATAATAGATAAACTGTTTGAAGGAGAGTTAGGGGAGTACATAGAAGAGTTCATACATTCTATAGTGTATTTAGCAAAGAAAATAAGAGAGAAGAACATTTATCCTAAACCTTTAACCCGAACAGAAATAGAGAGACTTTTAGCTCAAAGCTTTGGAATACGGAATACTGAGGAAGCTAACTATGTAGCTATGAAGTTAAACAGTATTTACGAGGGTATTTTCAGGAAAAAACTAGGTTTCTTCTCAAGGAAAAGACCAGACATGGTCTTAAAAGAACTTAGAAACAGAGGTACTATATTATCAAACCCCCTGTTTTTCGTGTTGCCATCTGATAAAAAGGTTCTCTATGTTCTTGCAGCAGCACGGGTAGCAGTGAAAAATACTGTCCTCCAAAATCGAGAACGGATATATGAGGAACCAATCCTAGTAAGACTTGATGTGAAAGAGAAAAAAGCTGAAATAATTAGGGGTAAAGAACTTGTAGAAAAGCTGTCTAAGCTATTACCTCCCGCATTAGAGATAGATGAATATCATGGTCTTGATGAACTCGCGAACTTTGAATGGTTACACGCCATAGGGCTTTTAATGGGACGGCTAAAGCGCAACTATGATATCAGAACAGCCTACTACAATGATGCTATTGAAAGAATAAGCAGATATGAAAATGAAAAGGTAGCGAATGGCGGCTCACAGTATTTTAAATGCGAGATAGTGATTGACTCTATAAAACCTCTATGCTATTTTGTCTCTATTGGCTTATTACCTAAATCTAAGGTAAAACCTGGGACAGAAGTATGGTTTGGATTTGAAAACATGTACTTAAAGGATATAGTGTTAAAATATGAGGAAACTAACGGCCGCAAAGCTATTGAGATAAGAGAAGAAGAACACTATGATGTTTATAGTTACGGTGAGAGAGAAGAAAGATATATTGAAGTTAAGGGTTTTGTGAAACCGAGGCTTGAAATTAGGCTCAAAGAGAAAGAGTATGAGAAAGCTAAGGAACTAGGTGATAAATATTGGTTATATTTAGTCTATGGTATAGGAACAGGGAGCCCTGTTATACTCTGCATACGAAACCCTGCAAGAAAACTTAAACTTACAATGACTGAAACAGCTATTGTTAGAAGAGAATATGTTTGGTTTAGAAGAGTGGAACTGTAATGTTGGACAAGCGGAAGCCAACAGTTTTCGAACTAGGTAAAAACGTTAGAATCGAAATATGGGGAGGCCTCAATAGTATTGGAGGAAATTGTGTAGTTATTAAAGATAGGGACGAAGGGTTAATGCTCGATCAAGGACTTTCCTTCTCTCAATTCAAGAAGTTTTATGGAGGATTTATAGAGCCGGAAATAGTTGAAGATCTGAGAGAGATAGGAGCTATCCCTCCTAAAGAAGCTTATGAAAACGTTTTAGAAGTCTATATTTCACATCTTCACATAGACCATTTAGGCTCACTATCTATACCTTTTGAATATGACGTTAAACTATATGTTCCATCGAAATACACCTTAGAAAAGCTGTCAAGATTCTGGACTTGGGGTTGGAAGGAGCTATTACTACCCAGCGATTTTGATCTAACAGAACTTGAAGACATTAGTGTGTCAGAAAAGGTAAAGGCCATTCAGGTTAGTCATAGCGCATTTCCAGCATACAGCTTCCTCGTAGAGACATCTGAGGGCACCATATTTTATAGTGGAGATTTCAGGACTAAGTCGCCCTTATGTATTAATACATTAGAAAACTTTAATAGTATTGAGGGAAGCATTGATGTTGCGATAGTTGAAGGTACGAATTTCTTAAGAAGACAAACACCCTTAACACCAAATGATGTCGTTAGGATCTTAAAGAGAATTTTGGATAAATATAAGCGTAATTATCTATTCTTATCCGTTCACCCCCTCGATGCAGAGTCCTTCCTCCTAGCCTCTAAGATTCTTCAGGAGTATGAATTTACACCTGTGCTAACACATACTAAATATGCTGAACTATTTGATATGCAACTTAAACTCTTAAAACTAAGTGATCTCCCTAAATTCTATTTACTACCGTTAAGAGGAGAACCTCCAATACCTCTTCACTTTATTGAAACAGCAGAGAAAGAGGAAGTATTATCGATGGAAAAGAAAGCATTCTTAACCAGTATAACTGGTACCAGTGAATTGAAAATGCTTATTAAACTATGCGGTATTAAGCCAGCTGGGCTTTTCCAAATAACCCTAGTAGGGGAGCCTTTTGACGAAGAAGGATGGATAGCAGAAGAACGGTTAATGAGCTGGCTAAGAAAATTCGGCATAGATTCTTTCCGCATCCATTTAAGCGGCCACTACTATCCCTACGAGTTCAAGGAGATCATACATACCTTAAAACCAAAACAACTAATACCAATACATACAAACACACCAAAACACATGAAAACACTCTTCGAAAAATACTCCTCTCAAATCATAAATTAAATTGCTTGAACTACATTATTAAATAACTCTTCAAGAAACTTTATCTTAAATACGAACGCACTGCTCTATAATAAACGGTAATATTTACATAGTTTACATTACCTGTACAGTATGCGTTGATAACTACGTTATTACCCGCTTATATTTTACAAGATTCTAGAAGACATACTTGACCTCTTGATTTTCCTTTATTATCTACATAAAGTATCTACTTAACATTAATAAATTAGTGCTTTGAGCAAGTGCAAGCTTTGTTCAAATATCATGGAAAATGCTATATAAAAAGCACATAAAAGTACTAATCCTATAGCAAGGAAAAGTACATGCATTAAGAAAGTATTTACAGTAGGTGGTATTATTATGTGTCTTTTATTTAGGGCCATTGTCACGCTATAATCTTTCCCTTCGGCCGTTTCAATAATGATTTCACCGAAATATATTGAGCCATCGTAATGTTTTTCTACTGTTACTCTGTATTTTCCGCCACCTAACCTTATTTGGCATATGCCATTCTGGTTTGTATAGCAGGTTACCCCGATTATTGGTAATCCGTGGTCTTTATAATAGTTGAGGCTATATATTTCAATTTTAGCTTGAGCTACTGGAGTATTATTTTGGATTACTTTTATTTTAATAGTGCTTGTATTCGTATATCTCTCCGTTATGTCAACCGCAGTTCCGTTCGTATATTTAGCATAAACATAGGAGACATTTAATCCGCGATGTATCTCGTAGTATCTTGAAGACACATTAAACTTACCTAAGGAG
>Ga0180301_10002934_pt1 | contig 13364 bp, 9 predicted proteins | sample GuaBasSediGuay16_FD_121797 | JGI IMG/M metagenome (GOLD analysis project Ga0180301, IMG submission 121797) | Subseafloor sediment microbial communities from Guaymas Basin, Gulf of California, Mexico - Guay16, Core 4569-2, 12-15 cm | ecosystem: Environmental > Aquatic > Marine > Hydrothermal...
CTCCCAAAAGGAATTCTTTTCTTTCTTTTTCGTCAACGTTTTTCTTTCTTTTCTAAAGAAAGAAAAAGGTTGTGTGTGGATTTCTATACCGCATTTTAAGCCGAGCTTTTGGTAGTCGAGGGCCATTCTACTTTTTAATGCTATATTTATAATTCAATAACAAAAAATGGGTAACCTTCCTATCTATATGAAAGGGAAGATCAGACACGTTCTCTTCCCAGCAGTTCTGGCTGGACTCACCATATTTGTCATAGCCACCATCTGGGATATTAAGTATTATGGGATAATATTTGCCTGTTTTGGTTCTTCGGTATTTATCATCTATGTCAATCCCAGATCAGAACAGGCATCCGTTCATAATATTCTTGGTGCCTATCCATTAGCGGGATTCTTGGGTTATTCCACCATTGAATATGTCTTACCCAGTCTCAACTTTGAGGAAAATATAAATCTTGCCATAGCGGGTGGTTTTGCGGTGGGTATTACAATACTTTCCATGCTCATTACTGGCTTCAAACACGCTCCCGCCGGGGGAGCCGCATTGGCATTTGTTCTAAAGGTACCAGACGTCAAGGCGGTTTTCTTATTAATTGGTGGTGGGATCACCCTTCTGGCTATGGCAAAGATCCTTACTTTTATTGTAAAAGAAGAATATGAACTGGAAAAGGCTATAAGACACACGTTTCATCCTGGAAAGAGAGGATGACGGCACAATGAACTATTTGGTGAAGAAATACATTTCTTTCGAATCTAAACCATGAACACCGAAACAAAAATCTTCCTGAAAAAGAAATTCAGGGAGTATTATGCAAGGCACAGAATCCCAGCTCCAGAAGAAATTGAGAGAAGGGAATTTGGTGTGGGAACATTAAAGGATAAGATCAAGATCAGGCACAAATCCTTCAAATCAGAAAGGGAACTGCAGAATTTTCTCAGGAGAGAGGCCCCATTCTTTATCTCCTACTCTGCGGCATATTACGAATTCCCGCAGAATCAGCCTATGAAAGAGAAGAACTGGCTCGGGGCGGAATTGGTTTTTGACCTCGACATCGAAATGGATTTTCTTGATGCATCAAGATTACAGAGAGTGAGGGATGAAGCAATAAATCTGGTTGACTTCCTGGTCGAAGATTTCGGAATTTCGGAAAGGGATATCCAGGTAAATTTTTCAGGAAGTAAGGGCTATCATATACACGTTCTAAATGAGAAAATAAAAAATCTGGGAAGTGATGAGAGGAGGGAGATAGTGGATTATATAGCTGGAGACATAAATTTTGTGGATTATCTGAAGGTGGAGGGGGATAAAATCCTAGGTCCAAAGAAGGGAGACCGTGGTTGGTATGGAAGGATTTATGAGGAACTATACAATCTCATTAAGAATTCTAATCAGAAAGAGTTGGAGAAAATCCCAGGGATCGGAGAAAAAAAGGCGAGGTTGATATATGAGGGTAGGGAGAGAATTTTAAAAGAATTAGAGTTGGGGAGATACAACTATATGTCAGAGATCATTACTGTGAATATGTCTTATCGGCGCACTGAGGATCCAAATGTAAGAGAGCCAATTATAAAAGGTGTGAGTTCACCTCTGGTGCAAAAAATCATCGAGGATAGATCGGTGAACATAAAAAAAGCAGAAGATACAGACAAGATGGTCACAATTGATACATCGAGATTGATAAGACTTCCAGAGACACTTCACGGTGGTTCAGGATTAATTGCAAAAAAGGTTAAAGACCTGGAAAAATTTGATCCTTTGAGAGAAGCAATAGCATTTGGTGAAGAGAAAGTGAAGATTGAATTAAAAGAGAAGGTTCCAGAATTTGAGATTAAGGGAGAGAGATTTGGTCCCTTTAAAGAAGGCAGTATAGAAATTCCAGAATTCGTGGGGATTTATCTTTTACTTAAGGATAAGGGGGATATAGTGCAGAGTTCTACTCCATAGTCTCCTCTCCAACCCATCTAAGCCTAGAACCACATACCTTACAGACTTTGAATTCTGCAGTATATTTTAGACCGCAAGATGGACAGACCTTTCCCCATTTGTACTGTTTTTTTATACCCCTCTGCGCCATAGTATGGTACCTAAGTTTTAATATCCTGGCAACGTTCTGTATACTATAGTCATCGCTTACGATCTCAGCCTTATTCTCCAAGGCTAATGCAATTACCTCTATATCCGCCTCTGAAAGCCTCGGTAGATCTCCAGTTTCCTTAGCAGTCTCTTTTACCTTTTCTATGCTCCTAACATTGGGGTCTCTGATCCTTATGTAGCCATTTCTAATCCCCTGCTCTACCATCAATTTGGCATTCTCATCTCGCAACTCCCGTAGAATACTATTGGGGATAAAATACCCACTACTGGAAAAATCCATGTCCGAATGCAGAATTCCGGATGTATCCAAGACTTTCATATCGCTTTGTTTATTTTTTAATTTTTAATATTCTTTATATTCTTTAATCCCATTCATATATTTATTTTTTAAGTATCTTAATCTTAATAGTTCAATTTTATTTTAATGTATTATTTTGATAGTAATTCAAAAAATCTCAAAAAATCAATAAAATGCATATAGGCATAATTCCCGATGGTAACAGGAGGTATATGAGGAAGAAGGGGATACTCAGCCTTAAAGATTCATATCAAAGGGGGATAAAAAAATTCTATGATTTCTTGGATTGGTGTATTGATCTTAATATTAACGAGGTAACTGCGTATGCTTTGTCTACAGAAAATTTGGAGAATAGGAGTAAATCGGAGATAAAAACCCTGTTGAATCTATTCTCAAAACAGGCACTAAGTATCCTTAATAATGAAAGGATTCATGATAATAAGATACATATAAATATCTGCGGGGACAAGGATTACCTTTTAAATACAGAAAAAAAACTGGGTAATGAAGCAATAAAAAATCTCAGGAGACTGGAGGAGTTGACTAAAGATTATGATAAATTGACCTTGAATCTCGCTATCGCCTATGGTGGCAGACAGGAGATAATAAATTCTGTAAAGAATGTAATTAATTCTGGATTGGAATTGAATGAGAAGAATATCAGAAAGAATCTGTGGATTAAGAGTTATCCTGAGGTAATTATCAGAACTGCAGAGTCTCGTCTAAGCAATTTTTTGGTATGGCAATCTGCATATTCTGAGATCTACTTTGTGGATAAATTATGGCAGGAATTTGAAAAGGAGGATCTGATAAATATTATTGATGATTATAATTCCAGAGAAAGGAGGTTTGGCAGATAAGGCAATGACACTTTAATGTGAGATTTGTTAGTTAGCCGATGCGTTGTGGCAGACCTTCGGTCTGACACACACCCGAGCTTTGCTCGGCTGTGTCCTTATGACCACTAATGACACTATAATTCAAGAGTTAGTATATCACTGACGCAAGACTATAAAAGATTATAATTGTTATCATTATTCATTATTTAACAAATTTAGGTGGTTCCGATTGGCAAAAAAAGGTAAAAAACATAAGAAGAAAAAAGACAAAAAAGGTAGAGATATTAAAGATGATGAATCTGTAGAATCTGTAAAAAGCGATACATCTATTGGGGGTGGGGGTATTGTACAACATTTTGAAGAGCCATTTTTTATCCTCTCTATTTTCGCATTTATAATAGCAATTGCGAGACCCTTCTTTGGAATTGGCTGGATAGCCGAATGCTTAGTTTTAATTTTGTTTATACTGGGCTTTCTATCTATCTACTTTATCTATCTCTATTCCAAAAGTGAAGAAACGAAAGATTGGTTTCTTCCAGCACTCTCTGTAATATTCATCCTTGCAATAATCAACTGGTTTTTGTTTTCTAAAGATATCGCATTCATACTAGGCTTTCTAGCTATCTTTTTTACATATATATATTTCAAGAGTGAAAAAAAGAACTATCAATTTTTTATGGTGCCCATTTTAATATTTTTCACTGCACTATTCGCCTGGTGGGCTTACGAGAGACTCTCTAAACTGGACCCAGATTTTTTTGGAGCAAGGGATTTTAGTACATTCTCAATTTTTTTTGGGATCTCCACCTTATTTTATGTCCTATGGATGCATAAAATTCTGAAGCTATGCTCTGCTGCAATCTCGGTACTGTTTCTTTCAACCCTGATAATCCATCTAACACCGGCGTTTACACCATCCTATGCACACTGGTCTGGAAAATACCTAGCTGCCCTAGATCCCTATTATTACTATAGACATGCAAAGACTATAGTGGAAACTGGCTATGTACCCGAACGTGAGACCTTGATCTATCCCACGAGCCCTCCAGATTTTTCAGAGAGCTCCTTCATGGTGTCTGTTCTTATGGGTTCTCTGTCTACCATTCTAACACAATTTGGTATTAGTGTGCATGATGTAGCCATGCTATACCCAGGGGTTTTTTCTGCATTTACTATAATACTATTCTATCTTCTACTTAGAGATTTATTTTGGGATATGAGATCCTATAACTATGCCACTGCTCTTCTGGGGGCCTTTATGTTAATGCTCAATCCCTCATTTGCCGCAAAAGCAATCGCTACCAATTGTGAGGATGATACACTAGGAATGTTTCTCCTTGTAAGCAGCTTTCTTTTGTTTGTTATCTCTTTTAGAAGAAAAAGCATCATCCTATCTCTTTTAGCGGGATTTTCATTTTTGTTGTTAAAGATGTCATGGGCAGGTTATGCGTATGCCATTACGGTATTTGGAATTTTTGGGGTTTTCTATGCCATAATCAACTTTATACATAAGAAGAATTGTGTTGAGCATATACCCTACTTTGTAATTCCCATGCTTATGAGTCTTCTTTATCCCCTGATTCTCCATGCAAGAGGAGATATACCCAGATTTGTTATGCCGTCACAACTATTTCTTTTTCCATTTGGTGGGGTATTGCTTGTTTCATTCTTTTTAGAGATGATAAGAAATTACATGAGTGGAAAGATTGAGATTAAAGAAAGGAGGATGGGAGATAGACTTGAGAATCTAATTCAGAGATATGTCTTTCCTATCGGGATAGCACTATTATTAGTGACAGCCTATTATCTCTTTATCGTAATCGGTCCCAATAGTGTTATAAACTATGCACTGAAATTGGTGAAAGGTGCAAAGCAAAGAGAAATAATTGGAATGACTACTGCCGAGCAGAGGGAATTGTGTTCTTCATTTAACCTGGAGTGTTTAAAAGGCCCACTTATGAATCATTTTGGACTTGGTATGATCTTTGGGGTAGGTATGATACCCGTACTCATTTACTTTATATTTTTTAAAAGAAGCCTTGGTGCAACATTTGTCTTAACATGGAGTCTTCCCATGATCTATGGAGTAATACAGAAGTCACAATATCAGTTTACAGCAAGTGTTCCTATAGTTGCTTTAGGCTCCACTATTGGTTTAATTATTGCAATGAACAAGAAAGATATTCAAGGTTTGAGGGTAATCCCAACAATAATACTTCTATTTACACCCATACTGATGTTATTCCTTCATGGAGGGGTGCCTTTCTTTGGACCATTTGGTGGACCTTCCCCCATGTATATGGGCGCCAGTAGAGATAGAATTTTCTGGCAAGGGACACTAGAATGGCTAAGAAAACAACCAAGCGATATTATAGTATTAACATGGTGGGATTATGGTCATTGGATAGCTGCAGTATCAAATAGAACCAGCATTCTTGACAATACTAAAGCTGATAGATTTATGGTGCAGGATATTGCAAAATTCCACGTCTTAGTTGAAAATGAAACGGAAGCTTTAGAGATAGCTAAAAAATACGGGGCTACCCATGTAGTGATCGACTGGACAATGATAGGAAAGAGTGGTGCTCCTCATTTTATCTCCACATCAGGTCTTGGTGGGAATATACCATTCAAGTCAACAGGTGTAAAGATCAAGTGTATAAATGGTAATGGCTGTGATAATCTTATTGAGAATAAAAGGGGGGATTATGCTTATACCTACATAAATCAAAATGGTTCAATAGTTATAGACTTTGGCGGTGAATATGTCATAAATAAAACAGAAATACATCTGTGGGATTCTGATAGTAGATATTACCGATACAGAATAGAGGTTTCTACTGATGGGGTAAACTGGAAAGAGGTTGTTGACAAAACAAAAGGTGAATTCCGGGGATTACAGATAGATTCCTTTAAAGATGTTAAAGCTCGTTTTGTAAGAATAACTGGGACGTATGCCTCCATAGGAAATGAATTCCGGGTTGTTAATGTCAGAATATATAATCCAAGATATGAAGGCTCTTATATGGGCTATGGTCAATGCATGATCTTAAAAGAGAACGAGTGTAATTTTTATGGTAGAGATAATCCATTTTGTCAACTTTTATTAAGTAAGAGAAATCTCAAACCACAACTCATCCAAAATGCAGACGGTGGCTTTGATATGGTAAGTAGGGTAGTATTTGACTGTAATATTGGCTTGGGTCTGATCTTTGAAATAAGGAATGGTCAATACTCCCCTTCTAATGTCTATGTAGTAACACCAAACGGCAAATTTCCCTGGCAGACATGGAGAGATCGGACCGGAGCATCTATCTTGGGGGTACAATCCTTTAAGGATATTCTATATGGGGCACTCCATGATCCAGAATTGCCAAGGGATTCGATATTTAAATTTGATACATTCAGGAGCCTGATCTATGTTCCCAATATGGTTGATCCAAATACCGGTGAGAGATATAACTTCAATAAGGTTATGATGACCAAGCTCTACCTAGGGGATCATTTAGAAGAGTATCAAAATGCGGGTCTTGCCGATCCTACAATAGAAAAACCAAAATATTTCAAATTAGTGGATGGCTTTTTGGGAGATCCAAGAAATCCAGAAGATGATCATTCATACTGGGGCTATGTCAGGGTTTACAAAATAATCTACCCTGAAACAGAAAATTCCAAAAAATAAAGTTCTTATAGCTGATTGATAAATAGATAATTATGGCTAAAAAAGGACAGATAAGTATGGAATTAATCATAACTATTGCATTTACCTTATTTATCTTTATTATCGTAGCATTGTTTGCAAGTGAAAAAAATAGGGAGAGTGATGATTTTAAGATCAAAATCGATACCAAGAGAATTTGTAAGAGCGTGGCGGATAACATAAATAATATAGCAGAGCAGGGCTCTGGTTTCTACCGCTATTTTAGCCTTCCCCGCAGAGTATATGGAGAACATGAGTACAACATAAGCATTTATGGAAATTGGGTAGAAATTTCTCTTGAAGATCATCATTATACAAGGATAAATCAGATAGTCACCTCTAATGTTACAGTATTCTGTCTGGATAAAGGCCTGAATAAGAGAAATAAGATATTTAATGATCGAGAGAGGATCTTCATCATATGCCATAAGCCAGAACTGATGATGGTGAATGGAAGTTTTCACCCAGTTTCTGCATTAGCAAATGAAAGTATAAATGTAAGTATAGATGTTATAAATTTTGGCCCAGTAGATTGTGGGCAATTTAGGGTTCTATTTAATAACACTATACTTAATAACACTATCAGTGTAGTGGTTCCTTCTTTGAAATCAGAGGAAGTCGCTGAGGTGTGGTTCAATATGACCACTCCTGAAACAACTGGTTACTACCCAATAGAGATCAAAATTGATGTTAATAACTCGGTTAATGAAAGCATAGAATCAAACAATTTCTATAATGGTACCCTAAATGTTGTCTAAAAAATTTAAGGAAAAAAGGGCGCAGGTAAGTAGCGGTGAATTATTAGTGGCGTATTTTATATTTTTTTTAGTCCTGATCATGGCCATTACCATCTGGAATAATACCACCGAAAAAATAAAGGGTTCCGAAAGGTTCTATGATCTTGAGGAAACTGCAGTGGATATATCAGAGAAACTGGTCAGGACGGAGGGGGTTCCATCTGGATGGAGCAAAGAAAATGTCACAGTCATTGGTTTAGCAAATGAACCTAGGGTACTTGATCAAGGGAAGGTATTGGAATTTTTAGATATGATGAACGACTCAGCATTCAATAATCCCCCGTGTAATGACCCCGGAATTTCTAATTATGAATGTAATAAACACATACTCGGAATCGGGAAATATGAATTCTATTTTACCCTCGAAGATATTAATGGAACTACTATAGAGATTGAAAATATATCATGCTATACTGGCAAAGAACCCAAGAATGAGACAGAGAAACTTACAGTAACCAGGACCGCAATACTCAATAATAAGATAGTAAGGATGGTATTAACACTTTGGTATGAATATTAAATTGTTTATTATTTCATTAAATTCATAATTCACATAGATTTTTATTAAGCATCGGTGTCATTAACAAATTTAAATCAAAGCATCATTAGTCCTCTAAAGGACGCCAACGCTAACTAACAAATCTCACATCAGGATGTCATTGCTTTAGAATGAAAAACAAAGGCTATGTGGTAATACTGGATGCGATAATTGCATTGATATTTCTATTATTTATATTTACGATATTCATTGCAGTATATGAACCAAAGGTTAGTAAAACTGGTACGACTTCTTTCAAGAACATTCATTATCTATCCGAGGATGTGTTGGATGTTTTGAATAAGCAGGGTGTCTTGGATGAAATAGGAGCAGAGTGGGCATCTGCCAATGGCTCCGTTACTTCAGAACACTGGTCAAATGCTACCAATATCTCTAAGAAATATCTGGAAAAATTAATACCCAAGAGGTTTGGTTATAGACTGGTTATAGATGATACTAATGTGATATATGATTCAAATTCTGATCCAGATTCAGAGAGACCCCCCGAGGACAAGGCTTCCAGTGAGACGCATTCTACAAGGCTCTTAGTGGGTTATGGTAAGGGTCTCCCCACCCGGGGTCATGTCGCGAGGGCATTCCTCACAAATATCAGAGAAAAGACGACATCTAAGTATGTATATTTTGGTGGATTTGTCGGGCAGGGAAATTTGACTAGGATTTTAACATTACCCAACTGTACTGTACAACGGGCATATATTGAAGTAGCTACTGGCAGTGAATTTGAACTTTATATAAATGATGTTTCAGCGGGAGTATTTACACCAACCGTATGGAATATGACAGCAAATATTAAGAGTTATATACCAAACCCAGAAACATATTTTAATCCGGGAGATAACAAGATCGAGATCATATTCATTAGTGATGATATTTCTGAGCAATACATTGGTGGCGGATTTATCAAAGTCACCTATAACACATCTAAGATGGATACCGCTCAGGAAACTGGTACCAGTAGATATTGGTTTCCCGGCATAGAGGGTTTGATAAATCTCTATTCCTCGTTTTATGTTCCAGGTAGTTTAAATTCTATGAATATACATCTGAAATTCTTCAATAATTATACCACCTACCTGACCATTGGAGATCAGGAGGTATTTAGTAGTTCAGGAAGTAGTGTGAATCAAACATACGACTTAGATGATAGTAATCTAACCATGCTCAACTATGCGGGGTTAAGTATGGAGACCATACCTATACGTTTGGGAATAAGGAATGTTTCCTATCTGGCTAATGTTACCGGAAATGCGGATGTTATCCTGATTACGGATTTGTCTGGTAGTATGGCACAATGTGTAGAGAATAATAGTAATTGTCCTGCTGGGGATCAGAGGATAGACTTGGCAAAAAGGCTGGATGAAGAATTTGTTGATATAGTTTTGAATGGTACTGGTAATAGGGTTGGTTTAGTTGGATATAGAAGTGGAATAGCATCTTTCCATCCACTAAGTGATAATAATCTCAGTCTAAAGACCCAGATTAATGGATATTGGGCAGATGGTGGAACCTGTATATGTTGTGCCATAAATAAAGCATATGAATTACTAAGTTCAAGTAATGCATCCAGGCAGAAATTCATTGTGGTTATGACGGACGGGATTCCAAGTCACAAATGTGGAGGATATTCCTCTCCATCAGCATGTGATGGTAACTCCTCTTCTAGTTCATTTGAGGGGGATTGCTATGGATGTACGTATTGTTGTCCAGCAAATCCATATACAGGAAATGGATGCTTATTAGAGAACCAACTTTGTGGTAAGGTGTGGAATTGTTGGGGATGGTGGCCAAATGCTTGGTGTGAGTGTTCATCATTGGCTTTTAATGGATATGTTACAGGTGGTGGTTGGACAATTCACTGTACTGCATATGACTGTAGTGTGGCATGCCAATGTCAGTGCGAAATGCAAAATGCGAACTGGTCTTCATGTAGAGCGCATAACGATTTAAATGCAACTGTGCATTCCATCGGTTTTGGTCCCGTAGCAAATTGTCCAATGGGTAACTGGACCCTTCGGGCGATAGCCGACTGTGGGAATGGGTCATATTATGCAAGTTCTAACGCTAGTGAGTTAGAATTGATATATCGAACTATTGCCCAAGATATAGTAAATGTAAGTTACAGGGCACAAACTGCGAGGATAACTGGAAACATAACCCCATCTATATTATACCCAGAATCATACATAGAATTCAGTTACACCCCGGCAATAAATGCTACAGCATATGGCGAAATCACCCTTACTCAAGATACAGAAAGATTTAATGATACGGAGAATTGCACCGGAATTCTTTTTGTCCCTGAAATTGCCAGAGTGGTAGATGCTAAGATTACATCATATTCAGCAGAGTATTGGACGGATTATTTAAATGTGAGTAATAGCCATGGTTCAACGATTGCTTATACACTTAGAGATGGTCATTTTGGAATTGACTATCGTATCCTGGGAGATCCCTATATCGTTCAAATTCCCAATCCCAGTGTTAATCTGATCCCTGGAGAAAACAACTCATTAGAGATTCGCACAAGTAATAGTCCCACCGAGGATATGGGATGCTCTCCAGATGATAGAGCAATTTATACCATAAGACTCAGTGGAAGGGTAGGTTATGGTAATGTCTTTTTGAAAAAGGGTGGATGTAACTGGACGATTCGGTTTGAAGATGACACAAATATTACAGAAAGTATCCCTGATTACTATAATGGGGATAAGAAGTGTTACTATACCCCAGAGAATATTAGCTATGATGAGAACGACGCTATTGATGATGCCATCTTTAGATTATTGCAGAGATTGGATTCCAATGAAAACAGAAAGATTGACATAAAATTTGATTCCAGCATGATAGAATTTGATTTCAGCAGAGCGGGCGGAGTAAGATCATTGTGGGGGCCAATAACCATGAAGTTGATCGTTTGGATGTAAGATGAAATTCCTGAATTTAATAAAAAATAAAGGGGTATTCTTCACATTAGCAATTATACTGTTAATTATCCCATTAATACTTTTAGTATCATTTTATGTTGGTACTTCAGAGACAAAGATAGAGGACGCAACAGCAAAGATTCGCTGCGATGAATTGCATTATTTTGTGGAGGATGTGAAGAGGGATCTGAGCAGGGCAGTAGTTATCTTTGGAAGGAGGGCTGCGATCTATTCCATAGACTATGTTATCAAACCACCTGGAAATCCCCTATTAAATTATACATTTAATTGTAGCTCTCTCTGTGGTGTGGACTGCAATAAAGTTGTCTATCCAAAAACTGGGTCTGAGGCCGCTATAGCTGAGTTAACACTCTGCGGTACCTTGAATGGTAGCAATGTTACATACATGGTTAATCACACCCTTAAGGAATGGATAGATAGAATAGAAATGAGAGGTAAAGATATGGATTTTCGGGTTAATATAACACTAAGGGAGATTAAAGTGATTCCAGTTGATGCATGGCATTTTTCCATAATTATAGACAATAAGGTAGATATAATTGATAAGACCGGTATATGCTACTACAGAGAAAGTACCATGAGGACTACTTCTAATTCATCCATAATCGGCCTGGAGGATCCCCTCTATGCCCTAAGTAGTAAGGGAAAAATTATGAAGTATATATATGATTGCGATATTAGATTTGACATGAATGTTATTGGCAATGGCAGTGATGGTAATGGGAGTGGGAGGGGGAATGTGATTCTCAAGCCCAGTATTGCAGACCCTTCAACTTTTTGTAGCACTAATGATGTGGGAGAACTTATATTAGTGATGAATAACGGTTATGGATCCTGCAGCCTATTTGAACAAATTTGCTTTGATATAACCGCACCAGAATCTGATCATTTTGCTGGCGTGATTAACTATGGTAAGAATGCGGCCCAAAGTTTTGCTGATAAATGCAATATAACCATTCCTTGGATAAGAGACACGGGGAATTTAAGTCTAAGTGATGGTGATTGCGTCTATATAAAAAATAGCAATACATCCCATCAGGTAATCCTCGGAATTAATTCTGAAGATCTTAACTTTTCATGCTATCAGGTAAGTAATGTTACTGAGTATGAAACAAATTGTTCAGTAAATTACACAAATGGACCGAGTTTCTTTGACAGATTGGACGGCAATTATAATCTTTCAGAAAAATACCAGAATCAATCCAGGGAATATTTCAATAATTCCCTCATAGGAATAGAAACACTCGTAGATATCTATGAACTCATGGATCATAATATTGTCCCTCATGCAAACGCTACATGGATAGACTATCTTTACTGGAGGGAGGTTAATGGAAGCGAGGTGTGTGGTGTCTGTAAGACGGGGGATTATGCTATTCGGCTCGATTGTCAGCACATTGAGAGATATGATCTAGATACTGGATGTTGATGACAAAGAGATAACAATATAAATTTCTATAATATTTTTATAATCTATGTATACAATGTGATCTAAAATGGACATATTTGGGGGAAAGAAGAAAAAGGGGGAAAAGGAAGATCCTAAACAACATCAGGAACTCATTGATATATGGTCCAAGAAGTCGAGAATTCATTCTAGGAAAAGGGAACTGCTTCAGAGACAGTTTGATATTGAAGCAAAGATTAATGAAATCGCCAGTAAAAAATTGGAACTCTCTGCTGAAATCAATACATCGGTAGAGAATCATACTAGAATGAAGAAGAAATTTGAAGAGGTAGAAGAACAAGAGGGATTACTCAAAAAAGAAATCTCAGACTTAGAGCAGAAGATAATTGATATGACAAAGAAAATGGAGGATCTAGAAGAAAAAAGGCAAGAAGTGGAGAAGGAAATGGAAGAGAAGATCAAGGAGATTGATGAAATAAAGGAAAAGAAATCTCAGATAGAATCAAAAAAATCCGAGTTAGTTACGAAAAAATCTGATATTAATGCAAAGGTTAATGAAATTTCTAAAAAGAAACTGTCGCTATCAGAAGAGATTAAAAAATTAACCGAGAAACATACAAATCTAAAAAAGGAATTGATAGAAATAGAAAAACAGGAAGAATCCCTCAGAGCTGAGATATCGGATATAGAAAATGAGATTGTTAAAATTACTAGAGATATACAGGA
>Ga0180301_10002935_pt1 | contig 13359 bp, 7 predicted proteins | sample GuaBasSediGuay16_FD_121797 | JGI IMG/M metagenome (GOLD analysis project Ga0180301, IMG submission 121797) | Subseafloor sediment microbial communities from Guaymas Basin, Gulf of California, Mexico - Guay16, Core 4569-2, 12-15 cm | ecosystem: Environmental > Aquatic > Marine > Hydrothermal...
GTATAATTGTATGGATATGTGTTATCCGCCGAATCGAACTCGGCGTCCGCGCCGACGACACCCTCGACAGCGATATCGAAAGCCATATCGTTGCCGATATTGGTCGCTTTCATCTCGATTGTCAGGTTATTCGGTCCCTGGTCGAGGTAGAAATAATCGCCCTCTTCGATAGGAACGCCGTTGACCTCGCTGATACGTTTTTCCATTCGCATCATCGCGCCGCGCGCTGTAACATATACGATGCCGCTGCCTACGTTCCGCCCGATGCCCATAAAGTCGTCGTAATAGAGCTTTCCACCGAAATCCAGAGGCAAATCATCATGTGGAGCCGGCGGGTCGACTATCGCGCGGGCACCGAGCCAGAAATTATCGTGAGCGGGATTAGCGTCCGGCGGCCACGGTGTTCCGTATGCAACCGGAATCGGCGATGAAAGGTTGCTGCCCATTACGGACGCTCCGGTCGGCGATAACACCGGCCAGTTGGTCATCGTCGGCTGGCTCCAGGCACAGCGGACATCGTTCGATGGGTTCTCGATAGTTACGTAATCCTTCAGCGTGGTCGAGAATTCGTTCAGCGTCGCCTGTGCGCTAACGTGGTAGGCATCGTCGATGATTATCCCGTCGAGGTTTCTCGTTACCGTCGCGAATCTGGCAGTCGGAACCTCGTATGAAACGGGCGTTCCGGGACCCGACTCGGTATAGTGCTTTTCGTAGGTGGTCAAACTGAACGGTATTTCATAGACTACCGGGAAAGGCAGGTTCGGGTCGAGTTTGATATGATATATGAAATACGCCCTCCGCGAGGATTGTATTTCCGGTATCATAATGCTGCCGTCGTCGTCGCCGAGTTGGAACAGGACTTCGTCTGCACTTGGATTGAAACGCCAACCGGCGGTGAACGTGCGCGGGTCGTCGCCGGAGGTTACGGTCGGCTCGCCGAATTCATCGAACTCGACATGCTGCGGCACGAACGGTCTCGGATAACAGCCGTACCAGAAGAACAGCTCGCTTGCCATAAGTCCAGATAAATCGGGCGTTACAGTGGTCTGATACCAATGCTTGCCGGTTGTGTTATCTACCTCGATAACCACTTGAAGGAACGAGCCGGTCTCGGTTTTCGGGTAGCCGTGCGCCTCGAGAGAATCCACGCCGGTCGCCCACGGGAGGGCAGTAATGGTTTCACCTTCCTGCATCACATCGATACGCGCGTTCCAATATGCATCAGGCTCGAACAGGCTCGCGGGTTCGCGCCCGCCGACGTGTGTGGTGATTGTAACCCTGCCGTAGCCGGTGCCATCGAGATACGGGTCATATATTACATCGAACAGCTTCGGTTCATCCCACTCGGCGATACGCCAGCGCATCAGGACGGTATCGGCGTGCAACGGAACGACAGTAGGCGTGCAGTTTCTGCCGACCGAAATGCTGTGCCCTTTTGCAAACGCAAACTGGGCGTGCGACCATTGCACCCACGGCGAACCGCCGAATATCTCCTCGTTGACGAGCCACACACCCTTGTTTATCTCCGCGGGGCCTTCATAGCCGTAACCGTAGTATTTCGCGTGAACGGTAAGACGTGTTTCGCCGAGATGTTCGCACAGGTCGTCGCCATACGAACTATCCGCGCCGGGGAACCAGCCGATGTGTGCATTTGCGAGGTCGCCTTCGATTATCTGCGATGTGTCCCACGGCGAAGCGGCGAAAATAAGCTCGGCATCCTCGCCGTCACCGGGCGGCCAGGCATCGTGAAGATAGCCGGTCGAGCTGACGAAGCGGTCACCCTGGTCGTCGTCCCAATCGTCGATTCCATCGAAATCGTCGTCGTCGAGGGCGGGCGGAATAAGGATTTGCGGAATGAGGATTTCCCATTTGAAGGGGAACTCGAAAACCTGTATCTCCTCCCCCACGTCCGGGTCGCCGATTATATACGGCCAGAAGCCGTCGATTAGCTCGTCGATATCGATTGCACCGCCACCATCGCGCGGCAGGTCGATATAGTATCCGCCGATGCCCTTCGGGATTTCCTGAACCATATATCCGACCACACCGTCGCCGAGACCGTCCGGCACATTCGAGAATTGGAACCAGCCGCTGCCTTCGCCGTCGTAATCGAAAGTGAACTCACCGTAATCCTGTCCGACGTTTTTCAGCCAGTAGCGGCTATATTCGGTGCTGGCGCAAAGCTCGAATGTCAGGTCGGCCTCGCCGTTCTTGGGCAGGTATTGCATCTCCGCAGCGGACGATGGGTCTGTTATTTTATATGTGCAGCTTATATATTCGAACTGGAGCGGGTTCGGCAGAGGAGTATAGTATGTGTAACTCACGCGGATAGGGGTCTTTTTCGGTTTGCCCCATATCGTCTGGTATTCGACCCAGCTGTAGTTGCTGGAATCGCACATCGGCTCGGTCATAGTCGGCTCGTGGCCACCGAGATTCAGGACGGCGATATATTCGCGCCTTGGCCACGGAACATGGCCGACGTCGATAGCAGCCGTATCTGGAACGGTTTCGCCGTCGTCGAGGAAAACGAAACCCTCATACGCGCCGAAATGGACGTAGACGAGCCGTTTCCAGATTATCTCGTCGGTCATTGTATCGTGCTCCATCCAATGTTCCCAGTTAGCGTAATAATAGGGTTCATCCGGTAACGGCGGTAGAGTATCCAAATCGATACTATCTAGAGCCTCCGCGGCTCCGAGAGCCATACCCACAAGCGGCGGCGGGTCTATCCAGAGTTCCCAGCTCGCATAAGGGTCGAACCAGCCATAGCCGGGGAACGGGTCGAGATTGTGGCTCCACTCGCAACGGATAGCGCGGATTTTGTCGTCGGGGTCCTCGACCTCGAAAACGCCGTCGTCGTCGGCATCGACAGGGCGGATACCATCGTGGTCGATATCCTCGTATTCGTCCGTCCACGGATTGAGCCAGTAAATATTCTCGACCGTCCAGGTGCTCGGCGGCCAGTTATCCGGCAACGGGTGCATCGTGTTGACATCGAGCCAGGCGTCCGGTGTGCCGTCGCCGTTGAGGTCGCGGTATATTTCGCCGGTATATTCGCCGTCTTCATTTCTGTCCCAATCGCCGCGAAGAACATCGACAAACTTGCCACCGGGCGTGCGGATTATCGGGATATCCATCGGGTCGACCCAGTAAATCGGGACGTCGAGAGGTATATACTGCACGTATTTCGTGTGCAGAGCTGGCGTGCGTTCTTTGTTCTCCATAGTTGTGAATATTTTGAACGGCTGGAAGAACTCGCCGAGGATATTTTTCCAGTTCAGGTCGGTATCGGCGATTATCTCGGCCTCGAAAAGGAAGCGCACCTTGATATTGTTTCTATACGACCACCGCTGGACGCCGTCGTCAGGGTCTTCGTAATACAGAATACTCGAGGACACATGGCCGTATCCATTCGAGGGGTCATATAGATAGTCGTCGATGTCGAACCATTTCGGGTCGTCGGCGGGTGGAGTAGCCAGCTGGTATGTAATTATCACCTCTCCGCCCGCGGGAATCGTCCCGAGGTCGTAACTGATATAAGGAGGAGTGATTGCCGGCGATGGGCCGCTTATTGTCCCGATATAGGTGTAAAGGTCTATAATCTCCTCGACCACGTTGACATTGCTAATCGGGACGTCCCAGAGATTGCGGATTCGTATTGTAACCTCGAACGTATCGGACTCTCCGACAGGAAGCGCGATAGGTGCGACGTCCGCAGAGTCGATAACCGCGCCTGTCAGGACGCTTCGGACATTAAAGGCTTTATTCGCGAAAGCCGACATTAGACCGTTCATCGCCCATTGCCATTGATACTGGTCGTCGGCGGTGAGAATCCCCGTAGTGGGCATTCCTGCGGTTAGAACTATTCTCCCGCCACCTGTTGTAACTTGTGCCGCCAGAGGTTTACCGATATCCGCCGGGTCCCAACTCGAAGCGACAGTAAGGATAGTGCTCATCCCGGCAACATCGATAGTCGGCCCGAGAACGGTATACACCCCCGCGGAAGGGTTATCGAAACCGAGTGGATGCTCGGTGTCGATAACATCGACCTCGCACAAACCGGTTACGGAGCCTTCGACATAATCGTAAAGGTCGATGCTATTCGGCGGGAGGATGCCGTAAGCCTCGAGCAAATAGCCTGCGTTGCCTTCGGCATATATCGTTCCGCCTGTGGACAAGAAATTGGATAGCGCCACACCGACATCGGGATAACGCGCTGCGGTTTCGTCCATATAGACGGATAGTGTGCCGGGGTAAGTCTCGAACGCCGGGATTATGAGCAGTTTTGTTCCCCCCATAAGGCTCGTGCCGGTGAGTTCGGAATCGACCACGGTAGTAATAAGCTCCTCTGGCAACTGAACGGCATTGAACAGCTCTATATAATAAGGATACTGCCAGGTGCAACTCATACCGTTCATATCCGGCACGCTGCCTTTGAGGATGGCCACGGAACCCTCTCCGGGCGAGCATATCGAATACGCTTTTGGGTATGTTGTCGGCGAATATGCCGGGCCGTTAGTGTGATAAAACGGCCTGAAAGGATTTAGAGTATCCGGCCAAAGGAAACTCCCCGGTGAACTACCTGATACACACCATAGTATAGGTATTTCGCCGTATTCTGTCGCCAGCGACGGGTCGTAGTCACCCCACCCTTGCCAGGCGATATAAGACTGTTTCGCGACGTAGAAATACGCCTCGAGTGGGTCGGTCTGGGTCGCGTCTGTCGGGATTAGGGTAACTGCGGCGCCGGCGGCTGTAATAAACAAAGCCACCGCTATTATGGTGGCTACCGTCTTAGTAATCTGCCGTGCCATTTGGAACCTCCAATCGGCCACGGCCACGGACTCTATCTCTTCTCACTAAATAATATATACCTAAATTTGGAAATTGCAACAAAAAAAATAAAAAAAATAATTTTTTTTTTGAGAACATCAGCGCGGGGCTTTTTAATATAACAATGTCTTAATCCCTTCAAAGCGTTTATTTATGCGGGTTTTCTCGCAATACGCGATTGTGTAATTTGGCGGTGCCCTTTATTAGATAAAAAGGACGCGGTTTCCCGCGCCCTTTTCGCATCGATTTTAAACCGACTTAGTTCAGATATAACCCGAGAGCAACGAAGATGTTCGTGTTTTTCACGTCCGAGACATCGACCCCCTCGGGCGGGTCGTTAACACCGACCAAACCCATCGAATAGCCACCTGTAATAGACAGTTTCCCGACCGGCATCGGGATATCTCCGCCGACACCGAATGTGAGGCCGAAATCGGTGGATTTATATGAGTCCTCCTCGGTTTCGTATTCATCGCCATCAATAGTTAATTTTTCGGCGATTTTTATTCCCATATAAGGCCCTGCGTAAACGCCCAACATGAAGCTTTCGCCCTTCATAGGGGTAACCTTGAGCAATACCGGTATTTCGACATAGTCCAGCGATATAACGGATTCGATACCACTGTTATCGAATTTACATCCCTTCATACTATAAAGTATCTCCGGGTGAATAGCTAAAAGCGAATTCAGCGAGATATCGGCCATAGCGCCGACATTGAACGCGATTTTCATCGAGTTGTTCTCGACATCCTCGCCGGCAACGTTCGCCATATTGACTCCGGCCTTTGCGCCGAGATGAATTTCGACTTCGGCTAACGATGTCATTACTATAATCGCCATTAGCATAGCCACTACGGTCAGCTTTTTCATACCTTCCTCCTCGATTAAATATTTTTAGTTTAGCGAATAGTTTGAAAAAGGGGCTTTTCAGCCCCTTATTTTGCTCTATTTCAGGAAAACTATCCGGTGCGTTTTTTCGGAGCCTTTCAGTCGATAAAGATACACGCCGCACGGGACGTTTTCGCCGTCGTCTGTGCGACCATCCCATAAAGCGCTAGAACCATCGACAGGTAAATCGCGAACAAGGTGCCCGTTCAGGTCGAATATTTCGATTGTGCTATCGCACGGTTTGTTCACTCGGATAATCGTCGCCGCGTTGAAGGGGTTCGGGATATTTCCGATAATATAATAGTCCTCCGCGAGGTTCGGCCTTTCGTCGACGGGGGTTCCGCCGGAGATATTGATATCGTCGAGCATAATCATATACTTGTCCGTGCTGTTATACCGGAAACCCACACGAATCGTATCACCGGCGAAAGCGCTTAGGCTTATATCGCGTTCGTGCCAGTTCCAATCAACCGCCGTTTCCCCATCGAGAGAATCGATAAAAGACGACGGAAGACTGTCCGTTCTCGAGGCCCAGACCTGATAATCGTCGAGCCAGCTTCCCGAAGTGTCGATTGACCGGACCCAGAATGTCAAGCTATAAGTGGTATCCAATATAGCCACCGGTTCGGTGATAAGCCAATCGTCGTTAGGCCAGGCCGGTATATGGGCTGTATCATAATAACAACCGGCGAAATTCGGGTCCGAATGGGCATAACCTACCGCTTCGAAAATCGACCAATAGGTGCTACCAGTATCTACGCTGACAATAACCCAACCGTCGAGCGTATCGTCCTCGAAGTCAACGTCGATAGCCGTAGCCACATCCATAGCCTCTTTGGGCGCGTCGAAGCCCATTATATCCGTTACCGGAAACACACAACTACGGGAAACCCACGCCAGAGCTACGCCCGCCAACAATAGCACCGCTATAAACAACCAGAAATTTCTCATTCTTCCTCCTCGGGTTTTTCGAGTAATGATGAACTATCTATATCTAAATCTATTGAATCCAGAGCGCCGATGCCGAGTTTGGCGCGAAGCGCCTCGTTCTCCTTTTGAAGCGCTTCTATCTCGAGCGTCAGGTCCTCGATGCGCCGCGATTTAATTCTCCTCAAAACCCGGTAAAATACGCCGAGAGCGACGAGTAGTATTAAATATGCCGTCCCGATAATAAATTCCTGTGGATATTTCCAGGTCAGGCCGACGATAAGGCCGACGATTAGCGTAATTATTATAGCCGCCCAGAGAAGCATAAAACCTCCGTTAAATAGTTAAATTACTCGCGCAATATAAACACAGAAAAATCGAGCGCAACGGAAAAATTATTTCGTGGAATTAATCTCGAAACGCCGTTTTGAACGCCGAAAAGATATCCTTCGCCCGGATTATTTCGAGGTCCTTTATTTTCGGTAGTTTTTCTCCCGCTTCCGGGATTATCACCTTCGAAAAACCGAGCCGCGCGGCCTCTTTGACACGCGGCGGTGTTCTCGGTGCGCGGCGAAGCTCACCAGTAAGACCTATCTCGCCGAAAACCGCTATATCGTCCGAAATTGGTTTATCGCGAAAACTACCTACAATCGACAGGACTACCGCGAGGTCTGCAGAACGCTCCGTTAGATTCACTCCGCCGACGACGTTGATGAACAAGTCCTGGCGCGATAGCGGCAAACCCCCGCGCCGTTCGAGTATCGCGGCGAGCATAATAAGCCTGCGCGGGTCGAGGCCCTGCGCGACGCGCTGCGGAGTTCCGTAAGCCGCCGGCGACGCGAGAGCCTGAATCTCCACAAACAACGGACGATTGCCCTCGATGCCCGCGAACACGGTCGAACCCGGAACCGGAGCGTCGTGATGACCGAGAAACGCCGCCGACGGGTTCTCGACCTCAGAAAATCCGTTTTCACCCATCGAGAATACTCCTATTTCGCCTGTCGCGCCGAAACGGTTTTTCGTCGAACGCAGAAGTCGAAGTTCGCTCTGGCTGTCGCCTTCGAGAGTGAGAACGACATCGACCGCGTGCTCGAGAACCTTCGGCCCGGCAATCGCGCCGCTTTTCGTAACGTGGCCCACGAGGAATACCGGAATATGCGACCTTTTCGCCAGCTCGATAAAAATCGCCGCGCTCTGGCGAACCTGTGAGACGTTTCCCGCCGCGCCCTGAAGGTCGGCGGAGGCCATCGCCTGAATCGAATCGACCACTATCGCGTCGTAATCGCCAGCCTCGGCGACCGCGGCCTCCGAGCACGTCTCTGCGAGAAGGAAAATCGAGTCCTCGCCACCCGAAGGCCCGAGGCGGTCGGCGCGAAGCTTTATCTGGCCGACAGATTCCTCTCCCGTGACGAACAATATCTTTTTCCCGGCGTTCGCCAGCCGAATCGCGACCTGAAGCAGCATAGTCGATTTGCCGATTCCCGGTTCGCCGGAGAGTAGAACGACACTACCGGGAACTATGCCGCCGCCGAGAACGCGGTCGAACTCGCCGAAACCGGTCGGAATGCGCTCGACAGCTGTTTTGTCGGCCTTCGAGAGTGAAACCGGCACCGCCGAGACCGTGGATGCGAACCGGTTTTTCGGCGTTTCGATTATCTCCTCGACGAGTGTATTCCATTCGCCGCAGCCGTCGCAGCGACCCTGCCATTTGGGGTGCGCGTGCCCGCACGACTGGCAGATATATTGGGTTTTCTTTTTGGACATAGTTATTGGGCTCGTTCGGTTTTCAGGGGCGATATTAGCCGCGAAGAACAAATTCCCCATCGGTGCCGTGATGGCAATTGTTGTTCTTAGATGGCATTTTGCCTCTTTTTTTGGGTTAAGTTAATCTATTAACTTAAATTTCTTTAATTTCTTTAATTTGTTTTTTTCATAAAGCCAATTATACAACTTTCCCGATTCAGTTTTTAAGTTCTTCCCGAAATATACTGAGAAAACTAATAGAACAAGCGTTAATACTCCACATAATACTCTAAATAAAGGCTTCAATCCGAAAACTTGAGGAAATCCGGATACGATAATCAGAACTATGCCAAATATAATGAAAGCCCTTGTCCATCTTTTTGCGGAATCACGAGCCCGACTATCTATTCTCTCTTCGATTATACCTAGTTTTTCTGCTTTCGGCTCTAAGTCTTTAATTCTCTCTGTTAAGCTTTCTTTCTCTGTTTTTATCTTTTGGATTTCTTCTTCTTTTTCACTCCTACCTTCTGCTCTTGCCCGAGCCTTTATTTCCTCAAGTATTTCAAATGGTGTCTTATCAGTAAACGCGTCAGGGTCTCCCATCGTTTTTTCCATGAGAAGGTTTTTTGCTACGAGAGAAGAGTTAAGAACATTATATTCTTCCGGTGATATTTGACCATTATCACGGAGTTTCTTCGTCTCTGTTACTAGCCTTTTCCGCAATTCCCTTGTTGGTTCTAAAAACGCAACACAATCACCGATGATCCTTTTTTTGTCTATTGAACGATATGTTTTCGGGTTCTGCAGCCAAATAAACGTCCCTATGAAAATAGAAGTTAAGCACGTCGGGATTATAAAGGGTTTTTCCCTGACATCGATCTCGTATCGTCTCGAGGCATACGCTAAAGTAGCATTTGTTGTAACAAATACGTAACGAACTTCATTTATATTCTTTGGGTTTCTTTCCTTTCTCAAGCGGTAAATAGCTGATATCGATTTGACGTCTTTCCAAATAGTCTCTTTTTTGTCCTCTTCGTGGAATTCGCCTGGACCTACCTTGTATAAGTTGACAATTTTATCATATAGAGCTTTTTCGTCTATTTCATATTTTTGGAGTGTATCCAAATCAGGAACATCGACTATTTCTATTCCTAAAGACTCTATTTTTCCCTGAAGTTCCACCAGTAACTTTTCTACGTCGCTACTTGAAAAATTATTCTCTTTAAAAAACCTGGATACTTGGGAGGCAAGAGAACTATCGTATAAGGGGTCTTCCAACCACTTAGCACTATCGTCTATTATCCAATATATCTCATCGAAAGTGTGTTGAAAAACAAATAATTTCGCTTTTTGAGACCTTAATACGTGAAGGAGTTCTTCATTCGCAACCTTTCGACCTTCACCTTCAAAGCCAAGTAAACGAAAGATGAAATTCGTATCGAAGTAGAATTCTACATTTTTATATTTACCTTCGAATGAAGAGTGACCGTGTTCTGGGCTTACTTCTTCAAATAATATTGCACTTGCTAAAACATGACCGGTAGCTATATCTATAACTCTTTCGAAAACGGTATTATCATTTTCACTAAGGTGAATTAAGAATTCGCTTATCGCGACCTTTTCCCATTTCCTTGATCTCGTTTGTGGTAAAACAGTTTTACTCTCCGAAGCGAATAGGAGTTCCATATCGCTGCTCTTAAGAAAATTAAGAAATATCTCTTCAGCTTCAGTCCTCTTGATTTTTTTCCCGTATTGAGTATCCGTGAATTGTATAAACTTATTAATGATTTCTTCAATCGACCTCTGAATTGTAATCGATTCACGTGAATTCTTCAAAAGGTCTTCTATTTTGCTATGGTCAGGAAAGTATTTACCGCGGTCTTGCCGTATAATCTTGTATTTCTTTTGTGCTCTTCTTAAAATTGTGTACATCGGGTGTCGAGGCACTCGGATACCGTATGTTCCCTCGAAATCATCGCAAAGTTGGTCAACTTCTATTTCACTATATCCTTTGTCTTTTATAACCTTTGCTACTAAAGGCACATATAAATCTATGAAATCTGCATTACGCTTTTTTTCGTCCCACATCGCTTTAATCAAAGCCATGCTAATTAGAGACCTATTAATACTGTCCATTTGAATTATTCCTTTCTTTGAGTTTCATCAATATATTTTATTATCTCCATATAAATCATCATCATATCTTCAAAACCACCTATATCACCTCTGAAGAAATGCCAGTTAGGTGGCATGGGATACGTATAAAGTTCGAGGGTCTACCATTCCACCGCAAGGTTTTATCGACCTACCGCGCGGGTTTACCCCCGCAATCCGGGGAAATGCCGAATATGCTCAAAGAACTACGTGTCCGTCTTGAGAGAAAGCCCACCACCCACAACGGGAAATATCGGCTGTGCTTCGCCCTCGGTAAATTAAATATAATACAAAATCGACTCCAGCCAAGAGGTTTCTATCGAATCAACTATTATCGCGTATCTTCAAACCGTCTACCTTAATTTCATATATCGCTTGATTTCTGTTAAGCGGATGATTATTTTCATTCCCGAATAACAGCTCGAGGAGGAATTATGAGACGGGCCATCGTTTTCGCCCTGATACTAATATCCGCTGCCGCTTTCGCTACTAAATACGCCGGTGAATTTACCGACCTGGGAGTGGGAGTGCGTCCCGCCGGAATGGGCGGCTCGTTCTCCTGTTTCGACAGCGACCTTCAGGCGCTCTGGTGGAATCCCGCCGGTCTGACCGGACTCTCCGAGCGGCCGCAGTTCTATCTTATGCACGCGGAGCTTTACAACGGACTCGATATGCTCGACGCGGGCGCAATCGGGAAACTCCTCGGCGAAACGCAATGGGCAGCGGGATTTTTCCGTCACGCCACGGAGGATATCCCGTTCACCGACACGACGATGTTCTACGACTACGGCCCGGACAGAATCCCCGGCACAGGCGACCCGGGCGAGGGCAACGGGTCGTGGGACCCCGGTGAACAGATGCGCCCCGACGCGATTTATTACCGCAGCGAAGGAGACTATCTATTCACTATCGGCGCGGGCCGCAGATTCGGCGAGAAACTGCTCCTCGGCGCGTCGTTCAAGCATATCCAGAGCTATATCGGCGAGTATTCAGCGTTCGGTTTCGGGCTCGATGTCGGCGCGCTTTACGAATACCGGCCAAACCTGACTTTCGGCGCGGCGATGCGCGATGTTACCGCGATGCACATACGCTATTCGACCGGCCGCTGGGAGCAGAAACTGCCATCCCTGTGGTGGGGCGCGAAATACGATATACCGATAGAATCCGTCCGGGGCGGACTCGCGCTGACCGGCGAATTCGAGACGCGGTTCGAGAATTTCGACGGGATAATCAACACCGGCAGGATTTCCTACGACCCGCATATCGGCGCGGAGTTCACGCTATTAAGGCGCGTTTTCCTGAGGGCCGGTATCGACCGAAAGGATTTGACCGCCGGCGCGGGATTGAGAATCGCGTTTTTCCGCGTCGATTACGCGTTCGTTAGCAACAAGGAACTCGACAACACACACCGGATAGGGTTAACGCTCGAAATCCCGAAAATCGAGCGCAAACCGAAGCCGCCCGAGGAACCGGGGATACAGAAACCGCCGGATAGTTCGGACGAAACGGGGGAATTACGGCAGCTTGCGCCGCTGGGCGAACAGCTCGCGGAAATCTATTTCGACGAAGGATTAGCCGAACTCGGCGAAGACGCAAAAGTAACACTGAGCGAGGTCTGCGCGGTTTGGCAGGAACACCCGACGCACAGGATTTATATCGAGGGACATACGGACAGCGTGAATATCAAGACACCGGAATACCCAGACAACTACGCCCTATCGAAAGCCCGCGCGCGGGCCGTGATGAATTACCTTATCGAGTGTAGCGTCCCGGCGCACCGGATAGAAATAGACTGGTTCGGGCCGGACAGACCGAAATACGATATGTCCACGCCGGAAACCCGCGCCAAAAATCGCCGCGTGGAGATATATATGTGGGAACCGTAAAGGCCGAGGATTGAAGAATTGCCGTTTTCCCTCGGAAAGGTCAGTAAGGTAAATGTGTATTTCCGGGCAAGGAAGATAAACCTTTTTATAGCGTCGAACGAGCTTTCAAAACCACCATTCGGCGGGCCGGAATAAATGACTTGCATTTTCACGATTTAAGACATACATTCGCTTCGCATTTGGTTACGAACGGCGTTAATTTAAGGATTGTTCAGCATTTGCTTGGCCATAAAGACATAAAAATGACGATGCGGTATGCGCATCTTTCTAAAGAACATATTCGGGATGCAGTTGAGATTCTATCAGATAGAGTTTTTGGATATGGCACAAAGATGGCACAAAGAGAATTATAAGAATTCTGTTATTCTCGTAAATAATTGTGTAATAAGGAAGCGCCTGTAGCTCAGTTGGATAGAGCAACGGACTTCTAATCCGTAGGCCGGGCGTTCGAGTCGCCCCAGGCGCAAATAGTATTTGAACCAGTCGCGCTTCGGCCAAACAACCTTTAGTTATTTGAAAACCGAACAGGCCTTCGCGGGACGGTTCTTCCAGAACCGTCGGATAGAGCTTTATTAAATAAATCGATAGTATCGACAACCAGTCGCGCTTCGGCCAAACGATATTCGGTTATTTGAAAACGATACAGGCCTTCGCAAAGCGGTTCTTTTAGAACCGCCCGACCAACTATAAACAGGATTTTGATAGTATTTGAACAAAAAACATTGTGGTTTTTTACTTAATTTCTATTATAATTATCTGTTCGGGAGCGGGGAAGTTTAACGCTATTAACATATACCTAATAGCTTTCATGGTGGGTGTAGCTCAGCTGGTTAGAGCGCCTGACTGTGGATCAGGAGGTTCGGGGGTTCAAATCCCCTCACCCACCCCAGTCGATAGTATCGACAACCAGTCGCGCTTCGGCCAAACA
>Ga0180301_10002936_pt1 | contig 13356 bp, 15 predicted proteins | sample GuaBasSediGuay16_FD_121797 | JGI IMG/M metagenome (GOLD analysis project Ga0180301, IMG submission 121797) | Subseafloor sediment microbial communities from Guaymas Basin, Gulf of California, Mexico - Guay16, Core 4569-2, 12-15 cm | ecosystem: Environmental > Aquatic > Marine > Hydrothermal...
AATGTCCCCTTCAAAAGAAAACTATGCGGTTTTTTCTTAAGAGCCCACTTTTAAAACGTAAATGAAAAATTTAATATTAGGTATTGACAAATTAACTTTTATAATGTATACTTTAATAAAATCAATGTTTGTGTTTAAATAATTGAGGATAATATGAAGATACCTAATAAATGCCCTTCATGCGACGGGGAATTGAGAATCAAGAAATTGGAATGTTTGGGATGTAAAACGGTGATAGAAGGAAATTTTAAATTAAGCAGGTTTAACCGTTTGGACGAAGATGATTTGAATTTCGTAGAAACCTTTCTGTCTACCCGCGGAAGTATAAAAGAAATGGAGAAAAAAATGAATTTGTCCTACCCGACGGTGAGGGCCAGATTAGAAAAGGTGGTGGATAAACTGGGGTTGAAACCAGCTCCCGACATATTTACTGAAGACCGACTGAATATCCTGGAAAAACTTGAAAAGGGGGAAATAACCCCGGCGCAGGCAGCCAAACTTATAAAAGAAGGTGGGAACTAAAATGGAAAAAGAAAAAATGAAAATACTCAAAATGCTGGAAGAGAAAAAGATAAACAGCAACGAGGCGGCGGAACTGTTTGAGGCTCTGGAAGAAAGCAAGATTCCCGAAAAGGAAAGGGGGGAGAAATCTGGCAAAGTATTAAAAATCCGGGTTTATGAAGGCAATCTTTCAAAACCAAAAGTGGATTTAAGCATTCCTTTGAGCTGGGGCAGATTTCTCGTTCCGGGTATAAGGAAGAAAATAGGCGAAAAGATGAGGGAAAAGGGTTTCGATTTCGATATAGAGTCCGCTTTTGGCGCCATAGAAAAAGGTTCATCGGGCAAGATAGTGGATATTGAGGACGGAAACAACAAGGTTCAAATCTATATTGAATAAGTTTTCACGTGAAAACTTTTGTCCGTCGCGCTGTCCGGCATTCGTTGCGTGGCGGATTTATGTTTGACTTGTGGCAAGTTCAAAGTGTAAAATATATGATACAATAGTTTTCACGTGAAAACTGCAAAAGGGCAAAATATGACTGAAATAGTAGCAATAGCAAATCAAAAAGGTGGTGTCGGTAAAACCACAACTACTATAAACTTGGCTGCGGCATTAGCCGCTTTTGACAAGGAAACTTTAATTGTGGATTTTGACCCGCAAAGCAATGCAACTTCTGGAATCGGCGTGGAAATGAAAACAACATCTAATGGTATATATGAGGTGCTTTGCGGCAAAACCGAAGTAGAAAAAGTGATAAGACCAACTGCTATTGAATGGTTAGATGTATTGCCGGCCAGCAGGAATTTAGCAGGAGCAGAAATAGAACTTGTCAGTGAATTCTCCCGTGAAACGATTTTGAAGAGAATTTTAGATCCAATACGGGATATGTATAAGTTTATACTTATAGATTGTCCTCCCTCTCTTGGGCTTTTAACCGTCAACGCCCTTACCGCCGCCGACAGCGTTATAACTCCGATACAATGCGAATATTACGCAATGGAAGGCTTAACTTATTTTACGGATACAGTGAATAAAATCAGGCATGCCCTGAATCCCGGACTAAAAATTGACGGCGGAATAATAACAATGTATGACGGAAGAATCAATCTGGCAAATCAGGTTTTGCACGAAATAGCCATGTTTTACGGGGATAAAATCTACAAAAGCGTCATATATAGAAATGTGCGACTGGCTGAAGCGCCCAGTTTTGGGCAGCCGATATTTATATACGACCCGGCGTCAAAAGGTGCGGCCGCATACAAGCAGCTGGCTCTGGAATTTTTAAAACGAAGGGGCATAAACGCAGATGAATATGCCGTCGCTGACATTTACCCCGTGAAAATACCTTCGAGTTCTGGCGAGGGTACGCCAGTTTCTGTGGAGAGGGAGGGCTTCGCCACCATCCCGCCTCCATAAGAACATAACGCCAATAATGAAGTTATGCTATGGCTCCTCGTCAAAAAACTCGGTTTCAATAGGTGTTGTGTTTCGGAAGGCGAGGAAGATGTATCCAGAACAACACGCCGGCGATAGGGTATGAAGGGAAGCAGGAGGAAAAATGAGAAAAGCATTGGGTAAAGGGATAGATGCATTGATTTCAAGAGTGGATGAGTCATCCGGAGGAGAACAGATAAGAAAAATAAGAATTTCCGACATATCTCCAAACAAGTACCAACCGAGAAAAACTTTTAAAAAAGAAACATTGGAAGAGTTGTCCCAATCAATTAAAAAACACGGTTTAACTCAGCCAATAGTCGTGGCTAAGAAAGCGGGTAAATATGAAATCATAGTGGGCGAGAGGCGCTGGAGAGCGGCTAAAATGGCGGGACTGAGCGAAATAGACGCTGTTGTAAAAAAGGAAGTGAATGATGAACAACAACTTGCTTTTTCCCTCATTGAAAACATACAAAGGGAAGACTTAAATGCAGTGGACGAAGCTCTGGCATATAAGCGGTTGATGGAAAATTTTCACATAAATCAGAGCGAACTTGGAACTTACTGCGGAAAGTCCAGGTCAGCGATATCAAATACTTTAAGAATACTGGAATTGAGCGAGGAAATTAAAAAGGCAATTCAAACAGGTTTGATAAGCGGGGGGCATGCCCGCGCCTTGCTTGCCATTCCGGACCGGGCAAAGAGAAAGCAGGTTTTTGAGATTATCATCTCTGAGAAATGGTCGGTGCGGGACGTGGAAAATTTTGTTAGAAAACTAAACCCGACACCCTTAAAAAAGAAATCTAAGAAGCATAAAAACCCGGAAATAAAAAGTATCGAATCCGAACTTGAGAAAAGGCTGGGAACAAAGGTTGAAATCAAGACGAATACCGTGGAAAACGGTAAAATAATCATAACCTATTGTTCGCATGACGATTTCAACCGTATTTATTCAATACTGACAAAATGATTGATTCAACCAAAAAAGTTTTGTTTTTCTGCGGTTTTTTGGCTTTGACACCTGCCGGTTTTGCGCAATCAGAAAGCCAGCGCGCAACATCTGTCAAATCTTTTGTTCCCGAATATATCTCCTTAGTAAGAGATGTGAGTAAATATTATTTGTACGCCAACGGCGGCTTTCACGCCGACTGGTATATCGGTTACAATAATTCCTGGATAATAAAGCTTCCACCGATAAATACAGAAAAATACGAAAAGGCGTTCATTGGCGCGAAAATAGGCAGGGCGAAAACCATGTCTTATCCCATGGCATGGGACAAAAACATTATTCCTGGGAAAATATATATGGCAATAGGGCAAACCCCCAGTTTTACCACCGATAATACTTATTTTCTTGCCGCGAGCAACGACCTTCCCCGGGAACCTTTGCCGGGCGATTATCTGGAGGGAATAGATTCTGCCCAATGGTTCTGGGCAGAAGTGCCCCTGACAGCCATCTCGGGGGAAAAACCAAACTACCTGGCAATCTGGTCCTCGTCCATGTATTTTGTGTCCGCTTCCAGCTCGCCGATAATAGCGGCGGCGCTTTCTGACGACAATCAACAAAATGTTTGGCTGAACCGCTCAATAAAAGGTAGCCCCCCTTTCGGCAATGACACCCTTGAGACTCCTATTTCGGGAGTAAAACCGGCCATGGCAATAAAACTTGTGCCGGAAAATCAATACCGGGTGATAATAAAAGGTTTCAAGGCGGAAGTTTTACCCAATGAATTTATCGTTTCTTTCACCGCAATAGGTGAAGATGTGGACAAGGCCTGGCTTGAACTATCTTACGACAAATTCGAATGGCAGAGAATAACGCGGTATATGTTTCGCCCGCCATACTGGCGGACATTTAAGAAAGGAGAAATTTCGGAAGACATGTTTTACCTCAGGGCCGCCGCCACGGATACCCTTGGAAATACCGGCTACAGCAAGGAAATAATTATACCTGCCGAAAATACTGACACCCAGTTTAATGATGAAGAAATTCCGGAATAATGAACTTAAAGTCGCGGTTGTCGGCGCCTCCGGCCTGGTTGGGGGAGAACTCTTACATCTGCTTGAAAAAAGGGGCTTTCCCGTCGAAGAACTAAAATGCTTTAATACAGGGAGAAAAATTAAAAAAGTCAAATTCAAAAAGAAATATTTAACTTGCCGCCCGCTCTCTTTTGCCGAATTAATAAATTCAAAACTTGTGTTCTTCGCCAGTACCGATGAAGTCTCGGCAAAATATGCCCCAAAACTTGCGACAGCCGGAATCTGGTGCATAGACGATTCCTCAAAATTCAGAATGGAAAAAAAAGTACCGTTAGTTATTCCAGAAATTAATGCCGATAGAATAAGTCAAAAAACCAGGTTGATTTCCGGGCCCAATTGCACTACCACTGCTGCAGCATTGGCGCTATGGCAAATTCACAGGAAATTCGGAACAAAAGAATTGAGGTTTGCCACATATCAATCAATCTCCGGCGCGGGGCGTGGCGCCATAGCTCAGTTTGAAAAGGAAATGAAAGAATATCTCAAAAAAGGAAAAATTTCCTATAGAAAAAACAAGTATTTCTCGCATCCTATAGCGATGAATCTTTTTCCGCAGGTGGGGGATTTCACCAATGGTGCCACAAGAGAAGAAATAAAAATGAACCTGGAACTAAAAAAGATATGGGATGCACCTTACATTAAGATCAGCTCAACATGTGTGCGAGTGCCCGTCCTGCGGGTTCATTCAATCGCTGCCTGGATACAAACGGAAAAAAAATGGCATATAGAGGAGTTGAAAAAAGTTTTTCAGAAAACCGAAGGGATTAAATTCTCTGACAGGGAATATTCTACTCCTTTAATGTCCCAGAAAAGAGAGTTAACGTATGTTAACCGACTTCAAAAAAGTCATATAAACGAAAGAGAATTCAAAGTTTGGATTTCAATGGACAATTTATATAAAGGCGCAGCATTAAACTCCGTCCAGATAGCGGAATACCTCCTTAAAAAAAGATACCTTGATTAAACTTATTTTTTCCTCTTCGCTCTTTCGGCAACTTTCTTCAGTTTCCTTAAACACCTATCTGTGAGCTTATTTTTGTTCTCTTCAAGACAATTTTTTATCCTGCCTTTTCCGGGTTTTACATTATTGCAGAGTTTTTTAATATCCCTGCTGCATGCTCTGGCCAATTTCTTCCCTCTTTTTCCCTTTTGCCGGAGCCGTACCTTAAACCCGCGCTTGAAACCTTTGGCAAACCCTTTCTCAAAACCCCTTAGAAAGGCTTTCCTTGCGGAATGTGCTCGTCTGTTTTTGCGCGGGAATTTCTTTTTTTTCAACTCAAGATTGCGCTTACACCTGGCAGAGATTTTCTTGATGTTTTTTTTGAGACAGGCGATTATTCTGCCTTCTCCGGGCTTTATATCTCCACAGAATTTTTTAATGTCCGCCTTGCAGACATTCCTTTTCTTCGCCTGCACAGGAGTTGTCACAAACCCGGCTAAAAGAACAGCAATCAAGCCCATAATTAGTCGGTTTTTCGCATTCATTTTTTCCTCCTTCGACTTTTTGAAAATACGCTGCACTTATGAATATAACGCCAGAAATGATTTTTTATTGCATTTCTCCGACATACCCGGCAATTGCCGATTTTCCCTTTACATCTGCAGCGGAAGTTTAAAAAGGTTTCAAGGTTTTCGCAAAACTTTATATAATTTAGTCATAGGAGCATGCAATGAAAGAAAATGTTGAAAAAGCGATTGAGAGGGTGAAAATGATATTGGCGGCGGAAGGCGGTTCCATAGAACTCGTGGAAATAGACGAAGCAAATAAGATAGTCAAGGTCCGCCTTACAGGGGCGTGCGGAAGTTGTCCTTTCTCCGCTATGACGCTAAAAAATGTGGCGGAAAAAACGATAAAAGAAGAGGCGCCTGAGGTAAAGGAAGTCCGTCTCGCCTGACCTTCTCCCTTGATGCTCTTCTTAAATCTTCACATCCACAGCGTATTTTCCGACGGTACTCTTGAACCGGAGGAAATATTCAAAAGGGGAATTTCTGAAGGGCTCGAACTTATCTCAATAACTGACCACGACACTATTGACGCGTGGTTGAATTTCGTTCCTGCAAAAACTAAAACATTAAAATATATTACAGGTCTTGAAATAAATACCAACTTTCACGACAATTTTCATATCCTTGGATACGGAATAGACATCGATAATAAATTTTTGCTCGGGAAACTTGAAGAATATAGAAGCAGAAGAACGGAGAGAATTAGAAGGATGGTGCTTCTTCTTCAAAAAGAAAATGTCCGCATAGATTTAGCCGACATAAAACCAAAGGGAAAAAGCATCGGCAGACCCCATGTAGCCGACGCCCTAACCGCGAAGGGTTTATTCAAGGACAGGAAATCCGCCTTTTTCGCTTACCTTGCGCCGGGCAGACCGGCTTACGTTCCCTCAATGGGGCCTTCGCCCCGCGAAGCGATAGAAGTTATTAAAAGGGCGGGGGGACTTGCCGTTCTGGCTCATCCGGGTCTTGTTCGCAATATAGTCGACATAGCGAAACTAAAGGATATGGGTCTTGACGGCGTAGAGGCCTTTTATCCAACTCATTCGCACATTCTCGTCAAGGAATTGATTGACATTGCCCGAAAACTCAATCTCATCATCACCGGCGGAACAGACTTTCACGGTCCGGGCAGCGGCAGAAACGAGTTTTATGGCTATGGGATAAAAAAAGATTTTCTGGGCAGACTTTTTGAAAGAGCTTTATGATTCTGATTTCGCACAGGGGCGCTTCGGGTTATGCTCCCGAAAATACAAAAAGAGCGTTTGAAGTTGCGCTTGAAATGGGGTGTCTTAATTTTGAATTTGATGTTCAGATGACGAAGGACGGCAAATTAATCGCGCATCATGATTATAATTTGAAAAGAACGGCAGGACTTGACTTGTCGCTAAAAGACCTGACCTTTGATGAACTGAAAAAAATAAACATCGCCCGGTATTTTAACTCGCTGCCGGAGTGCCCGCCGCTGATAGAGGAAATCCTGGATATAATAGGGACAAGGGCTGATTTAATAAATTTTGAAATCAAAAACGATGGCGGTATTTATCCCGGCATAGGAGAAAAAACTCTGGATGTAATAAAGAGAAGAAAAATTATGGATAGGAGTCTGATTTCAAGTTTCCATTATCCGACAGTTTTGAAAATAAGATCTCTGGATAAAGAAGTGCGGATGGGTTATCTGATTCACGGCCTAAAGAGCGCATTTCTTGGATCCGCAATTAAAGAAGCTAAAAAAATAAATGCTGAAAGTTTTCATATGAACAGAAAAGTCGCCAGCGCCGGAAATATTAAGCGCATCCATAAAGAGGAACTTGCAGCGTACATTTATACCGTAAATTCCGCCGAAGAGGCACGAAAACTGGAGGCGGCCGGGGCCGACGGAATATTCACCAACTTTCCCGACTTAATGGAAAAGGGGTAAAATATCCTTATGAACGCGCGCGCAGAAATCGAAACTGAAATTAAGAGACTCAAAGACGCCGGCCTTGGGTGGGCATGCGTTGAAACTGATTTGAGGGAAATAGCCGCTTTAACGAGCCGGATAAACAAACTCAAACGGGAGAAAAATGCCGTTATCTGCGCGCATGTTTACCAATTTCCGGAGATAATCAAGGGTATAGGTGATTTTGTGGGGGATTCCTACAAACTGGCGGCAGATTCCACCAAAACAAACGCTGAAATCATAATCTTCTGCGGCGTTAATTTTATGGGGGAAACAGCTAAAATCTTAAATCCCGACAAAAGGGTTTTCGTTCCGTCTTTGAAAGCAGGCTGTTCCCTGTCCGAAGGCATAACTGCAGAAGACGTCGTCAAACTGAAAAAGGATTATCCGGACGTTCCGGTCGTGACTTACATCAACACATCCGCCGAGGTCAAAGCCGAATCTGACTGCATCGTTACAAGCTCAAACGCTGAAAGAATAATGAGAAAGTACTATCAAAAACATAAAAGAGTCATCTTCATTCCGGATAAGCTGATGGGAACAAATCTCGCAAAAACTCTGGGCAAAACCCCCGGAAAAGAAATCATTTTGTGGGACGCGTCATGTATCGTGCACGATAGGTTCAACACGGAGACCTTGAAATTGTACAGGAAAAAATATCAGGGTCTTCTCGCGCTGGCACATGCGGAATGTTCTCCTGACATAGCCGCCGGGGTTGATTTTTTAGGCGGCACAGGCACTATGATGAAATACATTGAAGCGACAAACGCCTCTGCTTATCTTTTAATAACAGAATGCGGGTTCGGGGAATTAGCGAAAATGCGCTTTCCCGAAAAAAATTTCATAGCAATGTGCCGTTTGTGTCCCTATATGAAAAGCATTACCTTAGACAATGTCCTGTTCGTCCTTGAAAATCTTCCCTCCGAATACGAAGTAAGCGTGCCTGAAAACACTGCGGCGCGAGCGAAAAAAGCCATAGAGAAAATGTTCGAACTTGCGGAATAGTTTTCCTTTTACTCTTTTTGGGAGGATCTTTTGCCGCGGTTTATTTCCCTCAGGACAGTTTTGGCTACTTCAAGGGCGGTTCTTATTTCCGTCGGACTTTTTTCACGTATTAACTGCGCAAAGGTTCTTGAAGCGGTGTAAACAATGCCCTTTTCGGGAATTTTGGAGGTTTTGAATAAATCCGCCACCGGAATTCCAAGGGCTTTTGCCAGCTTCCCAATGGTTTCAAGACTGGCTTTTTTCTTTTTTGTTTCAATATACGCCAGAAAACTGGGGCTTATCCCGGCCAAACCCGCTAATTGTTCTATGGTCAAGGAATTTGTTTTTCTCTCCTGCCTGATTCTTTCGCCGACCACATCGTATATGTCTTTCACCGAAGCCTCCAAAATAGTAAAAACTCTGTTTATTAGCGGCGCGAAACGCAAGAACGACCGAAGGACATTTTAAGAAATAAGAAGCGGCGATAAACATAATATATAAGTCAATTGAATTGTTGACTTATAGTTTCCTTATGTGATATAAATATATCACTGCCGCTTGATGACATCTGCATCCTGGGCGGAAAAGAAAATATGAAGAAAAAGCTTTTTCTGTTGTGCTTACCGGCTTTGCTTCATCTTTTGGAGGGAGGGATTTTATTCGCCGGCGGGGCGAAAATCGCGGTGATGGACTTCAAAACGATCGGCGACAATTCCAACCTCGGAGAAGGAGCCGCCGAAATTTTACGCACGACCCTCGCTGGCACGGGAGAATATACCATAGTTGAACGCGGAATGTTAAAGCAAGTTTTGAAAGAACAGAAACTCGGTCAAAGCGGCATTCTTGACCCAAAAACCGCCGTCGGAATAGGCAAGGTTTTAGGCGCGAAGTTTGTGGCGGTCGGGAGCGTTGTGAAATTCGGCAAAAGCTACACCTTGAATGTCCGTTTTGTAAATGTGGAAACGGGAGAAGTGTTGGAAGGGAAAAGGCTTACAGCCGGCAGCAAGGAAGAAATTCCCGGTTTATGCCTTCAAATGGTCAAACTTCTTTCGGGTGACACGAAGTCGAAATTTAAGAAGAAAAAAGCGGCAATCAAAAAACCGCGAAAACAAGTTATTTTGCGAAACAATTTTGGCCCGGTCAACAAAGAATGGTCTTTTGGCATTTTATATCCCGGCGTGGCCTTAAAACGCGAAATAAACAATCACGCCTGGGAATTAAAAGTTCAGCCGGGTTCGGGAATATTCGTCGGCGGAGCGAGATACTATCGCTACCTGAAAAAAACGAGTATAAAAATCTTTTGGGGATTTGAAACGGATTATATAAGTTTCAAAGGAGAAGAAAGCAAAGGTGCGGGTTTCGCTTTTGGCGGATTCGCGGGAGGAGAAATTCCGATAACAAGAAACATCGGTTTAAGCGCGGATATAGGGCCCATGCATATAAATCTGAGCGACAGCGATTATTCTCAAACCGCCGGCGGGCTGGAATATATCTTAAACATGACCGTTTATTGGCATTTTAAATAAAGAGGCGAATAAATGCAAAAAAGTTTAATATCCTTGATATTATTAATTTCTTTTCCTTTAATTCTCGTAGCGGGGTTCAATTTCGGTTTCATAAAAGCCGTAAAAAAGAAAGTTAAACAAGTGGACGAGAAAGTAATAGAAAAAAAAGAGAAAATTATAATAACCGCTAATAAATATCCTGTAATATCCTCAGTTATTGCAGATCCAACGGCTATTTCAACCGAGGCGGTGTCCACGATAAATTGCACGGCGTCAGACGCGGATGGTGACATTTTGACTTATGTGTGGTCGGCGGCAAGCGGCTCAATTTCAGGCGCAGGCTCCGCAATTAACTGGACCGCGCCTGCTTCGTCTGGAGTTTATGTAATCAGTGTCACAGTTTTAGACGGACATGGCGGCTCGGCACAAAGCGATATAAATGTGACGGTAACAAATTCACCCGTCCTGTCCTGGACTGGCGAAACCGATTATGTTTCGAACGGACTTAACCCCGAAACAGGTTATTCAACCACAACATTTGTTTACCGCGTGAAATATACGGACGCGGACGATGACGCGCCGGTTTCAGGTTATCCGAAAGTTCATATCAAGAAAAGCGGAACGGAAATTTCAGGTTCTCCGTTTAGCATGACTTATGTTTCGGGAAATTATAACACTGGCGCGATTTACACATTTTCCATTACAGATTTAACCGAAGGAGCGACGGATTATCTTTACTATTTTGAAGCCAAAGACGCTTACGGTGTCGCGGCTACCGGCGCGCCTTTGACATCAATAGACGCGCCGGATATAGATATTTCTTACCGAAACTGGGAATCTGTCGCAAGCGGGGATGTTTTCACAATAGCGATAGCGGATGGAACATTTTGGACTTGGGGACAAAATAATTATGGGCAACTGGGGCTTGGAGACACGACGGACAGAATTTCGCCGACGCAAATCAGAACCGACATGGATTGGTCTTTGGTTTCGGCCGGAGGACAGTATACAACAGCAATCAAGACTGACGGAACACTTTGGGCTTGGGGAAGAAATAATTATGGACAACTGGGACTTGGAGACACGACGGACAGAACTTCACCTACGCAAATCGGAACCGACACAGATTGGTCTTTGGTTTCCGCTGGTTATTACCACGCAATGGCGATAAAGACGGACGGCACGCTTTGGGCCTGGGGAAATAATGGCAATGGTCGGTTAGGAATTGGTGATATTACAGACAGAAACACCCCAACACAAGTGGGGGCGGATGCGGACTGGTCATCGGTTTCGGCAGGCGGGTTGCACACAATAGCGGTAAAAACGAATGGCACGCTTTGGGCCTGGGGATATGGCGCCTATGGACAATTGGGGCTTGGAGACGAAACGGATAAATACAATCCGACGCAAATCGGAACCGACACAGATTGGTCATCAGTAGCGGGCGGCGTATATCACACAATAGCAATAAAAACCGACGGCACGCTCTGGGCCTGGGGAGCAAACGGCGGCGGTCAATTGGGGCTTGGAGATATTATAAATAGGAATATTCCAACACAGGTAGGGACCGATACTAACTGGTTTTTAGTTTCAGTTGGCGTTGGCAGCGGTCATACCACGACAGCGATAAAAACCGACGGCACGCTCTGGGCTTGGGGACAAAATAATTATGGACAATTGGGGCTTGGCGACACGACAGACAGACATTCTCCGACGCAGGTTGGAACAGATACAAACTGGTCTTTTGTTTCAGTCGGCGGATACCACATAGCGGCAATAAAAACCAACGGCACGCTTTGGGTATGTGGAAAAAATAACTACGGTCAATTAGGGTTGGGAGATACAACTGACAGACATTCGCCGACGCAGGTGCCATAATGAAACTAAGTTTTGTAAATAATCTTTTTGACAAAAAACAATTAAGAAAAAATTGGGGGGAGATGCAAAGGAGGATATTGTCATAAAACCGCAGTTTGATGATGTTTATCCAGATTTTTCTGAAAAAGGAGGATTACAGAATTGAAGTTAACGGCCATTTTGCCTGTATAAATGAGAAGGGGAAGTATATCTTCAGGGCTTCAGAAAAATGAGATGAAATTTGGGCAAGCCGGAATACTGTTTAATTGTATAGGCGAAAACAAATAAAAAGGAGGTTGTCTATGATTGCACAGGAAGCATATGAGTTCATCGCGAGTGAATTCAAAAAACTCAAAACACGCGGAAAAGCCGCTAATTGGCGCGTCTTCGACGAAGAATGTCCGAAACAGGCGCCGACTACTTCGGGAATATACTTAATGCGCCTTCGCAAAAACGCGGGGCGGTTGAAAGGCTCAAGCGATGTATATTACATCGGACAAAGCAAAAATCTGCGGGGTAGATTGAAAGCGCACTGGAAAGGGACCAATTATAAATACGCCACGCCAATTGTAAATAAACTATACCAGGCAAACAAAGTCGAAGTGGCGTGGATAGAAACGGATTTAAAAAGCGCAAAACGCGCGGAGGTGAACTGTCTCGCTGAATACTTTGCAGATCATCTGGAATTGCCTCCCGGAAACGCAAGTATACAGAACTGGGAAAAATACATCAGACACCGCAGGATAAAATCATTCTGAAGAGGTAAGATATATTACTCATTAAGGAGGTTTGAACCTCCTTAGATATATAGCCGCCGGGCACCGCACTCGGCCGCGGCATTGTTTTTACCTCCGCAACACCCGCAGTGATACGGGAAGCGACAAATCTGCACTGCGAGAGTTTGAAACTTTTCCCCTAACCAGGACTTTTTCATTCCGCGGGTTGGGTAAGTTTGCTCATAGGAAAAACCCACGGAATGTAAAGATGACAAAAGGCTGCAGGAATACAGGAGCCAGGTTTGTTCTTTTTCCTATAAAGGTTATTTGATTTTTTGGGCCAGCACTATAAGACGGTTACTTCGCGGAGAGAGGTGGCTTCCCCTGAAATCTCCCCAGAATCGCAATGGCCTGAAACCCGCTTTCTTCAACATCAAACCCAATTTCGCTCTATTATATAGGCGGATGAAAAAGGTTTTTTTCCTCGCTTGTCCCCTTTTTGAAATTAGAATCCAGGTGCTTATAATTCCATCCCGGAAAAGTTTCCTTTCCTCTAAAAGCCACTTCTTTTCGGTAAACAGCCAGTTTTTCGGATGAAAGCTCTTAAGTACAAAATCGGCGTTCAACAAATCCATTAAAAGCAAACCGCCTTTTTTCAGCGCCTTGTTAATCCCGTTCAGGACCTTTAAATCCTCTGAAATCTTTGTAAAGTAACCGAAGCTTGTAAAAAGATTTATAACGGCGCTAAATTCATTCTTAAATTTTAATTTCCGCATGTCTCCCCGCACTGTTCTCAAGTTAACTTTCATCTTTCTGGCTCTTTTAGCCGCCTCCCGAAGATAATCTGCTGAAAAATCGTAGGCAGTAAGGGAA
>Ga0180301_10002937_pt1 | contig 13356 bp, 11 predicted proteins | sample GuaBasSediGuay16_FD_121797 | JGI IMG/M metagenome (GOLD analysis project Ga0180301, IMG submission 121797) | Subseafloor sediment microbial communities from Guaymas Basin, Gulf of California, Mexico - Guay16, Core 4569-2, 12-15 cm | ecosystem: Environmental > Aquatic > Marine > Hydrothermal...
CGCACAAGTGGATAAAAAAACTGCTCACGGCACCACCCACCACCATGAGCAGTATCACAACCTCCTCCATAGACTCATTATAACGAGCACCCCGGATGTTTGTCAAGCAAAAAACCCGGCGCAGCCGCCTGCCGTGCTAGCCGCGGCGAGACCACCCGCCGTGCTGGCGCACTGTCGCAGCAGGCGTCTCGATGGGCCGAGGCACTGTCGCGGCAGGTTTGCTCGCGGGTGAGAACCTTTATAATAACAGGTTACAATCCCATACTACTCTGCGAAGTAGCACTTCGCTACAAAGCACGAGCTTGTGGGAATTTTATACCCTTAAGGGTATAGTTCTGTTATTCTGCTGGTAACTGATAAAGCGATAAACGCAATTGGTTGTTTGGAAAAGGAATAACCGGATTACCCATAAATTAGGGGATGTTAATGAATGTTTGAACCTGATTTCAGAAATATTGTCGCCGCAGCGAATAATAAGCGCCCCGAACGTTTGCCTTTATACGAGCATATCATTTGTCCGACTATTATGGAGAATATCCTTGATGTAAAATTCGCGGATATGGAAAAAGGCGATAGTTCCGACTTAAACGAATTCTTTGCACAGTATTGTCGCTTCTGGAAAGAAATGACCTACGATACTGTTTCTTATGAGGTCTGTGTAACAGAGGTTCTCCCTGGTGGGGGTGCGTTGCTCGGTGAAACAAAAGGAGTCATCCAGAATCGCGCCGATTTCGACACTTATCCATGGGCTGATCTGCCTCGAATACTCTGGGAGACCGCCTGCCCGCGTTTCGACGCACTTGCTAACAATATGCTGCCGGGCATGAAAGCGGTCGGCGGGATAGGCAACGGTGTTTTTGAGATAAGTGAGGACTTGGTAGGTTTTCAGCAGCTTTGCTATATGCAGTTCGATGACCCGGAACTATTCTCCGACCTGTTTAAGAAAATTGGAGAGCTGCTTGCAGACCTTTGGAAAACGCTTTTAGATAAATATCCCGACCTGTTTTGTGTTTGTCGTACAGGCGACGACATGGGATACAAATCACAGACACTGCTTGCACCCGGGACTATTATCTCCCATATTGTGCCACAGTATTCACAAATTGTAAGGCATATCCACGATGCCGGCCTTCCATACCTGATGCATTCAAGCGGATGCATATTCGACGTTATGGACCGCTTTATTGATATAGGTATTGACGCCAAACATTCAAATGAAGATGTAATAGCTCCCTATGATCGCTGGATCGAAGATTATGGAGACCGTATTGGTATGTTCGGCGGTATCGACACGGATAATGTTTGTCGCATGAAACCTGACGAGCTTTACGAATTCGTAATCAAAGAGGGAACACGTTTCCGCAAGAAGGCAAAGGGCTTTGCGATTGGCTCAGGTAATTCCATCCCGGATTATGTACCGGTTGACGGCTACCTTGCCATGATAAAAGCTGTACAGGAAATCAGGAGAAGGGAAGAAAAGTAAACGCAGTTAAAGGCCGGTATATCTGAAACCAAAGATTCTACTTTTGCGATATGCAGTGCAGATGGAATGCCCATAGAAAAGGGATTCCTTAAATGTTGAAGTTTTGACAAAGGGATTTTTCAGGTGAAAAATAATAAAGATTTGGATTATTCCAACTATTGCTTTATATTAGAAAAGCTTGCATTTTAATACTGAAACATTGCTTGGAAACAATTTGATATGATGACATCAAAAGAAAGAATCGTAGCCTCGATCAAAGGTCAATCGTATGACCGGGCTGCGATAACGCCTATCTTCATGGCTTGGGCGGCACATTTCATCGGTCGGACTTACAGGGATTACTATTTGGACGGAAACGTGTTGGTTCAGGCTCAGTTGGCCGTTGTAAGGGCGTTTAATATTGATCAGATTAGCGCCATCAGCGATCCCTGGCGTGAGGCCTCTGCCTATGGGCTGACATTTGATTATCCTGAGCAAGGTGTCGGAAAGCCCAAAGAGCTATTGATTAAGGAGCCCGAAGATGTCAAGAAGCTCAAACCGCTGGATATTGCTGCATCAGAACGCATGCAGCAGCGTGTGGATAGTGTCGCCACGATGTCCGCTGAAATAGGCAAGACCCACAGTGTTCTGGGGTGGGTCGAAGGTCCATTGGCCGAATACTCTGATTTGCGAGGTCTGGAAGATACCATGCTTGATCTGATTGATAAACCGGATATGTACCATCAGGCCGCTGATATCATTACACAAAATGCAATTGATTTTGCAATTGCTCAAATTCAAGCTGGCGCAGACATGATCGGCATTGGTGATGCCGCAGCCAGTCTGGTTGGACCTGCGCTTTATGAAAGCTGGGTACTACCATTGGAAAAACGTCTGATTGATGCAATTCATGCCGCTGGTGGGCTCGCAAAACTGCACATCTGCGGGAACATCAATCCCATCATTGCCCTGATGGCAAAGACAGGAGCGGATGTTATCGATGTGGACTGGATGGTTCCGCTGGTTCAGGCCAGAGAAAACGTAGGTCCCGATATTACCCTGTGCGGCAACTTCGATCCATCTGGTGTTCTGCTTCAGGGAACGCCTCAAATTGTTGCTGATGCGGCAACAGAGTGTATTCAGAAGGGCGGATTACGTTTTATCCTGATGCCCGGCTGTGAAGTTCCGCAAAATACTCCTGAAGAAAATATTAGAGCATTCTGTCCCTGCAAGGGGTGTCTTGTAGAAAGTTTATTAACCAATACTTAATTTTGGATGTTTTGAAATGACACACTATAAGAATATAAATAGACGGCAGTTTTTGGGAACCGCTGCCGCAGCAACGGCTTTTACCATTGTCCCACGACATGTGTTAGGCGGCAAAGACCATACCGCAGCCAGTGATAAACTCAATATCGCAGGCATCGGCGTCGGCGGCATGGGTTTCGGCAATCTAAGGGCTCTCGAAAGCCAGAACATTGTTGCACTCTGCGATGTTGACCATCAATACGCTGCCAAGGCCTTCAAGAGATACCCAGATGCTGCGCGGTATAAAGACTACCGCAAAATGCTCGAAAAGCAAAAAGATATCGATGCCGTGCTCATCGCAACCCCTGACCACTCTCACGCCGTCATTACAATTGATTGTATGAAAGCAGGCAAACACGTTTTTTGCCAAAAGCCTCTGACGCACACCGTTAAGGAAGCCCGTGATGTAACTCGAGTTGCAGAAGAAACCGGTGTTGTCACCCAGATGGGCATACAGGGCCATTCAGGGGAGGGTATCCACCGTATTTGTGAATGGATATGGGATGGAGCCATTGGAAAGATAGAAAAAGTTGACGCATGGTGTTCACTGTCCTATTATCCTCCCGGTCAGGCCTACTGGTGTACAACACACTATGATATTCCCTGTGAAAAACCTCCGGTTCCTGAAGGACTGGACTGGAATTTATGGCTTGGACCGGCTGCGTGGCGCGACTACCATCCAACTTATCATCCCGGCCGCTGGCGTGCGTGGTACGATTTCGGCTGCGGTATGATGGGCGATCGAGGAGTTCATACACTGGATTCGGTTTTTATGGCCTTAAAGCTCGCCCAGCCGGAAGCTATCAGTGCGACAGTGTCAAATTTAAACAACCAGACACATCCAATTTCTTCGATAGTGAACTATTATTTTGCCGTCCGAGAAGATATGCCCCCTGTCAAGCTGACCTGGTATGAAGGTATCCAAGTACCTCGGCCGGAGGAGCTTGAAGATGGGCGCAGGCTGCCGGCTGAAGGCGGTGTTTTGTTCAAAGGTGAAAAAGGCACGATTATGTGCGGCGTATATGGCGATAGCCCAAGGATAATTCCAGAAGAAAAAATGAAGGCTTACAAGCAGCCGCCCAAAACATTGCCCCGTATAGATAGTTCTCATGAGATGGAATGGGTTAATGCAATCAAAGAAGGCCGCAAGGCAAATGCCGGCTTCCGGTATTCCGGCCCATTGACGGAATTTGTCCTGCTTGGCAATTTGGCAAAACGCACACAATCCAAACTGTACTATGATGCTGAGAATGTGAAAATTACCAACAATGACCAAGCCAATCAATTGATGAATAAAGAATATCGAACAGGGTGGTAAGTAGATATCTCCCTTAAAGAAGATGTATCAAAAATGGGCATGGTTCAGTTCTGGGTGGCACCTATCAAAGAGCTCTGTGTCAAGCTAAAAAATTCCTGTTTGCTCAAAAAAGTTTGATTAGAGAGCAATTCTTTCGTTCCAATTGCCTTAAATGACCTTTATTGACTTTGGCGTCCTTGCTTTCGTAACGCCATCCGAAGAAGTGGTGCAAGTGTCTCGACCTCTTTTTCTCCACCGGCGGCGCACTCGGCAACGCACGTAGCGCAGCCGGCCAACAACACCTTCTTATGCTCTCCGAAAAGGCCGTATTCTATTCTATCTTATAAATCAATTCCAGAGAGTATATTCTCCTGATATATACCATAAGCACCGTTTGTGCTACAATCCATATCGCTAATATTGAGTTGAGCAGAGCCGGTACAGCCCTCTACCATTTGACTATTTAATACTGACTGTTTATCATTTGGGCGGGCAAGTAGAAGTGTTTTTGTCGCCTTGAAAATGCGAGAATAAACTTGAAATGATAATTGCCACGTTTAATGCCAATTCATTACGAAGTCGTCTGCATATAATATTAGACTGGCTCGGCGAGCATCAGCCGGACGTTCTGTGTGTCCAGGAGACCAAAGTGCAGGACCGCGACTTTCCGAAAGAGGCATTCTGTGATTCGGGATATCAGTATATCTTCAGGGGCGAAAAGAAGTATAACGGCGTTGCAATCTTCAGCAAAAGCCCGATTTCAGACGTCAGCTTCGGCTTAGATGATGAGCCGAAAGACGAAGCCCGACTGATAAAGGCGGTGATCAACGGCATCACTATCGTCAACACATATATTCCGCAGGGATACGAGCCGGAGTCGGAAAAGTTTCAGTATAAGCTCAAGTGGTTTGCCCGCTTAGGTAAATACTTCGCAAAGCATTTCAAACCTGATGAGCCGCTTATCTGGACGGGGGACTTCAATATCGCTCGCGAGGCGAAGGATGTTCACGACTCCGAGGGTCTGTGGGGGCATGTCTGCTACTGCGGCGAAGTTCAGGAATCGCTCGATAAAATTATGGACTGGGGATTTATCGACCTCTTCCGCCGGCATTGCGACGAGGCGGCTCAATATACATTCTGGGACTACCGGGCGGGTGCATTTCGGCAAAATATGGGTTGGCGATTAGATTATATCATGGCCACGAAGCCGCTGGCAGAGAAGTGTACGAGGTGCTGGATAGATAAAGAGCCTCGTTTAGCCGAAAAACCCAGCGACCACACTCCTGTCCTTGCAGAATTCAAAGTGTAAGACGCGCAGAAATCCTACTCGACTATTTTGTAAACGGTATCGTGTCTTCTTACTCGCTCGGGCACCTTGACCCCGATGGAATCGCCGGCTTTAGCCTCGGGCACGTCGGTATTGTCAATCTGCATCGACTCAACCGTCAGTTCTACATCTGTAGTGTGACCTTTGATGCGGATTTTATCACCGACTTTCAGGCTCGCGGTCAATTCAATACCGGCCACTACCGGGTGAGCGTAAAAATCCGATATCCTTCCGATTTCTTCTTCAGCCATTTGCATAGCTCCATCAGTTTTGGTTTGGTTCGAGTTCAATATCCGCTGCGCCGTATTGTAGCTAATTTGCCCGCCAAGGCAAGAGGCATATAAGGGCAATTTTGGGTATCGAGTCTTGCCATTGTGCCGGGGGCCCGTTTGCAAAAAGGCCGATTGGGTGTATAATGCAAGGGCGAGATGCGGGTAAGGCGGATTCACAGTCAAATTGGCTCAAATGTGATTGAAATACGGCGAAGGTATGGAAGAAGAGACAAAGCAGCCGGAAAGCGAGTTGACGGGGCAGGAGAAGTTGAGGGCGACGCTTTTGGCCAGTCCGGAGGGTCGGCTCCTGCTGGTTGGGGTGGCTTTGATACTTACGTACACTGTTTGGTTAGGGATAAAGGTCCTGTTTTCGCCGGCCGAGTCGCAGCTCCTGGTTGGGATGACCGCAACGCAAATCCTGTTCGGCAGGGCGGCAAGCATGGCCTTCGGGTATTCGATGGGGCTTGGCCACTGGACGGTCATCCCGGTCTGTATGGTAATTGAGACGATTTTGGTGCTTATTTTCTATCCGTTGTTTGTTTTAAGCTGGCATCGTCTATTGGCGTTCAAGTGGCTCAATAACATATTCGAGCGGACGCGGGCGGCTGCTGAGGCACGCAAGGGCATCGTACAAAAGTACGGCATTATCGGGCTGTTTGTATTCGTGTGGTTTCCGTTGTGGATGACGGGGCCGATGGTCGGCTGTGTGATTGGATTTCTACTGGGATTACGAATCAGGACTACTATGGCCGCGGTTCTGGGCGGTACATACGTGGCGGTGTTAGGCTGGGCTTTTTTCCTGCGAAAGTTCCACGATATTGTCGCATCTTATAGTTCGTACGCGGCAATGGTCCTTATGACGGTACTCGTGATTTTTATTATCATCGTAGGCCATCTGCTGCACCGCTCCGGAGACAGAGAACAGAGGTCAGAGGACAAAGGAGCAAGGTAGTTTTTAGTTCCCTTCGACTCCCTCGATAGTGCTCGGGATAGGTACGCTCAGGACAGGCGTGGTTCGTAGAATGGATTCGTCGGTGAGGGGATTAACCATAGATATTTCCGTTCTGGTCCACATAGAGTCGGCCGCGGGCGTTTTTTATTACCCTGACGGCCTTTTTAAGGTGCGCCGGGCCGGGCACGCTGAATAGTCCGTAGCACCGCGGACACCGTATTCTCCGGTCGGCGGCTGCAGGGCTAAGCTGCAATACCTGGCCGCATCTCGGGCATTTGGCAAGTATCTGCATCACTAATTCTCCTGAGCTCTTTTTACGATGAATCCACCTCCAATTCAAGCATTTGTTTCGCCCCGAAAGGGCGTTTTTGCTTGAGTTTTGACCCTTGATTTGGTATAATAAGCACTGTCTGATAGGGGGTAAGCGTATAGCGACCGTTAGCGGAGGGTGATGAATGGTCAAACGGATCCGGTGCAGGATTGTACACTCAGTAAGTCTAAGCGTCCGGTCTGGCTGCGCCGGCCGGCCGACAGCCGATACGGACGAATCGTCGAACGGTGTTGAATCTGCCGAAGATGGGCCGAGGGCGGGATTTAGCCCGTACCGGTACACAAGTAAAGTGCCGCAGGGGTTGGTAATCGACTTTGTGGCTTAAGCAATCCTCTTTCATCTCTCGGCCGACTATCTGTCACGGCTAAGTTGACAGTTGCCACACATCGAAAATGACCGCTCGCTTGTGGTCCTTACCTCTGGCATATTTGCGTTTTCTCCCCTCCATCGTCCGTGAGCCTTCCTCCGGCTTCCATAATCGAGCTTTCTCCACTCTGTATCACAACAATACCCCACGGCGACGCCGACGTCAAGCGATTTTAGACAAAAAATCAAAATTTTACGGAATAATCCCCCGCAGGCGGGATTGCACTTCGCTGAGGCCGGGTTAATCAAGGGTCCGGTTGTTAAGGTTGGCCACCTTACGGCCGATATAAAGGTCATCCTGGCATGATAATGAGATGATGGCCGATATTGGTTTGTTGAAAGAGGACAAATATGAATACGCAGAAGCATTGGTTCACGATCAGAGCGGCAACAATAGTTTTATTTGCGGGTATGGCTTGGATTGGTTTTTCGACGGTTAATGGAACGGCCGCGGCCGTGGAGAAGCCCGCAGCAGCGATAAGCCAGGAGGGGCTTGAAGAAGAAATAAAGACCTTATTAGAAGAAATCACTGCGGAGAGAAAATGGACCATAGAGCAGCGTTTCGACTCTATACTTACATGGCTACAGGATGCAGCCGATGCAGCGACCAGAAAAAAAGAGACATCACTTGCTGCGCTTGCCGAATACGAAAGGCAATTGAAGGAGGCTGTGTATGAAAGGGCCGAACCTGTCGCCGAGGCGGGCAGTTGGGGGTTGCTGGCGTCGATACTTTATAGTGCACGGGTGTCATCGGTCGTAATTGACGGGCGCATTCTGCATGAGGGTGATACAATACACGGCGTCAAGATTGTTGGAATAAACGAGAATGCCGTTGAGCTTGCCAAAGGCGACCAGAGGTGGCAGCAAAAGGTTGGAATGGCCTTCCCTGTTGAAGCCAATCCGGTTTGACGCAAGTATTGTAGTTTAAGATGAAAAGTTAAAATCAACCGTAGCGGGCCTATCACACAGAGTAGCCGCATATAGTTATTAGCCCGTGATGACTTTTACAATCACGGCGCCGGTCATTTCATAATTTCCACCGATAGATGATTATCAAATGTAAAAGCTCTTGACCACAAAAGTGATTGGACCTATAGTGAACTTTTGGACGTGAACTTGGAAATGCGGTCAAAATTTTTGCTCCTGGGGTGTGTTATGTACAAAAATGACCGGATAAGAAGAATTACATTTACTGCCTTATTTAGTCTGTTACCGGCTCTGTTTGTATTCACACAAGGCTGTAGGGAAGTCATTATACACCCCAAGCCCGCCGAGCAGGCAAAATCCGCCAAGCCGCTTTTTGATTATCAGGAAATTGAACTTGATAACGGCCTGAAGATAATAACATTGGAGGATTTTTCCTGTCCGATAGTGGCGGTGCAGGTTTGGTATCACGTAGGCTCGAAAAACGAGCAGCCCGACAGGCAGGGCTTTGCGCACATGTTCGAGCACATGATGTTCAAGGGCACCGACCGTGTCGGGCCGAAAGACCACTTCGATTTCATCCAGCGAGTTGGAGGTACAAACAACGCATATACGAGCTTTGATAAGACGGTATATCTGGAGACGCTGCCGGCAAACCAACTCGAGCTTGCTCTCTGGCTGGAGGCCGAGCGGATGACGTTTCTGAAAATCGACCAGGACGCATACGATACGGAGAGGAAGGTGGTCGAGGAAGAATTGCGTATGGGGGAGAACAAACCATACGGGACACTTAATAAAAAGATATTTGCTAAGTTATTTAAGGTTCACCCATATCGGTGGATGCCGATAGGAAACCTCGAACATTTGCGAGCATCGAGTGTTCCGGAGTTGCGGGATTTCTGGACGCGGTTCTATGTGCCGAACAACGCAACGCTGATTATTGTCGGGGCGGTAAAGCACGCCGAGGCCCAGGCCCTTGCCAGGCGCTATTTCGGCTGGATACCGAGGTGGGACGAGCCCCAGCGCGTTAAGGTACGCGAGCCGAAACCCACGTCCGCCGAGGAGGTAATAATCGACGATGAAAATGCGCCTGCCGGTATGGTGCAGATTATCTGGAGGACGGTCCCGGCAGGGCACAGGGATGAAGTTGTGCTGGATCTGCTCAGTGAAATCTTAGGCGGTGGTAACAGCAGCAGGCTGTATCGCGAGCTTGTGGCTGAAAAACAACTGGCCGTAAGCGCCTCGGCGTCAACTTACAACCTCGAACATGACGGACTGTTTTTTGCGGACGCCGTGCAGGCACCGGATTCTGACTCATCCGAGATACGCGAAATAATTAGCAAACATGTCGAAGAAGTAAAGACCGAAGGTGTTACAGAGCAGGAACTGACAAAGGCCCGCAACCAGATGCTCAAACGGGTGGTTACGGAGGATTTGACCATTGACAGCAAGGCCGGGATGTTAGGCAACGCGGCCGTTGTAATTGGCGATACATCTCGTGTGAATACAATGTTAGATGAGATTCGGGCGGTAAAAAAACAAGACCTGCAAAGGGCCGCGATAAAATATTTAACAGAAGATAGCGCTTTGACTATTAAGGTGAAGCAGAACACAAAAGGTGCAATGGCTGGTGCAAAGGATGACGAAACTGTGCCGATTACCGCCGAGCGCGAAGAAAAAGCTCCTCCCCCTGGCCGTCATGGGGTTTTAAGGCCCGAAGATTTCCCAACAGAAGCTCCTTTCGGCGATTTGAAAGCCTCTGAGCCGACATTGAAATACAGCGAAACAACTCTTGATAACGGCCTGAAGGTGATGGTGGTGCCGAATCACGAGGTTCCGTTCGTCAGCGTAACTTTAGGCCTCTTGAACGGTGCCTGGACCGAGAACAAACCCGGCACCGCGTCGATGGCGATGCAGATGCTGACTAAGGGCACAGCAAGACACACAGAAGCCGAACTTGCAGTCGAACTCGAGCGGTATGCGATATCACTGGCAGGTTCTGCGGGTCTGGACACAAGCCAACTTAATGCAAACTGTCTTACCGACCACATCGACCGCGCGATGGAATTGTTAGCCGAAGTCGTGCTTGAGCCGACCTTCGACGAAGCTGAATTCGAGAAGCTACGTAAACAAGTGCTGACAACTCTGGCGGTTGAGTCGGCAACGCCAAGATACCTGGCTGACAAAGAATTCCGAAAAAGGCTTTACGGCGAGCACCCGTACGCCAGAACGGTAACCGGCGAGCCTACCGATATTGAATCGCTGCAGATCGAGGATTTGAAGGTATGGTGGGACAGGTTCGTAAGGCCGGAAAGGTCCGTGCTCATTTTTGCAGGCGACGTCGAATATGCAAGAGCAGCGGCGCTTGCCGAGACGGTTTTGGGCGACTGGAGGAAAGACACCTCACAGCCGGCGGTCGAACCGGCGGATATTCCGACGGCGGCCGATACACACATATACATTGTGGACCAACCCGGAAGTATGCAGAGCGAGATTCGCATCGGCCAATTAGGTATCACACGACATCAGCAGCCGGAGTATTTCATCAGCAGAATTGTAAGCAACTATTTCGGCTGGTCGTTCAACAGCAGGCTTAATGACACAATTCGCATAAAGAAGGGGCTGACCTACGGTGCATTCGGCGGCTACACGGCCCAGGCGCTGGCTGGAGATTTTACAATAAGCACCTTTACCAAGACCGATTCAGTGGCTGAAACCGTCAAAGTAGCGCTCGATGAAATAAGACGATTGCAGGCCGAAGAGCCGACGGAAGAAGAACTCAACAATAGCAAAAGTTATTTTGCCGGCAGCTTCGTGAGGACCCGTGAAACACCTCAGCAGGTGGCAAGGGATTTATGGCTGATTGAATCGCAGAAGTTGGGCGCCGATTACCTCGAAAGGCTGCTTACCAGAATCGCTCAAACCACCGAAGAAGACTGCGATAACCTGGTCGATGAAACACTAAATCCCAACAAAATGATTATTGTCGTAGTCGGCGACGCAGCCAAAATCAAAGACCAGCTTCAGGAGATAGCACCGGTTACGGTAGTACCCGTGCAAAGAGATTAACGACCTCTATTAAGGGAACGCAGGTGCCACCCTGTTTCATTCTTTCAGGTCGAAGAAGTCGCACCAGTAGTCGGTTTCACTTTCGGTGAGTCCATCGTGTTTTGACCTCGGCTCGGCGCGGGGTTTGGAACGGCGCTGGAGCTGGCTCATTACCATTGGCCAAAAGTCCTCGCTCCTGATGCCGACAGCTTTTCTCTTGGCGGCGGCAACGCGAAGTCGTCTATCGCTGCTTACAACGACGAGATTTTTCGGCGCGGTATTGGCCTTGATTTTGCGCTCGATTACCGTATCGGCGTCGGTATTTCGTCCGACAAACATGACCTCGACATTGTCCAGGTTCTCAAATTCGGTCTTGTCCGGTGGGCCGATGCCGTCGAAAATGACTTCGCCGAACTGGCGGATACGCTTTAGATAGCCCGATAGTATCTTGCAGAGGTATGTATCCGACGGCATGTCGAATTCAGGGTCAACCTTGTGTATCTGCTTCTGCAGGTTGTAGCCGTCGATGAGGAAAGGCATCTTACCGGTCCGCCGAATATCTTATCTCGCCGGCGACAATCGTCTTTTCCACCCTGCCCTTAACCTGCCAGCCGTTATAGGGGCAGTTCCTGCTCTTCGATTGAAATTTGGCCGCATCGATTGTGTATTCGGCGTCCGGATCGATGATAGTGATATCCGCACGGTCGCCTTCTGCAATGGTGCCTTTATCAATTCCGATAACACGCCCCGGCCGATGGGTCATAAGAGAAATAAGCCCGCCCCAATCGCAAATACCCGGCTCAATCAGCGCCTTGACATAGAGCGCAAGGGCACATTCAAGACTGGCGATGCCGAAAGGTGCGGCTAAGAATTCAAGCTCTTTCTCGCTTTGCAGATGTGGCGCATGGTCCGTTACCAACGCATCGACCAGACCTTCCTGTATCGCCCGTTTCAGTGCTTCGACATCCTTTACGGTTCGCAGGGGCGGATTGACCTTATAATTCGTATCGTAATCCATAACGGCGTCATCGCTGAAAAGAAGATGATGCGGTGTTACCTCGCATGTAACGGGCAATTTGTCGGCCTTGGCCTGTCTTATAAGCTCGACGGAACCTGCGGTCGAAATATGCTGGGCGTGATAGCGGACACCCGTTTTTTTGACTAATTGTATGTCACGCCAGAGCATCATCTCCTCAGCCAACGGGTCGATTCCGGCAAGGCCGAGAATAGTGGAATTGTACCCCGCGTTCATCACACCGCCTGTGCCAAGCGAATCATCCTGGCAGTGCTGAGCTACTACGACGTCAAACATCCCGGCATATTTCAGCGCCCGCAGCATCATCGAGGCATCCTGCACGCCGGCCCCATCGTCGGTAAAGCCTATTGCACCTGCCTGCGCCATCAGCCCCATCTCGGCAAGCTCATTGCCCTGGCGCCCCTTTGTAATTGCACCCATAACATAAATAAAGGTCTTTCGCGCCTGACGCCCCATTCTGTGGACGTATTCGACACTGGTCTCATCGTCGATAGCCGGGGTGGTGTTCGGCATACATACTACCGAGGTAAATCCTCCCGCCACTGCTGCTGCTGAGCCGCTTGCGATTGTCTCTTCCTCCTCATCGCCCGGCTCGCGAAAATGCACGTGAATATCAATTAAGCCCGGCGTAACAAGCTTGCCGGCAGCATCGATGATATTATCACAATCGGACTTGACAGCGCCGATTTGGGCAATCTTTTCCCCTGCTACAAGCAGGTCGGCCTTGGTATCGACCTTGTTGGCCGGGTCGATTATTCGACCATTCTTTATCAAAAGCTTAGAGTTCATATCCAGCTACCGTGCCGTCCTTTTGCTCGCATTCAGTATTGTAATTCCTACAATTTGTCCCGCTTCAGACCTGACTATGACGTCATCATCCGTGAGTTGCGAATCATCAGCGTGGCTCGGCTTCCTGAAGTTGATATAGAGCACGTCTGCTTCCTTGTCGTATGTTGTCCAAATTCTGCTGTGAGGGATTTCCAACAACTGAGGCACGAGAGTTAACATTCTTTCTATCTCTATCGCGGCCATA
>Ga0180301_10002938_pt1 | contig 13354 bp, 15 predicted proteins | sample GuaBasSediGuay16_FD_121797 | JGI IMG/M metagenome (GOLD analysis project Ga0180301, IMG submission 121797) | Subseafloor sediment microbial communities from Guaymas Basin, Gulf of California, Mexico - Guay16, Core 4569-2, 12-15 cm | ecosystem: Environmental > Aquatic > Marine > Hydrothermal...
CTTTATGCCCTTGCATATTCTTTCTGGAGGGAGGCTTCCATCCGCAACATATTTGGCTCCTTTTGCTGAAAGTTCGAAGATTGTCACCTCGCTTATTAAAACTTGATATCCCTTCTCAATTAAAGTGATCACAGCCTCTTTAGGTATGTTTTTGATGGAGAGTCCTATGGCTGGAAGGAGATATGTTGTATCTAACAATAGCTTCATGACTCAACCTTCCTGGAAAGCTCTCTCCTAAAGCGATGAAAATCCTTTAATGTTATCTCTATGAACGGAGATTCCTTAAGAACGTCCTCAATGCTTGGTATAGGTTCAACTATAAGTCTCCCCCCCTCAACCCTATAAATAACCTTAGTATGAGGCTTTAATCCAAGCTTCTCCCTAATCTTCTTTGGAGGAAACAATTCACCCTTCGATCCAACCCTGCTTTCAGTTAGCAATCAAAATCACCGAGTAAAATAAAAATTTCGAATATATAAATTTTAACTCGAAAAATTCGATATTAACCCATAATCAGAAAAAACCCTAACAATATACATGCATACCACACATCTTCACCTTAACAACGCTTACCAGAATATTATTTGAAGCCCAGTTTAAGTTAATTTTATTTTGATACAGCTTAATTTCAACATGTATGGTTGAGGAGGTTAGTAAGGGTGAATTGAACAGGCTTATAGACAAATTAATTCACCCATTAATTAAAAGGGATCCACGATTCATATTTATCTTATAAGTCTAGGCCTTATAAATTTGTGAAAACATGTTTTCTGTTAACCTAGCAACGTCCCTTAAATCCTTCTAAAATTTAGGGAAAGGAATTCACATTGTGGAGTATATCCAAATAAAGAGCAGAATTAAAAGTTAGTAGTGTCTAGTTTTATAAATTTGCTAAATAGAACAATTTATATTTGTATGAAAATCCGAGTTACCATTTTAATGGGTAAACTTTAAATAAAACAATTTTATTATATAAAATATAAAAAAGGTTTTAAAACCACTATATTGTGTCTAAATTATCCTTCCATGAAGAAGAATTAGATAAACGTGATGACGATGAGTAAAATGGAAAACGAAATCTTTGAAAAACTTTCACAAAAATTTGATCGAATAATAGGTCTTTTAAATGAAATTTTGAAGTGGGAAAGATTTCAAGGATGGAAAAACGTTAAGGATGTTTTGTTAGACGCTCTTAAAGATGATATAATGAAACTGGTTTATCATTACAGTGATGGGCGTAGCAGTAGAAAAGTTGCTGAAAAGGTTTCTATAAGCCACAACACTGTAGTAAATTATTGGAAGAAGTGGGCTAAAATTGGAATTGTAGAGCCTATAAACGTAAAGGGTGGAACAAGGTATAAGAGGATATTTTCTTTGGAGGATTTCGGCATAGAAATTCCTAAAATAGAAAATAAGAAAGGAGAGTAAAGGTGATGAGCCGGGAAATTGAAAAAATGATTTTAGAAGAACTAAAAACACTTTCAAAGACAATTACAATCATTTTTGGAGATAGAATAGAAAAGGAATTATCGAAAATTGCAACTACAAATGAAAGAAAGATTATTTGGGTTCTAATTGATGGTAGACGTATGTCTAAGGAAATTGCCAAAATGCTTGGAATCACTGAGCAAGCTGTAAACACCTTTCTTAGAAGTCTAGCCCAATCCGGGTTTGCTGAAAATCCAAGGGGAAAACCGCCAAAAAGAATTATAAATTACGTGCCCCCTTCCTGGCTAGAATTATTTGAAAAATTTGAGGAGAACATGAAAAATGAAAAATAAATTTACAGTTAAAGTTTTTCCCATTCAATTTCGTTGGAGATGATCCGATGAGTGAAAATTTAGGGGAAATATTAAGGAAGATTGTGAAGCAAAATGAAATCATTATTTCTTTACTGGGAAGAATGGCTTTTACACCTGAAGAGATACGTAAAATAGTAACCTCAAAGAAAAAGAATCCACAAAAATATATTGACGGATATAATGCATGTGACGGTAAACATTCAATTTCAGATCTAGCAAAAATTATTAACGTTACAACTGGAACACTTTCACCCATATTAGCCGAGTGGGAAGAGCTAGGAATAATATATGAAGTTGAAAGGAAAGGCGGAAAATTTTACAAGAAACTATATCCCATATAGGTGAATAGGCGTGAGTAACGATCAGTTTAGAAAGTTAATGGAAAAATTAGATCTTATTATTCAATTACTTGCCCTTAACCTTGTAAGGGATATGAAGACCCAAAAAGAAAAAATAATAGCTTTACACTCTTTAGGAATTCGTCCATCAAAAATAGCTAAACTACTAAACATTTCAGACAATTATGTAAATGTTACATTAAGTAACTTTAGGAAAAAGCAAAAGAAAAATGAAAACTTAAAAGATTTGGAGGAAACCTAAATGCCGGAGAGCATGAAACTACACAAGGAAATCGTGACAATAAAAGCCGATATTAGAGATATTAAAGCAACTCAAGAACTCGAGATACTTCTCAACAGAGAGCGCTATCTGAAGTATGTGGATGAAGTTATTGGCAGATCTAAAGAAAGGGCACTTGTATTCTTAGCTGTAAACGGTAATCGAACTTTAAAAGAAATATCAAAAATAACGGACCTCAAGCCTCCAAACGTTAGTCGTAGCAAAAAGATTTTAGAAGAAAAACAATTGATCTATCGTATCCCCGACTCAGGAGTTTACGCCAAGCCTAGATGGGTGCATCTTCTAAACATTGACGAATATATAAGGAAAAAATTTAATATCGAGGAACCATTATGACTGATGAAGCGAGAATCACAATTTATAACATTATCTTAAATTATATATTGAGCCGAGGACTACAAGACTATGACGATTTCTCTCAAAAACTCACCGAAGAAATAATTAAAAATTTTTCAAGAAAAAAATACAATTTAAAAGAGATCATCAACCAAATCAGTACACCATTTTTTAGATTAAACTCACTGAAACGCTCCGAGTTCCTTAACAAAGATCTCGAAATAAGAATAATCGACGCTTGGAAAAGAACAATGAAACATGTTGAACTAAGAGTTAAAACACCCCAACCCACAGCCAGAAAAGATCAACTGGAAATCAAATGTAAGCAAATATATGTGGAGGATATAGACTCCTTCAAAAAGGTTAAAGAAATAAGCCCCTCAGAGGTGAAGAACATAATACCTCTAAATTTGAAAGAACGCTTCATAAAGGAGAGCTTTGCCGAAATAATTGGAGAACAATTCATACCAAATGATTGGGGTGGAGAACTATGCGACCTATTTACAACGAGAGTATTGTTAAATGGAAAAAGGGTTAATGCAGCTTTCCTATTAAAGGGTAGGGGATTAAAAAAGAAGCTTACAATAGCAGATTGTGGAAAGAATGGAGATCAAATTAACAGATTAGTTAAATTACCGGCAACATTATTCATAGTACAACATGTCAGAGAAATAGATCCAGCAGTTTTAGAACAATTAGAAGCATTAGTTGAAAAGAAGAGCAGAAGCAGTAATAAAAAACTATACTATTGCTTAATAGACGGCGTAGACACAGCTAGAATTCTGTTAGCATATGGAAAAATAAAGCAAAATCATTTCAATTCCATTAAAAATAGAAAATGATCTACAAACACTATGCCGAAATTAGAAACTTGATTCAAATACAAAGATTATTCGAAACACTCTTAACAGGCTCCTCGAAATCTGAAGCAGCATCACGTGAACCAAAGTTTTCAAGATTCATATCATATAGTTTTAACAGGAGCTTTCTGAAGCACATCTCATAATTATTTGACGAATCCACCTACTTTATTAATAGTAGACTAACACTATTCTAAATGGTTAGATAAATATTAACTGAAGACTGGGTGATGTTTATTAACTGGCAGATTTTCAGAGAGAATAGTGTAAGAGAGGTTGATGAACAGTTTCAAAAACTTTATGAAAGACGTCTTGAAATTCTTACTATTTTAGTAACCTCTGTTATAGTAGCATTTTTAGTTAATATTCTTACCTTACCACTCGAAACTTTCGTTGAAAGAGCTACGCAGATTCTCTGCATACCTAAAGAAACTATTTACATGCTCCTCCTATTTACATTGATTGCATGCATACTTATTATTGGGCATTTCTACTATGGTAAACCCATAATCTTTAAATTGGAAACTTTCCTCCTGCTAAATAAAGATACAGGAATAGTATATCCGTTTCACACCTCAGTTGAATACTCAGTAACTGGAACACTTGCCCTACAAAGGCATCTTAAAGATAAAGGCTTTCTATTCTGCGAAAAAGAGCTTTCTCTTAAAAACCCATTACTAAGAGATCTGCTAGAACTCTTCATCGTCGACTGGCTTATAAGCACAACACTCTTCAAAGCTGAGTTATTATCTGAATTTTCAAGACCTAAAATAAGGTATCCTAAGCTTGGAAAACAGCTTAAAACCTTGAAGACACGAGATATTCTAGCTAAGTTCGGCGAAAACAGATTCACAAAATACATAAACGGTGAACATGGCATCATGTTCAGTAAGATCAAGTTACCTGAAAAATTGTATGTTAAATGCCTAAGATACGAAGACTCAACCATCAATCTTGGACCTAGCGAAGAACCTCTAAGAATTCATTTAGCTTCAGAACTACGAATTGAAGGTTCTTGCCTTACACCATTAAAAATCTATAATATGATTACAAGAGAATAATAAAGAAAGTATTATGTCACTTATACTTCCCGAACTCTACCACCAGGCTTAGAGGATTATTTTTTCGATTAGTTTTGTGTATTTTTCTCCTATGATTTGTTTTAGTAGTGTTATATCGTTTTTGTTGAGGATTTTGAAGAGTTTGATTAGGGTGAGGTAGGTTGCGGCGCCTGTGAGGATGTAGATTGGTAGTAGAATTGGGTTGTAGGTGATTTGTTGTATGGTTGTGACGGTTAGGGCCATTATGGTTGATGCTGTTAGTATTTTTGTTAATGTTTGTTTTTCAAGTTCTATTTTAATTATCTTTGATAGTGTAGTTAGGGTTAGGGTGAAGCTTATGAGTATTGATGAGCCTTTAACTATGGCGAGGGCGTTTAGGCCGAAGAGTTTGGTTGATGGTAGTAGGGTTAGGCTTATGAGTATTGATATAATATTTATGGTTAGAATTGTCTTCGTCTTGTTGTATATTAATAGTAGGCCTGTGAAGGCTGGTGATATGCTGTAGACTAGGCCGAATATGGATAATGTGGATAGTATCGTCCATGCGTTAGTGTAGTTTGGGCCGGCGAATAATGTTATGATTGGCTTGGAGGTTGAGGCTAATCCTAGGATTAGGGGTGATAATAGTAGCATAACATATTTTGATGAATGGCTTATGCTGAGGGAGATGGTTTTATGATCGTTTGAACCGTACAGTCTTCCATAGTAGGGGTATAGTGCAGCTCCAATTGATGATGCAAACGAAACGAGTATGCTGAAAGCAGTATATGCAACATTATAGACGCCTAGATCGCTTAAAGGCAGATAGGCTAAAACTAGAAATTTATCATACGAGTTATATAGATATGAAATTATAGACGACGTATATAATGGCCAGGAAAATTGAATTAACCTCTTCAAAGCCGGCCTAAAATTCGAGTATACTTCTCTACTAAAGGATAAATGGTGGATTGACTTTAATGTTAATAATGTTAATGCTGATATATCGCCCATCAGCCAGCCATATATTACACCGGTTAAACCGTAACCGTTTAGGAGGAATAACAGTATAGTTGACCATCTAATCAATGTTGAAGCTACACCGATAATTGAGATGAATGCTAATGAGCCGTATCCCCATAGAAAATTGTTGAGGATTGTGGAGATAGAGGTAATAATGGAATCTATCAGAACAAGAATGATCAGATCAGTATAAATGTATGATTTAAAAAGAAACTGTGAAAGACTATGTGAAAAGATAATTAAAATTAATGATAATGCCAATGTTAAAACGAATCTCAAGGTTAAGGCGGATAAGACGTAGGGGGAGTAGTCTTCACCCTTACCGACAAGCTCAGAAACGAATTTAACCATTGCAGATGGAAAGCCAAGATCAGATATTAACTGAACCGATGAGGCTAGAAGAGTTAAAGCCGTATAAACACCCATATCAGACTGAGAAATATATCTAGCCATAACAGAGAAGCCTAAAACACCAATAAGAGTGGTTAGAACTGTTCGAAGAGAAAGATAAATAGAACCCCAAGCAACCCTAGAAACATTAAGATCAGCCAAATATTTAACTCTCCACAAGATTAATTTAAATCAAATCTAAAGATGAACAATGAAAATTTATTACCTATAACGGTTTAGTTTATGATTTTACTTGATCGTTTACTTTTCCCCATCACCCCTTCCTTAAGGTTTAAGAAGATTCATCAGATTTTAAACCATATCCTATCCCATAATATTTAAAGCCGCAATTGGAGGCGTAAGAAGGGTTAATGATTCGTCTACCATCAACAATCAACTTATGTTTCACTAATTCCTTTATTTTCTCTAACTCTATGTGTCTAAACTCAGGATGATCCGTTATTATTGCAATTAAATCTGCATCATTACAGGCTTCCTCTAAGCTTTCAGCCTTTTCAGCATCAAATGTTTCATTCGTATAGGGATCGTAGACTGATACGTTTACACCGTTCAAAAGCAATTCGTTTATAATTGTTTCAGCTGGACTGTTACGTGTATCTGAAACGCCACCCTTATATGCAACGCCGAGTAAAGCAACTTTGGATTTTGAAACTTCTATACCATTATCTCTAAGTGCATTCAAAATTATTTCAACAGCATGATAAGGCATAAGATCATTAATTTCCCTAGCAACCCTAATTAGATTAACCTTTATATTTCTCGCTTCAGAAATTAGAAGATAGGGATCCTTCGTTAAGCATGGGCCGCCTACACCAGCACCTGGAAAGTGAATATTAACCCTCGGATGAGTGTTGGCAAGTTTGATCACTTCTTCAACGTCTACACCATAATTTTCACATAGTAATGCCAGTTGATTTGCATAGGCTATGTTTATATCTCTGAAGGTGTTCTCAGCGAGCTTCGCTACCTCCGCAGTTGAAGCCTCAGTTTCAATGACAGTCTTACACACTGTTCTGTATAGTGCTGAGGCTATTTTAGTGCTTTTAGGGCCAACACCTCCAACAAGCCTCGGATTCTCAACAAACTCTCTAATCGCCTTTCCAGGCGCTATTCTCTCAGGCACGTAGGCTAAGTAGAAATCTGTCTCAACCTTTAAACCGCTTAGAACTTCAAGCTTTGGCTTAACATTTTCAAGCATAGTTCCCGGCGGTATCGTGCTACTTACAACTATAAGCATACCTTCCCTTAAAGCCCTTCCCACATCTTCTATAGCCTTCATCAGAAATGATAGATTTGGCCTTTTATTTTGGTCAATAGGAGTCTGCACAGAGACTATAACGGCGTCTGCTTGGGTGAGTGCTTCAAGGCTTGACGTGGCCCTAAGTCTCCCTGCCTGAACATTACGCGATATAAGTTCATCTAGCCTAGGCTCGTTGATGGGGCTAAATCCATCATTCACAGCTTTAACAATTTCGGGCTTTATGTCAATAGCTGTAACATGGAAGCCTGCGTCAGCGAACAATGCGGCGGTAGGTAGACCTACGTAGCCCGAGCCGATAACGGCTAAACATAAACTCCTCTGATAGATGTTTTTTAGTAGGTTCTGAACTTTTGCTTCCAGCATAGACAAATTATTCCCCAACCGAATAGACTTAAGATTGTTTTATCATGTTTTTATACAACTTTGAGAAAAGGTAATTATTAATGCATTCGTCAACGATCTCTATTAATTCATTTCTTGAAATAAGTTCAACAGCGTCGGAAGAAAGTTTAAGGTATTCTCTTTGAACAGCTTGGGCTTTGGGTTTAATAACGTAAAAGTCACCTAGGTCATATAAATGAGACACTTCCAACTCGCCTATAAGATCTTCATGTAATTTCTCTCCATGAACAAGCCCTATTATATTTAGTTTAACTTTATCCGCAAGATTAAGTCTGGGAGCTACGTGACTGAGGAGGACGTCGACCAAATCCGATAATTTAAAGGCTTTCATTTTAAGGATAAATATTTCACCCCCCTCTGCGTATTTAGTTGCCTTAAGAACTAAGTCCACTGCGTCGGATATCCTCATAATAAATCTAGTTACATTGGGATTGGTGATGGTTAGTTGCTTCTTCTGGATCATCTCTTCGAGAAGAACCGGGATTACCGAACCCCTTGAACATGCTACGTTACCGAACCTGACAGACGTATAGTTACCATTGAGAACTATCCTTTCACCTATAAGTTTCGTGGCACCCATAACATTACACGGCTTAACCGCTTTATCCGTACTTATGTTGATAAGCTTAGGAACCTTATACCTTCTGGCAAGATCGACGACGTTTTGTGTGCCAATTACATTTGTCCTCACAGCCTCTAATGGATTTTCCTCACAGACTACGACATGCTTCATGGCTGCGGCGTGATAAACTATATCAAAACTGTTTGCTTCGAAAACTCTCTCCAAACTTCCATAATCCCTTACGTCTCCAATAGTGAATTTTAACCTTTCATCGTTAATCATCTTCTTCATAATGAATTGTTTAATTTCATCTCTACTGAAAACAACCACTTTATTAACGTCAAATTTCAATAGCCTCCTAACTATACAGCTTCCTATAGAGCCTGTGCCACCAGTGACTAGAATTTTCTTTCCATTAAAAATTCCATTCAACCCGATCACCCATGAATTCATTGATACTTTTTACTATGTAGTTTATTTCGTCATCCGATATTGTTGGATATATTGGTAAACTTAATACCTCACTAGAAACCTTCTCAGTAACTGGCAACTCTCCACCTTTAAATCCCATTTTTTCTCTATAAAATGATGTTAGATGAACAGGGCTAAAATAGATTTTACTCAGGATGCCTCTTTTTGTAAGATGCTTCATAAGGGAGTCTCTTAAACTATTTTTAACTCGAATAGTATACAGCTGGTAAACGTGGAAATACCCTTTTGGAGGCCTAGGAGGCACGATATTGTTTATCTTTGACAGTTTCCTCGTTAATATCTGTGCTTTTTCTCTTCGCATCTCTATTATTTTATCAGCCTTTCTTATCTGAGCAATGCCTAGTGCCGCTAGAATATTAGACAACCTCCAATTGTATCCGAGCTCAACATAGTTTCCCGCTTGAGTTGAGGAAAAGTATTCTTGACTCTCCAGTCTGCCATGAGACCTTATTAACTTAAGTCTATGATAAATTTTCTCATCATTAGTTATAACAGCTCCGCCTTCTCCAGTAGTTATAACCTTGTTTTGACAGAAACTGAGTATAGAGCCATCCCCAAACGTGCCAACTTTCAAGCTTCCGATTCTAGCACCGAAAGCTTCTGCAGCATCTTCTATCAGTATAATTTTGTGATCATCAGCTATTTCCCTAAGTTCTTTTATTTTGCTTGGACATCCTCCGTAATGAACGGCAATTATAGCTCTGGTTTTCTCAGTCACTCTCTCATTAACATCTTGAGGATCTAAACCGAGTGTTTCCTCCTCTATATCAGCAAAAACAGGCTTAGCTCCTACAAAAAGGGCTGCATTAGCTGTTGCAATAAACGTGAAGGATGGAACTATTACCTCATCTCCCAAGCCAATCTTATAAGCTAGGAGAAGGGCGTGAAGAGCTGATGTGCCGGAATTAAAGGTAACTGCATACCTCACTCCAATATACTCACATATAGCCTTCTCAAATTCTTCAACCTTAGAGCCTACAGCCCAGTTCATACCACTCATAATAACTTCATTAACCTCCCTCAGGCAATTATCATCCCAGTAGATTTTGAATAATGGTACTCTCCAATTCATAATTGACCGCCTTCACTATTAGCCCTTTCAACTTCTTCAATAGCTTTAAGCATCATGTTTACTTCATCAGAACTTAGCCTTCTAATAACTTTTACTGGTATGCCAAACGCAACAGCATTGGCTGGGACATCTTTATTAACAAAACTAAAAGCACCAATTATAGTATTTTCTCCAACAGTTACTCTAGGCATTATGAGACAATGACTTCCAATTCTTGCATTTCTTTTAATAACAACTTTGCCTTTCTTTCCATCTATGCTGGAAATGGAGTATATGGCGCAATGAGAACCTATCTGCACAAAATCATCTATGATAACACCATATTTTGCATTTATATATGTAAAAGCACCTATGTCAACGAATTTTCCAAGCTTTAAATTCTCTGAATATTGAACCATCCAACCCCATTTAGTAAATCCCATTTTATCAAAATTGGGGGGTTTCCACCCTCGATATTTCCATCGTAATATTCCTTCAACTAAATTGGCACCACCCATAATTTAATCACCCAGAATATTTTTGTTTTATTTATTAGTTTCTCTTTTCATGATATAATAGAAAAGTTTAAAAAGATTACGCATTCTATTTCTCATACTGAAACTTTTTTCAAAAACGTCTCGAGCATTTCTTGAGAGCCTTTCTCTTAAGTATGAATTTTTTAAAATCTTCACTACATAGTTGGCGAGACTATAATGATCTCCTCTTTTTATTAGAAAACCATTTTCACCATGCTTGATAACTGATTTAGGAGTATTAATTCCTATAACTGGCTTTCCGAAGCAGAATGCCTCTAATGTTGTTGTGCCAGTACCAGAATAGGCTAAGTCGCATACTATTATTGAAATTTTATACAGTATTTTCATTGATTCATGGCTTACCCTTCCAAGAAAGAAAACTTTATCATCTAATTTCATCTCGTTTATGAACTCCATGGCTCTATCTTTCAGTTCTCCTTCACCCACAATTATGAAAATACAATTGTCTACTTTTGAAAGAACCTTTGGTATGGCTTTCACAAATTCCATTATACCATATATAGAGGTTAAAGCTGGTGAATACAATATTATGTGATTCTCTTTTAATTTGCTAATAATATTTAAGGAAGGTAGTTTTTCTTTAAGTTCCTCAGTTAACTCCCCGTTAACACCAGCAGATATATCTGGAATAGCTGGAGGTATATAGACTATGTTATTGGAGCGACCTCCTAAAAGTTCTTCAGCTATCCTCTTATGAACTCTGTGATTCACAATTACAAGGTCTGACTTTTTAATAATGTTTTTTGAAAGTATCTTTAATGTGCCTCTAATACCATATTTCTTAACTCCCTGGACAACCTGAATATCATATCCCCAAACAACTGATATTACTTTAATGCCCAATACTTTTGAAAGAATTAACCCTACAAATCCAGCTGGAAAAAGCCAGTGAGCATAAATAATACTATATTTCTCTCTTGAAATTTGCTTTTTTCCAATTAAATACCCCGCGATAAGTAGTTGAGTTAAAAAGCTAATAGATGGTGTTGGAGGGAATCTTAAACGAAACAAAGCCACAAAAACTTTGGGAAAGCTCTTCAAGAAAGTTATGAAAGCCTCCTTAGACCTCAAATTTAGATTCTCTAATGCTACATAATCAATCCCGAAAAATTTTCTTAGCATCTCGGCCTCAAACCGTATTTGAGGGTGATCCACAGATGTTAAGAGAAGGATTTTCATTTAATCAGCCTTTCTATCTGAGATCTAGAAGCTATTGCAAAAGAAACTAAAAACCTTTTACTAAGAGAACTTGTGAAGCATAAAAACAATATATTAGGTTGTCCCTCATTATCATGGAACCTCCGAAATAACTTCTATGCTTCATGAAATTGTCTCGAACACAAATCATGTCTATTTTTAAAATGTAGGTGTTCTCAGTATATGTACAGGATATTATCTACGGCAAACTTCCATAAGAAGGAGCATCCATATATAACATCAAAAATACCGCTTCTATGATAAAGAAAATAAAAATCCATTAATCCTTTCAGAATCCAACTTATCGTCCTACAACTCGAAAATTATTTGCTATGTTGCAATTTACTTTCTCTGAACATGTATTTTATTTTTACAATATATAACATATAACAATTAATTGAAATATATTTTAGGTTTGGACTATTATAATTTTATCGAAAAATTTTAATATTTTATATTCAGTTTTAGCGGATGTTCCATCTAATATGTATATTTTCATTTTTTTGTTATAGAGATGTTTATTTTGTGAAAGATGTTTCAACTTTAACATGGATACTGACTCAGTATCCATTAACCCGATTATTCGATTAGACTTTATAGTAAACCTTCTAGCGAGACATGAGTCAAATTTAAGAAAATCAGCTATTATTTGTGCCGGCAACTCCGGACAAGATGTTAGCATAATAATTCTAGCTCCTCCTTTTTTTAAATATTTTAATACTTTTAATAAGTTTATATTAATTAAATTTAAACAAAATAAGATTTTATACCAAACATATGAGAAGTATTTCAGTTGGTTAACATTATGTCCGAAGAAAAGCATACTGATGAATATAGCGTTCCAATTTAAGCTAAAACGAGCCAACGCGCTTAGATGAGCTAAAATCTTTGCAATGCAAGACAGAAACATGAAAAGCAGTAACCCAATAGTTCGTCTATTTATTTTATAAAATGCCATTATAAAATGGTAAGTGTTATTAATTCTGGAAGAGGTTATGGTGCCATCTAAATCTACAAATATGACATAATTATTAAAATTAGTTATTGCTTTTAAATCTTCTAATAACATTTCTTGTAAGAGAAACAGATAAGATTATACCGTTATAGGCCAGGACTTTAGGCTGTACAAACATTAATTGTAATGGTAAGTAAATCCCTAACAAAAAGAAAAATGGAGCATGTATTGAAGGATATCGGTAACCATATTTTCTTAATTGAGTTTCGTAAGCGCTTAATACATCAGCATGAAAAATAGGCAACAACACCACTAATGCTACGATAATAGTGTGAACATCGAATTGAGTTACAAATATTGGAATAAACAAATATTTTGCCAGCCTTAATAAGGGGAAAGTTATCGCCCTGTTGATTCTTATTTTTTGAAGATTATGAAAAGTCCATGCTAATGAGACTAATATTGTCCCGACAACTAACCCATTCACGAAACTCTTAAAATAGAAGAAGATATAAAGATAGAAAAGGATATAGTAAGTTATTCTAGCTATTATAGTTCGAATTACAGATATTTCTTTAATATAACTTCTGACTGTAGGAATATCTTCGAATCTAACAAATACCGTATCATTAAGAACATAGAAAATTTCATAGATATCATTTAAAACTATAAAACCTAAAACAAAAAACACTGAGTAATTAATTAAATCTTCTAATTCGAAAATATTCTTGTAAAGTAATATAGCAAAATAGGTAAATGAATATTC
>Ga0180301_10002939_pt1 | contig 13353 bp, 11 predicted proteins | sample GuaBasSediGuay16_FD_121797 | JGI IMG/M metagenome (GOLD analysis project Ga0180301, IMG submission 121797) | Subseafloor sediment microbial communities from Guaymas Basin, Gulf of California, Mexico - Guay16, Core 4569-2, 12-15 cm | ecosystem: Environmental > Aquatic > Marine > Hydrothermal...
TCCTTAAGATGCTTAGTGGTAGAGCTGATGTAATGCTTGATATTAAATGGAGAGGTTTGGTTAGGGACTTAGCTGAATTACTTCACGAGGTAGACTTTAAGGGTAATGTTTATGTAACATCAAAGTATCATAAAGACTTACTTGAAATAAAAAGGTTAGCCCCTAAGGTTAAGACCTTAGTATCATTTGATGACCAACCAATAATGTGCGCTGAATATGTGGCAAAGTTAAAAGCTGACGGTGCTTCCGTAAGGGTGGCCTTCATAGATAAGGAATTAGTCAATGAAATGCATAAACACGGCTACATACTCGCTGCTTGGACCGTTAATGACATAACTATTGCAAAGTACTTAGCTAGCCTAGGTGTAGATATGATAATAACTGACATACCTATTGAGATAATTAAGGGCTTCAAAAAAGCTGAAGAGGAAGAGATTAGAGAGGAGGAAGAAAGGGTTAGAATAGAAGAATCTGGTGGTAGAGAAAGCATACCTGTATTAGGAGGAATAGACCATATGTTTGGTTTCGAATTCTATCAGAGTTTAAAGAGAAAACAGGAAGAGGAAGGTCGTGAAACTTAAATCCTGAATTTACTGTTTAAGCAAATTACTAATAAAAAATATTATGCATTTCACCCATGGCCTGACTCTAGGAGTTCGGTCTTAAACTTAGGGGCTTTAGCTTTAGGCTCTCCCTTGACCTTAACGAACCTGTCCTTTAACCTCTCAAGCACTTGAGGTAGTGTTGTATACTCCATCTCCTCAGGACCTAATCTATGTGGCATGAATGGACCATGTCTTCTTATGTAGTCAGCTATGAATTGAGCTGTTCTTCTTGCCTCGTCGAACGCTACATCATCAAAGAGGTCTGCAGGACCGATTAACCTACCATTCTTTACTTGAAATCCTAGCGCAACAACTCTAGGTGGGCCATCAAATCTAGTACATTTAGCATAACGCTGAGGTACTGGCATTAGCGGTCCGTGATGTGAACCCCTCATCCATCCAGCAACTAGGTGTGGGAATGCAAAAGGCTCTAAGATCTCACCAACGGCTGGAAATCCAGATTGAGCTCTCACTATAGCTACTGGATCATCCTTTCCTACATATCTACCAGCAATTAGGTTAAGTCTTTCAACACTAACTACCGCAGCTATTTCGTTATCTTTCTTCCTATAGATCCTCCTAATTATGTACCTAGCAGGTGTACCTATCAGTGCTAGTATATCATACATTTCCTCAGGTGCTGTTAGAGTTACCGACCTACCCTCAAAGACATCAAATATCTCAAATTTAAAGCCGTCATGAAGTCTTGGATCAATTATTAGACCTGCAGTATTGAATGGATCTGCAAATATTCTAAACATGGGTAAGTTAAAGGCGCCAGGCTCGGTTTTATCGGCCATAAATACTACTATGGGTTCTGCAGGCCTTTCAACAAACTCCATCTCAGCAACACCAGGACCTAAGCCTCTTACATTACCTGAGAAAGCATCACTAAGTAGGTCCTGACCCGCAGCATAGAGACCTAGCTCTTTAGCTACCTTAGCTGCCTCCTTAAAGGCATTCCAGGCCAGTTCATGAATTTCAGGTGCGTCAACACCCTTTCTGTGAGTCATTATTAATTGAAGGTCGTCACCTGCATTAGTTACATAGAAATCTATAATTAATCCTTTACTCTTGGCTTCAGCTAAAATCTTAGTTGCTGCAGCTATAGTATCTGGATGCACTATGTGATGTCCAGCCAGAGAACCTATATCAGCTTTTATTACAGAAATAGTAGTTTTTGGTTTCTCACTCATAGTTTTACCTCATATAGAGCAGATCTACACACTTAAAAACTTATATTGTTTATCACCTACATGTGTATAATGTTTTTATTAATGTTTTAGGTAACCCTCATAGTGTAGGTGAGTCTATGCTTATCGAGGTTTTAGATAAAAATAGCAATTACTCATATGTAATTAAAATATATGAAAACTTAGCTGATAGGGTAGCTAAGGTCTTACCGTTTAACACTAAATTAAATGTGTGGAAAGAGGAAGTATATTTCCAGACACCAATAAAGCTTGAAGGCGAAGCTAGTACCTATAGAATTAAGCTTGGTGAGGTCTATTATTGGCCTCCAGGAAAGTCTTTCTGCTTATTCTATGGTATCTCAGAACCTTACACACCAGTAATACTAGTAGGTAATTTCATAGGCCCTCTATACTACTTAAGGTATGTACAGGATGGTGATGAAGCTGAGGTGAAATTACACAGCATAAGTAATGAGTACAGTGAGCTAGTTAACGCATTATCTGAGAGAGGTTATGATGTAGCTTCACCATTAAACGGCGACGTAATAGCTTTTGCAGCCTCAAAAAGCGTCAGGGAGGGATTAAGACTATCATTTTTAATATTCAAAGAACCTTACGGTTACCATGTAGAGAGTGATGCATTCTTCAAGTATGACTTTACATATCATACTTTGAGGATAATAAAGAGAATAAAGGAGGAGGTAGCCCTTAGAACAAGATATGTTAGGCTTGATGTAAACGAGGATGGGTATATAGTGCTGACAGCCGGTATTAGGAGGTTAGAGGAATTACTTGAAGCTATAGAGGAATTAGAGTTAAATTATCCTGAAATATGTTCGTTACTCCTACAAAAAATCTAAGAACGTCTAAAAATGTTAGACAATAGCTTTTTCCGTTGATTTATCAAAGAAGTGCATTTTATCCTCATCGATTATTAACCAAACCGTCTTTCCGGGTGTTAATGTTGGATTAGGTTCTGTTAGTACCTTGATTATGATGTTACCTACTTTTACGTTAACTACCATATCCCTACCTAACGGCTCAGTAACATATATAGCTCCCTTAATTGCGTTAGGCTTCTCGATTAACGAGATCTTAGCATGCTCTGGTCTGAAACCTAGTATTACATCTGTTGATTTAGATGCTACAAGCTCTCCTAGTTCATTAGATAATTTTAATGTGAAGACCCCTGCATCAAAGAAGTAATTACCATTGACTTCTCTTATAGAGCCTTCAATAAAGTTCATAGGTGGAGCTCCTATGAATCCCGCAACGAACAAGTTTGCAGGTTTATTGTATAGTTCATCAGGTTCAGCATATTGCTGAAGTCTTCCAGCATTCATCACAGCTATTCTATCAGCCATAGACATAGCTTCTACTTGATCGTGAGTAACATAGACAGTTGTTATCTTTAACTCCTTCTGCAACCTCTTTAACTCAGCCCTCATGAGTATTCTTAATTTAGCATCAAGGTTGGAGAGTGGCTCATCAAGTAAGAGTACATCAGGCTCCTTAACTAGGGCTCTCCCTAATGCGACTCTTTGCTGCTGACCTCCGGAAAGTTGTGAAGGTTTTCTATCAAGTAAGTGATCTATCTGTAATAATTTGGCTACCTCCTTAACCTTCCTATCAATCTCATTCCTAGGTACCTTCTTCAACCTTAGGGGAAAAGCTATATTCTCATACACAGTCATATGCGGGTAAAGAGCGTAGCTTTGAAATACCATACCGATATTCCTATCCTTAGGTGGTAAGTCTGTTACATCCTCGTCATCAAACAAAATTCTACCTTTAGTTGGTTTATATATACCAGCAATCATCAATAACGTTGTTGTTTTACCGCAACCTGAAGGACCCAATAATGCAACAAACTCACCATCCCTTATTTCTAAGTAAAGATCAATTACAGCCTTAACTTTACCAAAGAACTTACTGACGTGGTCAAGAGTTACCTTAACCAACTCTAACCCCCCTTGACCAATATTAAGTACGTTCTCCAGTATAAAAACGTGTTCATGATCTTACCTCTTGATACCGCCCACGTATATCCTGAGTAGAAGTTTTTGGCTAGTACTGAAGAATATCAATGTGGGTATTGCATAGAACAATCCTATAGCAGCTAACATACCCCAATTAATGAATCTAAACTCGCCTATTAGGTGGTAAATAAGTACTGGTAATGTATAGTATGTTTCATCTTTTACGTAAGTGAATACTAAGAGGAATTCCGACCAACCTGAAAGGAATGAGAATATGGATATAGCACCAATACCTGGAAGTATTAACGGTACTATGACGCTCCTCCAGGCTCTCCACCTAGTACAGCCGTCAACTAGTGCCGCCCACTCTACATCCCAAGGTATTGAGTCAAAGAACCCTTTAATTATCCACGAAGCCATAGGAATATCTAATCCAGCCTTAATTAGCATTATACCCATTAATGTTAAGTAACCTTTACCATAGAGACCTAACTTATTAAGTATTATGAATAATGCTATGAGTAATATGACGCTTGGGAATGCATGAAGTGCTATAATGAACTGCATGAGAGCAACTCTACCTCTAAAGTTCATTCTCGATAATGCGTAGCCAGCCATAGTACTAACTAGGACTACGAGAGCTGCCTCACCTAATGCAACAAATAAAGTATTCAATGTTATAGGCCATATGTTGGGATAAGTCTTTAAGCCCATCTTAACTGGTGACCATAGAAACTTCCAATTCTCTATTGTTAAACCCGACGGTACTAAACCCAAGACCACTCTACTACTAAAGCTTTGAACCAGAAGCCAGCCATACATTAACAGTATTGGAATTATGGGTATTACAGCAACCACAATAACTACTAAGTACTTAGTTAATGATCTTAACAATGCTATAACTCTTCTCGTACTAATGGATCTCTTACTCCTCCTATAACTTGAGGACGTCATGATCACACCTCAATCCTACTTGGTTCCATAAGTCTTCTGAAACCAAATATCTTGAAATATAATGCTATGAGTCCTAGACCTATAACTACTAGTATTAAGGATATGGCTGCAGCATAACCGTACTGATATTCGGCAAATGCTTTAGAATATGAGTATAGGGACCATACCATAACGCCTGCGGCTTTAGCTATACCAGCGTAGCCTCCGCCTCCACCGGCACCCCATATCATTAGTATGTACTCATATGAAGCAAGTAAGCTCATAGTTTGCCATGCAGTAACGAAGAGCATGGGCCATCTAAGTAATGGTATTATTATCCTTCTAGCGACTTGAAATTCTGATGCACCATCAACTAATGCAGCATTAATTAAGTCGGGAGGTATAGACTTTATTGCAGCAGTATACACTATCATACCGAAGCTCGCACCAACATATCCATTAACTATGATCATGAGTATTTGAGAGTATGGTTTGTCTAAGAGCCAACTCTCAGGTAGCCAAGCTTTAGGTACACCGAGAAGTGATAGGAATGAATTCATTAAACCATATGTTGGATCAATGAACCATAACCAAAGTAAAGCATAGATTATTCCTGGAGTTATTCTCGGTAATAACCAGGCAACTCTCAACATCATGGATATTATTTCATTCCTAACGAAGTACGCTATAGATATAGATAGTATGAGTGAGTAAAACACATTTATCATTAGAACACTAGTAACGTAAAGTATCGTTGTTTTTAATACATCAGCTATGTAAGGATCCTGTCCCAAGAAAATATTCTTAAAATTATCGATAGTAATTTTAACTCTAGGTGTAAAGAAGTCTCTTATGAATGCGAGGAAGTTCTTTATATTTAAGTTAGTAAATCCTAAATAGATAGTGAGGAATAGTGGAGCTATCCATGATAGAGCTATCATTATGAAGAGTGGCGTTAAGAATATGAATGGTAATGCTTTCCTACCTACCGCTAGCCAGCGTCTCCTAGACACTGCCTAGCACCTATTAAAAGTTTGTGAATGATAATTAATATGTGATTTTGAAGCGAAATTTTAATGTAAAAAGGGAATTATTGTTTGTTTTACTTTAGTATTTACTTCACTCCTTTATTATTAACTCGTCACCTATTTCTGCCTTCATAGTGTTGATCATTTCCTCTAATGCCTTCTCAGGTGTTAGCTCGCCCTTCTCGACCTTAGTTATTGCTGCTATGAAGGCATTCCTCCATGCCTCATATTTTGGATGAAGTGGTTCGAAGCTTGTGTACTTAAGCATGTATGATACTTCAGTTAGGAACTTTGACTCTTTGTAATATGGTTGTTCTACTGTTGTCATCCTTACAGGTAAGTGGCCGCTATTGACGGCATGTATCGCATCTATAGGTGCTGATGTTGCCAGTAGTATTAGTACAAATGCTAGCTCTGGGTACTTGCTCTGTGATGTTACATAGTATAGATATGGGCTTGATAGAGTCATAGGCTTTAATCCAGGTTCCGGAGCAGGTACTAGAGCGAAACCTATGTTCTCCCACTCATATTCCTCAGGAAGCTCACCTAGCTCTTCGTGATAAGCTACTCTCTGCCACTCAGCCCAGTGCCATGTTCCGCCGAACCAGAAGAGTACCCTACCGTTCACGAAGTCGCTATGTATCTTCCTCCATGAAGTACCTATCATGTTTGGTGGTAGTACCTTATGTACCTGTGCCATCTCATATAGTATCTTTAAAGTATTTAGTGCAGCCGACTTATCTATGACCATCTTACCAGTTTCTGGATCCTGAGCTATGCCGCCATACTGGTAGTAGAGTATCAAGAATGGTGTACCACCCCAGTTTGGTCTGTGATAGAAGCCCCACTCTACGAGACCCTTAGCCATAGCCTCTTTAGCAACCTCTATTAAGTCCTTTAATGTTACCTTACCCTCCTCAATGAGTTTTGGTAGCTCATTTATTCTCTCCTCACTCCATCCAAGCTTCCTCAGTACGTCCTTCCTGAAGTATAGTGGTCTTGCCTCAGTATCCTGTGGTAGAGCCCATATGTGACCCTTATACTTAACGGCATTCCATAATACTGGATACACATCCTCTAATAGCATTTTATACTTCTCAACATATGCATCTAGAGGTATCACGTACCCACCATCAGCTAGTGCTGGTAGGTTCTTCATTGCTATAATGTCTGGGGCTTCACCTGCTGCGAATGCAGCTGTTAACTTATCCATGTAATCTCCTCTGAAGTACTGCTTCTCAACATTAATTCTCACATCGAGACCCATAGCCTCAAAGAATGAGTTAAGTATGTTAGCTGCTCTCTCAATATTGTCTACTCTAGTAACGTCGACGGGCGAACCTGAGCCCCAAACCTTGATTGTTACAGTCCCAGTAACACCTGCTGCTTGTACGGTCTTAGTTATTGTTTGGGTTAATGTTTGAAGCACTGTAGTAGGTATAGTGGTAGGTATTGTAGTTGTGATTGTCGCAGCTCCTGCACCAACTGTTGTTGTTACAGTGGTTGTTACCGTAGTTATTCCGGCAGGCTTTATAGCGTAGCCGATACCGATACCTATCACAATGCCTATAATCAATAATATAGCGCCTAAGGCTTGAGGACTAATACCTCTTCTCACATTCACCACCTAAACCACCTTATAAGGTACCGATATATTTCAATTACTAAATATTAAATATTTCTTACTTTCACTAAAGATAGTAAGTACTATATGAGTTAACTATTACCTTTCCTTAAACTCTGTTATTCGAACTATGTAAAAGAAGAACTCGTGACTACGTCAGAAAATATTAAATTATTACTGAATCAAAAATCTAGGGATCTATCGTGGTTAAAGTCAAAATAAAAATATATACTGATGCGACAGGGTATGTTGATGCTGAACTAACTGATGAATACAGTCCTGAGACGTTTAGAAAGATTGTTAATGCATTACCAATAGAGTCAACAGCTTATAGATGGGGTGATGAAGTATACTTCTCAACACCTGTATCAGCTGGTGAGGAAAACGCTAAGGAGGTAGTAGAGAAGGGCACAATAGTGTTCTGGCCTCCAGGTAATGCCCTATGTATATTTTGGGGCCCTACACCTGTTAGTAGAACTCCCCATGAAATAAGACCCGCAAGCCCTGTAAACTTACTAGGTAAAGTACTAGGTGATCCAACAATATTCTCTAAGGTACGTAGTGGCGATAGGATAAGGGTTGAGAAGGCGTAATAACAGGGTACTATAATGGTTAAGACTGTAAATGTAGGCACGTTCACTGTTGATATAATAGCTTATGACTTACCTAGGATTGCTCCTCCAGGTGAGATAGTTTACGTAGAGAGACCTATAGATATGTACATAGGCGGCCATGCATCTAACGTATCAATAGATATAGTCAAATTAGGTGTAATTAAGGATGTAGTAGCTATTGGGGCTCTTGGCAAAGATATTTTCGCTAGAATAATACTTAACGAGCTAAAAAGATATGGCGTTAAGGTAAAACCACAAATAGTTGAGAACGTTGGTACAGCACGTAACGTCATATTAGTCGTTAAGGGAGAAGATAGACGATTTCACATATATGAAGGTGCTAATCCACATCTAAACCATAAACATGTGATGAACTCATTAATAAGCTTAAAACCTAAATACATGTACCTAGCTTTAGGAGTTTCTAGAGATCTTGATGAAAATATTGGGAAAGTAGTTAGGGAAGCCAAGAAACTAGGAACACTAACGTTAATTGATATCGCGTACGTTAATGAATCAGCTATTAAGGCACTACGTGAAATTATCAGTGATATCGATATAGTTCATCTGAATGAGTATGAGTTAAGAATGATATTCAATATCCCTAGGAGTCTAGACTTACTAACCGCACTTAAAGAACTCGTAAGTGTAAGCCCTAAATTATTAACTATTACGTTAGGTAGTAAAGGGCTTGTAGCATTAACTAAGGAGGGTAGATTAGTAATTCAACCACCCTTCAATATAATACCGAAAGACCCTACAGGTGCTGGTGACGCCTTCTGTGCAGGTATATTAACATTTACGGAGTTAAGAGGGTTAGACATCACAGATTTAAGCAATGATGATTTAAAGGAGTTATTGATTTTTGCTCAAGCATCAGGTGCTTCAGCAACACTAGCAGCAGGAGCAACTACGGCTGTTAATAGGGATGTAGTTGAAGAATTAATAGAAGAGCAGGGAAAGAAAATATTTTCCTCCTCTAAACTAATAAACCTTAAATAACGAGGTCATAATATCTATAACGAAGTCTGTACCTATACATGGCATTCTTCTCTAAGGTCTAGAATAGTATATAATATTCCTTCAAGGAAAAATCTTTTGAGGTGAATACTCTGCAGGCCCTAAGTGAACGTTGGGGTAAACCTATACTTAATAAGTTTGGTAAGAAGATCTACCTTGATCAAATGACTACAAGAGAAATCGAGGAAAGAATTAAGGAGAATGATATTATATTCCTACCTGTAGGTTCGACCGAAGCTCACGGTCCTTTTGCACCTGTTGGTGAAGACACAATAATTGGTGTTAGTATTGCTGAGAGGGTAGCTTATGAGACAGGTGCTACAGTGGCTCCACCAATATCTTATGGTAGTCATCCAAGTCATCATTATGGTGTCAGAGGTACTATACCTGTAAGAGCTACTACACTCATAGAGTACGTGTCAGATGTGATTAAATGGCTCTCAAATATGGGGTTTAAGAAGATAATTGTATGGAATAGTCATGGACAGGAATACGTACTTCCTATAGCTAAGGATGTAGCAATAATTGAGAAAGAGGTGCATGCATTGATATTAGTTACTAGTTGGTGGAAGTGGGTTCAGGACGTATTGAGAAAGGCAGGCACAGGTGAGGAGATAGCTCCAGGAGTGAAGCTTGAATCACCTTTTGTTCATGCTGATGAAGTTGAAACTAGTGTTACATGGTATGTAGCACCTGATCTAATAGATAGGGAGACACTTGAGAAGGAGGGGGAGTGGGGAGTTATTAGGGTGATACCCTCTAAATGGGTCAATGCTGCAGGAAACGTATTTCCAGATAAACCATTCAATTGGTATGATGTTAGTCACGCACCAGAATTATACTACTACAAGAAAGGCTTTGTCGGTTGGCCTAAGAAGGCAGATCCTAAGAAGGGTGAGGTAATCATTAAGAAAGTTATTGAAAGAGTTATAGAGTTCGTTAACTGGCTAATAAAAACCTATCCCCCTGGTCAGATACCAAGGACATGGATTAATAAGGAGGATTTATACTACAATAAGCCTAAGGAGTGGGTTGAACCGCGAGGTGACTAAAGAATTTTGAAGTAATTAATATGCATTTTTTAAATCCTTTATTGGTGTAAAGCATGGGTAAGTTCCTAAAATTATCGGCTGTTTATGCCTTAGCTAAGGATGTAAAATTTGATATAGTAGTCCATGGTGAGTTGAGGGATGTTGTTAAGTTAATGAGCGACTTAGGATATGAAGGAATCGAACTTAACATTCAAAATCCTTTCCATGTAGATGTAACAAGTTTAAGGAAAGTTATTGAAGATTTCAATTTAGGTGTGGCAGCAATATCAACAGGTCTTTCCTACTTAACTTACGGGTACAGCTTATCAAGCCCTAATAAGGAATTAAGAAGTAATGCTATAAGGTTCTTTAAGAAGTATATAGAATTATCTGTAGATCTTAATTCGAAGAAGGTTGTTATAGGATTGGCTAGAGGTAAGTGTGATAAAGTCATAGATTGTAATAGTGCTAAGAAATTATTAAAGGAATCACTAGAAGTTCTTAACGACTATGCTAAACGTTATAACGTCATTCTTCTCTTTGAACCACTTAATCGTTATGAGACTAAATTAGTAAATAAGTTAAGTGAGGCTGTAGAGTTAATCAGAGGTTTAAGTAACGTAAAAATACTTCTAGATACCTTTCATACGTTGCTTGAGGAACGTAATGTATATGACGCGATAGAATATGCAGGACCCTACCTAGGCCACGTCCATGTCGCTGACAGTAATAGGTTAGCACCTGGTCTTGGAATGATTGATTGGGAAAAAGTTGTATATAGGTTACTTAAGGTTGGATATAGAGGTTACTTAAGTATTGAAGCTAGAACCGAACCTAGTCTTAAGGATATGTTAATTACTAGTATTAAGACTTTAAAACCCTTACTATTATGATGAAGGTAAGGAGATTTTATTTTTATATTTCTTTAGTGAATTAAGAAGTGGTGAATCAAGTGCTATACGTAGGGGTTAAGAAGGGTTCGTATGAATTCATAGCTAAATTTCCTTATAAAATAGGTATAGTTGTTGCTATGATCTTTCCAGAACTACTAAAAAGTGATAAAGGTTTTAGCGATAGAGTGAGGACACTAATTGATGACCCATTCTTTGATTTACTCGAGGTAGGCTTAGTTAACGAAAATGAGTGGGAAATGACTATAAATTATATTAAAAGATCCAATAGGTATGTTGATTTCATTTTAGGATTACAACCTGAAGTACTAATGAAGGGTTATAATCCAAGTGCATTAGATGAGGATGTTAGAAAGAAATCTGAAGAGCTGTTAGTAAGGGGTGTTGACATAGCTGGAAGGAGAGGAATGAAGGCTGTAGCACTATGTTCCGGACCCAATGTTGAAGAAAGCCTAAGAAGTAAGGCGCTAGAGTCGTTTAAGAGAACTATTTATTCAATTGCTGATAGAGCTTCTAGATATGGCTTATCTGTTTATGTTGAGACATTCGATTATCAGTGGGATAAAAAGAGGTTAATTGGACCACTAGATTTAGCGGCTAAATTCATTGAGGAAGTAAGATCCACTTATAGGAATGTTTATATTCTATGGGATCTTAGTCATGCACCCTTACTTAACGAGAAACCTGAAGACCTTAAGAATTATGCGGACCTCGTAGGACACATACATGTGGGATGCGCTAAGAAAGTAAATGATAAGCTTTACGATTGGCATCCAAGCTTCTATAGACCTGGAGCAATCAACACTGAGGAAGACTTAGCTAAATTACTTCAAGTACTCCATGATATAGGATATAGAGGCGCCATAAGCTTTGAAGTAAAGCCTGAAGAAGGTCAAAACCCATTGGAGGCTATTAACGTAGTTAAGGGCGTACTTACAAGAGCTTATCAAGTATTTCTTGAGGGAATTCTTTAGGTATACACTATTTTTGCTAAAGTATCACCTTAGGGTGAGTAAGTGCCCAGGGCATACTTAGGTCCAATACCTCATCCAGCCATCGGTATCAGGATTCCTGACATAGTAATTCCTCCAGTACTTAAAGCATTTAAAATGAGAGGTGTTGTAGGTACATTAATGCTATCATATAATAGAGAGACAGCACCATCTAAGATAATAAGTGAGGGAAAACACATATTATTAGGACATACAGGTACGTCCATCAAGGAATATATAAGTAAAGCATTAAGTTACGCTGACGAGTTTGGTGTTTTGATTGAAGTTGAGGCAGATCATTTATCGCTTATGTCATCACCTGAGAGAGCTATAAAGAGGATAACTCATGGCGGGTTTGAATACGGATTAAGCGACGAAGAAATTAAGAATTCATTAACATATATCGAGGAAGAGTTAAAGGAAGCTAGTGAAGCAGGAGGAATTGATTTCGTAACTATAGATACATGTGAGCTCGTGGACTTAAGTATTGATAAAATTGATGAGAAAGATTTGCTAGTACGTTATGAGAATGAAGTTGAGGAGGATATCAGAAGAGAGCTAGAGAGGAAATACTTAGGTAGAAGGTTTAGATTCTTCTTAAATAACGGTAAGGTATTTGAGATTAAATTTAAACTTGAAGACATTGCTAGATTATCATTAAAATACTTAAAGAGTATTGAATACGTAATTAAGATTTATGAAATAGTTAAAAAGTACAATAAGAGAGAGTTTGGTGTTGAAATAGCATTTGATGAGTTACCTCAAGTAACTAAACCTATGGAGTTATTCTTCTATATGGGTGAGTTAAGTAGTAGAGGATTAACTATAGACTTCATAGCACCAAACATTGGTTTCGCGAAGAGAGAGGATTATAATGGAGACTTAAGTATATTAGCTCAAAGAATAGACACGCTCTTAGCTATCACTAAGTCATTCGGTGCTCTACTCTCATTCCACTCAGGCAGTGGTTCTCACCCATATAGTGATAAAGGTATTGGTGTATGGGAAACAATTAGGGATGCAAGTAACGGTATGATTAAATATAAGGTATCTGGCGTATACATACAGCTACTCTTGGAAATAATGAGTAGATTCCCTAAAGGTTCAAAGGTTAGGACTACCTATGAGGAAATATTTGATAAAGTACTTGAAACTGTTAAGAATTACGTCAAGAGTAAGAAGGAGTTATATAGTCAGGAGTTAGAGAGTATGATTAACGATTACGAAGTTCTGATTAGTAAAAGTCCTGAAAAAAGAAGAGATCCCAGAATAGATTTCTTTAGGCACTACTTCTTCCTATTTCAAGCAATCACTAATGAGAAAGGTAAGAGGTATTTAAGAGACAAAGTAATAGAATTATATAATGAAAATAATGATTTAAGAAATATTTATGAGAGGGAAGCAATAGAACTAACATTAAGGA
>Ga0180301_10002940_pt1 | contig 13351 bp, 14 predicted proteins | sample GuaBasSediGuay16_FD_121797 | JGI IMG/M metagenome (GOLD analysis project Ga0180301, IMG submission 121797) | Subseafloor sediment microbial communities from Guaymas Basin, Gulf of California, Mexico - Guay16, Core 4569-2, 12-15 cm | ecosystem: Environmental > Aquatic > Marine > Hydrothermal...
GGGAAGGGAAACCCTAAAGCTGTTTTAAGTCTTCCAGTTAAAGTTACATCCGTAAAAATTTTGGATGTTAACGGAAACCCGTTAAACCAGATAAAGGCTGGTGTCCAAGTTTTTGTTTCAACAGCCCTTAAAAACCTTGGTTTAAAAGACCAATCTTTAACCTATATTGTTCAGGTTAAGGATTTAGGGGGAAACGTTGTCTAGGGAAACGTTGTCTATATTGGTTTTATTGGGGGAACAATACCCCTAAACAAAACCTTTACCTTTGGTGTCCTATGGAAACCTAAAACCCCTAGAGAATACAAAGTGGAAATTTATTTGTGGCGTAGCCTAAAAAACCCTGAACCCCTATCCCATGTTTTCAGTTTAACCCTAACAGTTTTAGAGGCTAAAACAACAGAAAAATCAAAAATTGTTTATGGTGAAGTAAAAACAGAGCCTAAACCCATAGTTTCAATCCAGCTTTTTGACCCAAAAGGAAAAAGACGTGCAATAGCCCAAGCTGAGGTTTCCGAGGATGGCTCCTATAAGGCTGAGAATGTTTATAGGTTTAGTAGGGAAGACCCGTTTGGTGTGTGGACTTTAAAGGTTTATCAGGCTGGTTTAACCTATGAGGCTAAAATTAAGCTTGGGAAGGTTACGGTAAAACCTCCCACCCAAAAACCAGTAAAGGTTCCTCCTCAAAAACCTCAGGTTCCAGCTAAACCCACCATAAAGCCTCCTGTAAAAGTTTCAACAAGCCTAACAATCTCAGTTTCACCTGGAAAGGTTGAACTTGGAAAAACCGTTAAGGTTTCAGGTTTTATTTCACCACCTGTAGCAAACGCAAAAATTGTTTTAACCTATAAGAAGGCTGGTGAGGTAAAGGTTACAAGAACAGTTATTTCAGGTTTAGACGGCTCCTTTACAGACGAGTTTAAGCCTGATGCTGGAGGTAGGTGGACTGTTACCGCAAGCTGGGAGGGGAGTGAAAAATATAAGGGTTCTGAAAGCTCTGAAATTGAGTTTGAGGTTATAAGTAAGAAGTGTCTTATAGCAACAGCAACCTATGGTTCTGAGGTTGCTGAGGAGGTTCAGTTTCTTAGAGGGTTTAGAGAGAAAATTGCATATTCAACTTTTGCTGGAGTAAACTTTATGGATGTTTTTAATACATGGTATTATTCTTTTAGCCCCTATGTTGCTGAAACTATTAGGGTTTATGAGCCTCTAAAAAACGTTATGAAAACAGTTTTATATCCTCTCCTCGGAATCCTACACCTGTCAACAGCAACCTACAACCTTCTAGGGTTTAACAGTGAACTTGGAATAGTTATGGCTGGTTTGGTTGCAAGCAGTTTAATCGGTTTGGTATACTTTACACCACCAACAACTCTAATTCTTCTAGCCTTAAAAAGAAGAATAGGGAAACCTTTACCAAAACCTAGCAGGTTATGGTTTTTGGTTGTAGGTTGGTTTGGGGCTTTAATCCTAATTGTTTTAGCTGAATTTTTGGCTTCACCAACTCTAATGAAGGCTTCAACAGGAAGTTTTGTTGTTTTAACAATAGCTTTAACAACAGGTTTTACAGCACTAAAAATTTTAAATCTAAAATCGGTTTAGGCTGGCTAGGTTTTCTTTAAACCAAGCTCCTTTCTTATTTCACCTAGGGTTGTTTTTCTTTCAGCAACAAAATCATGTTTATGGATTGTTTCAGCGCTTCTTTGTTTAAACCTAACAGTAATACTGTCAGGAAGCTCTGGAAAACTTTCAGCAAAATATTTCATCATAAACCTAACACAATCCTCAACAAACCTAGGGTTGCTTACAGCCTTTTCCACAATCTCAACCTCATCAGACCTTTTTAACAACCCATAGTTTGGAGCACTCATAGACCTTTCAACTATCCAAACAAGTTTTGAAGCATCAATTTTAAAGCCTTCAGGAACCTCTGTAACTATAAGCCCATAAGCACGTTGCATATGGGTTGCCCATGGAATCTCCTCAAAAACCTTTTTTAGGTTTTCAGGAAGCCCCAACCTTTTAGAAAAAGACTCTCTTAACATTTCTTGGGCGCAGGGGCATGCTGTTATCCCACCAACCCTAACACCAACCATCTTTCTTGTTTTAACAGAGCCTCTACTACTTTTTCTTGATTTTGCATAGGCTATTATGGTGCAAGGCTCATAGGTAACCATCCCAGTTTTAGGTGTTAACTTTTCAACTATGGCTTCCCCAACAGCCTTAACCTCAGACCTTGTAGCATACTCATGTCTTTTTAAAAGCTCCTCAGCAATCTCACCACAAACGTTTTCAAGCTTATAGGTTTTACCTGCAAACTCCTCTAAAACCTCGGTAATTATCTCATAGTTTCTTGAGGCATGGATACCCTTTCTTGTTGCTGGAAGGTTTATGTAGGCTGAAAAACTTGGAACAACGAGAACAGGTTTATCCTCAAAATAAACAAAACCTATAGGCATTTTAACACCAGTAACACCAACCCTCTCAATAGAAACAGGAACACCAGGTTTTTCATCATGAACCTCAGGTAAACCCAAACCTCACCAACACCAAACCAATTTTCCTGTTAAACTAACTTTTCCCAGCCTAATATTTAAAGCATAATAAATAGGCTAACTAAAAAACCTCCTCATCCTGAACATAGCTTCTCCCAGTTTGAACTGCAATCTTGGCTTTTTGAAGTTCACAGCCAAGATAGGCTGAATGCTCCAAGCTTGAAACAAGTTTTTCTTTAAGAATTCGCATGTAAATCTCTTTAGGGTTTAAACCTTTAACAGCAAAATCAGGTTTTTCAACACCAAAACGATAATGGAAAACGTAGATTTCACCTGTTTTACGGTTAACCTTAACCTTAAAATATCCAAGAGGGTCATAGGTATACTTTTCCTCTAAACCATGAAAAACTTTTATGTTTTTTTCAGCCTCAGAAAAATCAACATCCCTTCTTCTTTTCTCTTTTAAGGTTAGAAGACTTATACCCAAATCTTTTGGGGGAGTGCCACGTTTTTTGGCTAGTGCAACCATTTTTAAGGCTTCAACAAGCTCCTTTACAGCCCCCCTAGTTTTAGGGCTTGCCTCGGTTGTAAATATAAGGTTTACATTTAGCTCCCATGCTAAAAGGGCTAAAAGAAAATTAACCCCAATAGAGTCAGCATCAACAAGCTCTGTAACGTTTCCAACCCCAAACAAAACATAGGTTTCAGGGTTTCTTCTTCTAAACTCAAAATATCCAAGTAAAGAATCAAAAAAACGTTGAACATTAAGAATAGGGTCTGCAATAACAGTTTTAAACCCAAGCTTCCTAGCCTTTAAAAGGTTTTCCTCAAGCCTACTAACCCTCTCCAAATAGTTTTCCGGAATTTTACCCTCCTCATCCGCTGGAGTAACAACAACAGGTGTCTTGGTTAATAAAGGATTTTTTGAAGCCTCCACCATGTTTTGACTGTTTAGGCTTAGGATAAGCCCCGCCCCAGCCTCCACAGCAGCCACCATCTCCTCAACATTGTTTGTGTCTATACTTACAGGTTTTTTCACAACCCCCAAAACGGTTTTAACAGTTTTTTTGACATCCTCAAGGTTTCCACCACCAGTTTGAACACCAACATCAATAATATCAGCCCCAGACTCAGCATAATGTTTGGCTATGGTTTTAACCTCCTCCCTTGGAAGTGTTGGTGCATCAACAATTTCAGCCACAACCAAAGGCAAAAAACCATGGTAGGTCCAAGCTTTCCTCTCCCCAAAACCTATAGCCAAACCTAAACCCTTTTTTTCTAGGGTTAAACTCTCCTCCCCCAACTTTTTAAGCTCCTCTAAGGCTTTTTCCTTAAGAAGGTTTTGGATAAGTTCACATGCAGGTTTTTGGGTGGATAAAACTATTTTTTCAAGGTTGTCAAGAACAACTGTTAGGTCTGCTGCATGTTTTGGACCCTTAAAAACAGGAACATCTAAAAGCTTTGAGGCTTCCACGGTGTCCCCTGGAGCCATTCCTGGAAGCAATATAAGGTCAAACTTTTTTGGTGGGATTGTTTCCATAATCTTTTTTGCTGCAAATTTTGGTGTGATAAAGGCTGCAACTTGGATTGGTAACTCTAAAACCTCAGCTTCCACCCTGCTTTGTTTAACATGTTTTTCAACTATGGGTTTAGCTAATTTTCCTGTAACAACCAAAACCCTCATCAAAACCAACCCAAAAAATGTTAGGGTTTTACTTTTCCCTCTAAAAATTTGAAAAGAAGGTTTTCAAGTTCTTTTGGAGACCTTAAAACCTTAACATTCTCAAACCCACATAGTTTTTCCACGTTTTCAACATCAATTTTTCTGGGTGTAACTTTAACCCTCTCCCTAAAACTTACAGCCTTATAGGGGCATAGGGAAACACATAAACCACAACCCCAACACTTTTCAAGGTTTATTCTTGCTTTCCCCTCAACAAACTCAAAAGCCCCATATGGACATTTTTCCATGGGTGGGCATGGTTTACATCCCCTACAAACATCCCTATTAACCATTGGTGGAAGCTCAGTTTCACTTGGAAGCCAGTCTGTTGGAAGGATGTAGGTTGGAATTTTTCCTTTTTGAGCTTGAGCAAAAATGTTTGTTACCATCGTGTCAGCTATACCATGAACAATTTTTGCTGTTGTGTTTGCACTACAGGGAGCAATCACAAGAAGATTATATTTTCCAAGCTGAAGCCTACCTGAAACAGGAAAACTCCAAGCAGAACCTGAACAAAAAAACTCTTCATAGTAGTTTCCAGGTGAAACCTCTTTTATTTTCGGTAGAAAACCATAGATTCTTAAAACTTCTTCACCAGCTTTTGATGTGAAAGTTGTTATTTTAACGTTAAACAGTTTTTTTATTTTTTTCATCGTTAAAAAAACTTCGGAGAGGAAGTGTCCTGCCCCTGTAACCCCCCATGCAATATAGTAGGTCATTCTAGAATCCTCTCTAAAAGAAAAGTTTTATTGAAACACCTAAAAAAACCATGCTAAAAATTAGGGTTGCAGCTAAAACAACACCTAAACCTACAGATAAAAAGGTTGTTTTCCATTTTACTCCAAGAATGTAGGCTGCGAAGGTTGCTGTCCATGCACCTGTAAAAGGTAGGGGGATAGACGTGTAAACAGCTAAACCTATAACCCCATACCTGTTAACATAGGGGTTAACCTTCCTTCTAGTTTTCTCCCTAAAACGAAAATATTTTGCCAAAACCTTCCTCCAAAAAACCTTTTTCCTACTTAACTTTTCCAGTCTTCTTAAAAGAAAATTTTCAACACTATTAAGTGTGATAAGTAGAGGGTAGATTATGGCTAGGTTTGCAAGGGTTGAAGCTGTGAAAACAAGTATTGGGTTAAGTTTTGCAACCAGAATCCCGTAGGGTATGGCTCCTCTAACCTCGGAAAAAGGCATAACAGCCAAAAACAAGGTAAACAAAACCTGGAAAAGTAAGGTTGACATCCTCCACTTCAACCTAAAAGCTTTAAAAGACTTTTACAGTCTACCCTTCTTATCCCCCTAATTTTTTCACCATGGGAGGTAAGGTTTAAAATTTCCGATTTAGACCACCCTGAAAACCATTCAAGAAGCTGTTTTGCGATTTGAAGCTTTTTAAGCTTAAAATCTGAAGCCTTAACATTCCCTTTTAGGTTTGGTTTTGAATATTTTCCAACAGTTTTTCCAAAATCCATACCAGCCAAAACGATTCTTGAAGCACCTAAGCATCCAACAAGAAAAACAGCCCTATCACCATCCGTAAAACCTCCAAAATTGTAGACTCTTGGTGTTGGTTTAGCTTGGGTTGTCCCTAAAACCCTACAAAACCTTGGAACAACCCTTTTTAAAACATCCATGTTGTCTCCATGAGCATGAACAACCACAATTGAACCTTTCTTTTCAGCCCTAACCAAATCTGAAATTTTTCCGTCAAGGTCTGTAACTATAAGGTTTGGTGTTAACCCTTCCTCGAGTAGGGCTGTGGTTGCACCGTCAGCAGCAACCAAAACACATTTATGGTTAAGCCCCACCCCAATAATCTTTAACAAGTCTTCTTTAAGGGATGGGCCAGCACCAAAAACTATAACGTTTTTGTTTTGAACCTTTTCTTTTATGGTGGTTGGTGTTAAAGCTTTACCAGCAATAAGTTTGTCAAGAAGCCATGCTGATTTTTGGTCTTCCTCCATGTTTAAACCAAGAATATCGACAATTTTTTTATACCACTCCCACCAATCCTTAAGCCTCATAGGTTTCCCTACCCAGCTAACCTATAAATTCTAGGTTTTCCTTAGGATAAACTTATGGTTAAGGGTTTACTTCAAAAGCTTAGGTTAAAACCAAACCAGATTATTGAGGCTGTTGTTTCAACCTATAACCCAGATAAAACCTTTAACGCCGCACCCATGGGAATCATATTTAGGAGGAATGGAAGCTTCACGGTTAAACCACGACTAGAAACAAAAACCTACAGAAACATTAGGTTTTGGGGTTGCTGCACAGTAAACCTAACAACAAACCCCGAAATCTTTCTTAAAACAACGTTTAAAAACTCTTTAAAACTTCCAAAAGGGTGGTTTAAAAGGGGAAAAACTGTTAAGGCTCCAAGCTTAAAGGTTGCTGACGCATTTATAGAGGCTAAGGTTGAAAAGTTTAGGGTTGGAGAGGTCAAAGCAGAATTCCACTGTAAACCAACCTATGTTAAGCTTGTTAACAAGCCATCCTACGGGTATTGTAGAGCAGCCTTCGCCATCATTGAAAGCATAATCCATACAACCAGAGTTAAACCCTACCTCCTAGAGGGAAGAAAAACAGAGGTAGAATGGCTTATAAAACTAATAAACCACTACCAAAACCTTGTTAGCAGAGTAGCCCCAAAAACAAACCATGAAAAAACCATGAATAAGCTAAAGAAAATCTTGGAGGAAAACCTATCCTCAAACTAAGAAAAAATTACTGTTTACCTAATAAACCAGTTTTGACCAGGTTCCCTCTTCAAAATCACACGTTTTTCATAGTTTCGTCTATTTCTATGTTTTGGGATTGGAGACTTCTTTTCCCTACCAGGAATTTTTGGGGTTTGAAACCTAACCTTACCAGCCTTGGTTAAAGAGCCGTGGGTTGGCATCCTACACCACCAGAATGTATAAAAATGTAACGCTAATATTTAACATTATCCTAAAACCTAACAATCCTACCTGAAGACTCCCTCCTTAAAACTCCAAACTCTCTTACCCCAGCCAAAACCTCACTTGTAAAAACTGGTCCATCCCTACAAACCCTAAAACCGTTAACCATACAGCTTCCACACAAACCAACACCACACTTTATATATCTCTCCAAGCTTAGCTGAGCTTGAACCTCATATTTTAGGGCTAAGTCTAAAACCTTTTTAAGCATAGGCTCAGGACCGCAAGCATAAATTTGCTTATAGCCTGAGCCTTTTCTAAGCAGGTTTTCTAAAACTTCTGAGGCTAAACCTTTAACCCCTATAGAGCCATCCTCAGTTACAGCTAAAACGTTTTTTCCACCAACAATTTTTCTTATCTCCTTAAAAAACAAAAGCTCCTCCCCTGTTTTTGCACCAACAATTACTGTGGGTTTTCCTCCAGCAGCCTTTAACCTTTGGATAAGTGGGAGAAGCGGAGCCATCCCAACCCCTCCACCAACAACCAAAACCCTCCCCCTAAAAATTTTAAAGCTATTTCCGTAGGGTCCTCTAACACCAAAAATGTCTCCCCTAACCATGCTATGAAGCTTTTTTGTCGCCTCACCAACAAGTTTAACTGTTATTGAAACACCGTTTTTTAAGCCTACACGAGAAATACTCATAGGAATTTCGTCAACACCTGGAAGCCAAACCATGATAAACTGTCCTGGTTTAGCCTTTAAACAATAATCATCCTTAAAAAATAAGGATTTTATTGTTGGGGTTTCCTCTTTAACCCTTAAAACCTTAACAATTCTAGGCTTGTTTAGGCTTACTGGTGGCAAGCTGGTTTCACCTATTAGCTTTTATGGGCAAACCCAACTATTTCCCCAATGTTTTTTATGTTCTTTTTTTCTAGATAACGGTTTAAACCTTCAACAACCTCACCAAAAACCCCTAAATCCCTATGTATGACAGCTGTTCCAATCTGGATTGCTGAAGCCCCAGCCATAAAAAACTCAACAGCATCCATCCAGCTTGATATACCACCACAACCAATAATAGGAATTTCAACCTCACGAAAAATTTCATAAACACATCTAACAGCAATAGGTTTTATAGCTGAACCTGATAAACCCCCAACCTTCCCACCCAAAATAGGCTTACCTGTTTCAACATCTATTATCATGGCTTTAACAGTGTTTATTGCTGTAACAGCATCAGCACCAGCCTCCTCAACCACCCTAGCCATCTCAGCAATATCGGAAACGTTTGGTGACAGTTTAACAAAAATAGGTTTTTTGGTTGCAGACCTAACCTTTTTAACGGTTTCAGCTAAAACCTCAACGTTTTGACCTATCTCCCCAACACCCTCAACATGGGGACATGAAACATTCAACTCAAAAGCTGAAACACCAATCTTTTCAAACCTTTTAACAACCTCCAAATATTCCTCTGGGCTAAAACCAAAAACACTTACAATAATTGGTGTTTCAACCCTTTCTAAAGCCTCTTCCAACTCTTTTATGGCTTCATTAATACCGGGGTTAGGAAGCCCAACAGCGTTTAAAAGTCCACAACCTATTTCAACTATTATTGGGTTTGGGTTTCCCTCTCTTAGGTTTAACCCAAAAGATTTTGTTACAACAGCCCCAACACCAGCCTTAGCTATTCTTTCAAGCGAATATGAGGTTAAACCTAAAACTCCAGAAGCATTCATAACAGGGTTTTTAAGCTTTAAACCAGCTAACTCAACCTTTAACCTCTCCAACTCAACATCCACCAAACCTAACAATCAACATTTCCCTAAATTCTTTAAAAACAATTTAAGCTTACAACAATCAAATAGTTATCTAGAAACATATTTTTGGAGGAAATATTTAAATGAGTTTTGAAACCGAAGTTTTAAATCTGATAAGAAAAGATGAAGCAACAAACCTTCTCCAACAACTTGTAAGAATCCCAAGCCCTACAGGCGAAGAAAAAGCTGTCGCAGAATTTGTCTATGAAACCCTTAAAAGCCTAGGTTTAAAAACAGAAATTTTTGAGCCTATACCAAACAGACCTGATGTTGTTGGTTTCTTGGAGGGTTCAGAGGGAAAACCAACCCTAATTTTAAACGGACACCTAGACCATGTTCCACCTGGAAACCTTGAAGATTGGACTTACCCACCCTACGAGGGTAGGATTGTGGATGGAAAAATGTATGGTAGAGGTGCTGCTGACATGAAGGGTGGATTAACATCGATGATTATTGCGGCTAAAGCCATAAAAGAGGCTAATGTTCAGCTTAAAGGAAACCTTATTCTAACTTTTGCTGTTGGTGAGGAGGTTGGAGACCCTGGAACACGTTATATTGTTGTTGATAAGGGAATTAAAGGTGATTGGGGGATAGTTACAGAGCCAACAGTTTTTAAGGGTAGGTTTAGGATTGGTGTTGCTGAAAGGGGTGTTGCATGGTTTAAAATAACAGTTAAAGGTAAGTCTACCCATGCAAGCCAACCTCATCTTGGAGTAAACGCGATAAGTAAGGCTGGTAAGGTTGTTAGTGAACTTGAAAAGCTTAATGTTAGGTTGGCACGTAGAAAACATCCTCTTATAGGAGCCTCAGCCTGTAGTGTTACCGTTATCAGGGGAGGATTTAAGGAGAATGTTATCCCAGACAACTGTGAAATAACAGTTGATAGAAGAATGATTCCAAGTGAAAATCCAAAAAACGCTGAAAAAGAAATAGAAAAAATTCTGAAAAACATTAGAAAAAAGGATCCAAAGTTTAGGTTTTCTATGGAGCGTACATGTCTTTTTGAACCTGCAGAAATCCCCTCAAACCATGAGATTGTTAGGGTTGTAAGAAAAAACCTTAAACAGGTTTGTGGCTACGACACTAAGCCTTGGGGTACACCCTATGCATGTGATGCAAGAAACCTTATTAACGATGCTGGAATTCCTGCGATTGTTTTTGGTCCGGGAGACATTTCTAACTGTCACTGTATAGACGAGTATATTGTGTTGGATGAGGTTGTTGATGCTGCAAAAATTCTTGCATTAACAGCTTTAAACCTTCTAACCTAAACAAAATTTTTTTCCATACAATTTTTTTATGGTTTACTACTTATATATGACAAGTTTTATACCTCACTTGGGAAAGGTTAAAGGTTTGGGGGAAATTTGCAAACCAAAATTTATATTGTGGATTCGTTGATGGGGATTCTAGCCTTTAACGAGAAAAATGAGGTAGTGGAAAAAGTTTTATTCCCTAAGGATGCTGAAAAGGTTGCTGAAAAAATTTTGAGGATTGAGGCTGGATGGCTTATAGATGAGGTTGAGGAGCTATTTAAAAAGCTTGATGGTTTTAAGGATGCTGTTTTTGTTTTTGAAAATGAGGGTTTAGCTAGAAGTGTTCATGAAAAGTTTAATGTTAAGGTTGAGGTGGAAAAACCTTCAACAGCTGGAGAATATTTAAGGGGAAACCTTGGCTCTATAGCTGTTAAGGTTGGTTTTGTTGAAAAACCAGAAGAATTCTATGGTTTTATACGTGAAACCTCAACCGTTTTAACAAGGATTAAGGTTAGAAAAAAGGCTATGCGTAGAGACAAAATAGTTATTCAGCTTATAAACACCCTAGATGAGCTTGATAAAACCCTTAACCTTTTTGCTGGAAGAATAGGTGAATGGTATGGTATACATTTTCCAGAGTTAAACAAGATTGTTGACTCCCATGAAACCTATGCAAGACTTGTTAAAAGTTTTGGGTTAAGAGAAAACTTTAACGTTGAATCCTTAACAAAACTTGGGTTACCAGAATCAAAAGCCAAAAAAATTGTTGAATCAGCAAAAAACTCTATAGGTGCACCTATGGATGAAAAAGACATAGAAACCCTTCAAACAGTATGTGGCTTATACCTTGAAATGGCAAAAACAAGAAGACTTTTATCAGAAAAAATTGAGGAGCTTATGGAGGATGTTGCACCAAACCTTAAAGCCGTCGCTGGACATACACTTGGAGCTAGACTTATAGCTTTAGGTGGAGGCTTAGAGGAGCTTGCAAAACTTCCAGCAAGCACCTTCCAAGTTCTTGGAGCTGAAAAAGCCTTATTTAGGGCTCTTAGAACAGGAGCAAAACCTCCAAAACACGGGGTAATCTTTCAACATCCCTTCGTTCATCAGTCTCCAAGATGGCAAAGAGGAAAAATTGCAAGAGCTCTTGCAGGTAAACTTGCAATAGCCGCAAGAATAGACGCCTTTTCAGGTGTAAATCAGGCTGGAAAACTTAAAGCTGAACTTGAAAAAAGGGTTCAGGAGATTAAGGAAAAGTATAAGACACCCCCACCAAAACCTAAAAAATCAAAGAAAAAACGTGGTAGGAGATGAGGACAGGAAGCCAAAAAGTTGAGTCTCATGAAAAGTTTGATGGGGTTTTTTGGGTTTGGCTTGAGGATGGGACAAAAAGACTTGCAACCAGAAATCTGGCTCCAGGTAAAACTGTTTACGGTGAAAAACTTGTAAAGTTTCATGGTGTAGAGTATAGGGTTTGGGACCCCTACCGAAGTAAGCTTGCTGCAGCGATTTTTAAGGGTTTAACGGTTTTTCCTCTTAAAGAGTCTTTTAAGGTTTTATATCTTGGAGCTGCAACAGGAACAACTGCAAGCCATGTTTCAGATATTGTTGGTTTAGCTGGTAGGGTTTATTGTGTGGAGTTTGCTGAAAGGGTTATGAGGGAGCTTGTAAACAATGTTTGTGTGTATCGTCCAAACATGGTTCCAATACTTGCTGATGCACGTCAACCTGAAGCCTACAGGTATATGGTTGAAAAAGTTGATTTTGTTTATTGTGATGTGGCTCAACCTGAACAAGCAAAAATTTTAGCTGATAATGTTGAAATGTATCTTAAGCCTAACGGAAAAGCAGCTTTAGCTGTAAAGGCTAGAAGTATAGATGTTACTAAGCATCCCTCAGAAGTATTTAAACATGAAACTGAGGTTTTGGAAAGTAGAGGGTTAAAAAAGGTTGAGGCTGTAAACCTTGAACCCTACGATAAAGCTCATAGCCTAATAATCGTTGAATATAAACCTTAAAGGTGTAAAGGTGTAAATAAGGGATGGATTGGCTACGTGGGTATGACAGGTATCTTGCCCATATAGACTTTCTTGTTAAAAGGATTAATGCTCACCTCCCAAAAAACAGGAAAAGTCTTTTACAACTTTTAAACGAGGATTCTCCGTATGTTGAGGCTACTGATGGAAGCAAAATCTACTTTAAAAAACGTGACATAGAAGAGGTTTCAAAAATTCTTCCAAAAAGGTTTCATGGCTCCCTTATGCTACCTATCCTTATTGTTAGAAGGATTAAGCTTGGTAAAGGAGTTTTTACCGTGATGGGTGGAAGAATAGAAAAACATTTGGTAAAAAAGGTTTTAGGTTTAACCAGCAACCCCTTCGAAGATTTTGAAGGTGGAGAAGTCTACCTATACAAGGTTCAGGTTCAAGAGCTTTTAAGCAAGCTTGGCTCTCTTATTGTTATAGGTTTTGAGGTTCCGGAGGAAGAATTTTAAAACTCCAGCTTTTTTTGTTCACCCAAAACCTCAAACCTCACCTTTTCCACGGTTTTCCAAGACCTTCTCAGAAAATATGGGTAGTCTTTTCTTGACCTAAACCATTCCCTTAAAAACCTTATAGTTTTAGGGTCGTGAGAATATCCACATCCAAAATCTCCATATTCTTCTTTAAGTCTAGCTATAATTCTATCCCTATGAACCTTAGCCACTATTGAGGCTGCACCAACAACCAAATATTTTTCGTCAGCCTTATGTTCAGAAACAACCTTAACCCTTGTTTTAAGCATACCCCTAATCTGTTCACCAAACCTTTCAGCATTAATATCAGAAGCATCAACATAGGCTATATCGGGGTTTAGCTCCTCAATCACCTCAGCCATAACCTTTGCCTCAAGCCAATTCAACTTAAACATTTTTTTCCCTCTAAAAACAACCTTATCAATTTCTTTTGGAGGAACCTCAACAACCTTAAACTTTAAAGCTAAACGTTTAATCTCAACTTCAAGCTTTTCCCTTTGGCTTGGAGTTAAAGTTTTAGAGTCTCTAACCCCAATTTCACCAAGCTTTTTAACCCTATCCTCATCAAAAAGAACACCAGCAACAACTAGAGGACCTATTACCGAGCCTCTTCCAGCCTCATCAACACCAACAATAAAAAC
>Ga0180301_10002941_pt1 | contig 13348 bp, 14 predicted proteins | sample GuaBasSediGuay16_FD_121797 | JGI IMG/M metagenome (GOLD analysis project Ga0180301, IMG submission 121797) | Subseafloor sediment microbial communities from Guaymas Basin, Gulf of California, Mexico - Guay16, Core 4569-2, 12-15 cm | ecosystem: Environmental > Aquatic > Marine > Hydrothermal...
CTATTTTAATATAAACAAATCTGAAATATTCAAAAAGAAACGAGGTAATATTTATAGACAACTAACGCTATATCTGATAAAAAGATATACAGATTTGCCGTTAAGAGAAATAGGAGAATTGTTTAACATGGATTACACCTCTGTATCTATGATGGTAAAGAGATTTGAGAAAAAGATAAATACAAATAAAGAAATGTTAGAGATGTTTAGGAAGGTAGTAGAGAAGATGGAAGAAGAAAGCAGATGAATGTCAAATGTGAAGACACGACCCCAGAATACGACCCCAGAATAACAAAAAGGTAAAGAAAGGAGGAGTGGACTATGGAAAAATCTCTGAAATTTATGGTAGTAGATGATGAAGCCGATATTTGTGAATATGTAAAAGAAGTAATTGAGAAAAAAGGAGGTATAGGATTTAGCACCACGGACGGCAGAGAGGCATTAGAAATATGGGAAAGGGAGAGGCCGGATGTAAATGTGATAGATATTCATATGCCCTATTCCTCGCTGGACGGCTTGGAGCTCTTGGCTAAAATACGCGAAAAAGATTCTGACAGTGTTTGTGTAATACTTACGCGCATGGATGATGAAGAAACAATTCGCCGCGCCAAAACTTTAGGTGCCAACCATTATATCACTAAGCCTATTGGCCTCAGGGAGTTAGAAGAGGTACTTGATAATATACTTAATATTGTTAAACACAATAAAACTGAGGGAGAGTAGTTATGGCCAGACCTTTACCGCAGGAACCTGTGTTTTACGAACATCTTAAGAAAGAGAAGGTGAAAGTTGATTCCCGCATATGGGAGATACTTGAGCATCATATAAGAAATGATCTTTTTCTTGTAGAGATGATCCTCGAGACTTCTTTTTACGATTCTGCACCGGTGAAAAAAAAAGATATGAAGATGGCGATAGAAAGAATTAAAAACATCGTAAGAGTTATTTCGCGCCTTAAAAAAGCTACTACGAGAGAAAACTTAGCTACTTGATATTAATGATTGTGGCTCATTGGAAAAGGATAGAGTTCTTGCTGCGCCTTGGCGTTGGCGTAGGCATTATTTTTTTCCTCTTCAAATTCGTTCCCTATCAGGAATTAATTCTTTATACTAAGAATGCTAATCTATTAATTTTGTTTCTTTCCTTGGTAGTATTTTTTCTTACCAATCTTCTGGCGGTGCTAAGATGGAAGGTTGTAATCAGCACTTTAGGCATTAAGGCAAAATTCAAGAATTTATTTTTTACTTTCTTCTCAGGCCTTTTTTTTAATCTTTTTTTTCCTTCTTTGATTGCTGGCGATATATTCCGAGGCCTGTCTTTAGCAGGAAGAGATTATCAGGAAACTTATGATTATAAAAAAAAGATAGCTGCTTCTGTAATTATGGACAGAGCTGCAGGGTTCCTGGCTCTCTCTTTTCTTGCTTGTGTCTCTTTCTTTCTCGCCCCTTCCGGTGTAAAAACAAAAAGTATATATCTGTCTTTAGGGATTATCTTACTTTTCTCTTTTTCGCTCCTTCTTTTTATTTTCAGCCGCACCTTTTTTCGCATCCTGACATATTTTCTAACTTTCTTTCCCCGCTGGCAAAAAAAAGCGTATGGCTTTCACAATCATCTCTATTTATTTAGAAAGAAGCAGAAAAATTTCTTTACCATTATTGGCATATCTTTATTAATTCAGATTATGAGTGCTTTATCTTTTGTAGTCGCAGGCATAGGGTTTGGGGTAAAGGCTAATTATTTTTTATTTTTCGTCCTTGTTCCTATAATATCAATAGTTGCGGCTCTGCCTTTAACCGTAGGAGGGTTAGGGACTCGAGAGGCAGCTGCACTTTTCTTTTTTTCTCAGATAGGCATAGATAAACCTTTAGCTTTAGGTATATCTTTGATGAATTTTGTCAGTCTCTCGGCTATGGGCATTTTAGGAGGGATATTTTATGCTTTATTTCATCATCGATGGATACAATCTTATAAAGAGAAATCATAAGTTTGATGGCGATACTTTACCGAAAAGTAGAAGAAAGGTTCTTCTCTTTATCCGCCGCTATGCTGACTTAAGGAAAGAGAGGTTTATTGTGGTTTTTGATGGAAAGGAAGGTGTAGCTTATTCTCATACAGAGAACGAAGGAATAAAGGTAAAATTTTCACAAGCGGAGACAGCGGACGATTATATTAAAAAAATTGTATCTCGCCACAGGCATTCTAACCAGTTAGTTGTAGTAAGTGACGATAAGGATATAGTAGAATTTGCGCGCCGGAAAAGAGCGAGGATTTTTTCTACGAGAAAGTTTATTCTGGAGATGGAGAAAAAAGACAGAGCTGAAAAAGAGTTGCCAGAGATAAATCTGAAAGAAGCCAATCAGATTACGGAGGAGCTGCAGAGGATATTAGAGAGAAAATATAATAGATATGGGGGATAATTAAGATTATGGGATTTGTGAAGTTTTTAGGCACAGCGGGAGCGCGGTTCGTTATGATTAGACAACTTAGGTCCTCGGGAGGAGTGTGGCTTAATTATAAAAATACCAATTTGTTGATTGACCCGGGTCCGGCTGCTCTTTTAAGAGCTTTGCGCGCACGCCCTAAGTTAAATCCCGAGAAGCTATCAGGTGTTATTCTTACTCATAAGCATATCGACCATTCTAATGATGTAAATATTATAGTGGAGGCAATGACAGAGGGCGGGTTTAAGAAAAGAGGAATGCTTTTTGCCCCGCGTGACTGCTGGGGAAAGGGAGGAGTAATCTTTGATTATATTAAAGACTTGCCTCAAAGAGGAGTTTTTCTTAAAAAAGGCGAATTTCAAGTCGGAGATATCCATTTCGAGGTTCCTTGCCGCCTGGACCATCAAGTTGAGACTTACGGGTTGAAATTTGTTTTTCCTCACCTTAGTATAGGTTTGGTTTCTGATACCGCTTATTTTAAAAGACTGGCAGATTGCTTTCGTTCCGATATCTTAATAATTAATGTTGTCTTTCGGGAAAAGAGAGAGGAGATAAAACATTTGTCTTTACCGGAGGCAAAAGATATAATTTTAAAAGTACGCCCTAAAAAAGCTATTCTTACTCATTTTGGTATGACGATGCTGAGGGCAAAGCCGCATATCTTAGAGGAAAACTTGAGAAAAGAAACAAAGTTAGATATAAGTTTTGCTTATGACGGAATGAAAATAGAGTTTTGACTTCTGGAAAGAAGGGGGAAAAATTGGGGTATTTTGACCTGGCGGCTTATGAAACATACTTTGCCAGGAAATTTAGAGATTGGCATTGTCCTCTAGGCTAAAAGCGGGCATGCTTCTGAAGAAATTAATAATTTAGCTAAAGGGGCCGGCAATTGTGAGAATAGTTAGATTTTCCTACAAAAAAAGTGTTTATTGGGGGGTATGGCAAAACGGTAAAGCAGAGATTGTAGAAGGCAGTATTTATACCGCCTTCAAAAAAACGAAAGACTATCTGGATGCTTCTCAAATTCGCCTTCTGCCGCCGGCAGAACCTTCTAAAATAATACTGGTAGGTCTCAATTACAAAGAGCATGCGAGGGAATTGGGAATGAATATTCCTCATCAGCCTTTATTTTTTCTTAAGCCGCCCAGTTCTTTACTGGCGCCAGGAGGATACATTATTTATCCTCGTTCTGTGCGGAGGCTTGATTATGAGGCGGAGCTGGCGCTGGTAATAAAAAGAAAGGCCAGGAATATTAGTCCTTCTTCGGCGTGGCGGTATATTTTAGGTTATACCTGCCTGAATGACATTACAGCGCGGGATATCCAAAAAAGAGAAATACAATGGACACATGCTAAGTCTTTTGATACCTTCTGCCCCTTAGGACCATGGCTTGAGACTAATTTAGATACCTCAAACCTGGCTATTCGGCTTTACAAAAATGGGCGTATTCGCCAGGCTTCTTCTACTTCCGATTTTATTTTTACGCCTCAGGAAATAGTAAGCTTTGTTTCCTCGGTTATGACCTTGCTGCCAGGAGACATAATTTCTACCGGCACTCCTGCTGGCGTAGGCAGGTTGAAAGCAGGAGATAGAGTAGAAGTAGAGATTGAGGGTATTGGTCGTTTAACTAATTTTGTCAAAAAAGAGCAAATTTAAAAATAACCGTTTATGAATAGAGCAAAGACTCTGGTTGATATTTTAAGAAATAGTGCTCAAGCTTATCCTGAGAAAACTTTTGTTATCTTTGGCAGTAAACGTCTGAGTTTTAGGGAGATAGAGAGAATGTCTTCTTCTTTGGCAGCCTATTTTATCCGGGAGGGAATAAGTAAAGGAGACAGAATTGCTCTTTGGCTGCAGAATGTACCGGAATTTGTTATTAGTTATTTCGGCATTGTCTTTTGTGGTGCAACAGTGGTCCCTATAAATACTCTTTTAAAAAGAGAAGAGGCAAAATTTATTATAGAAGACTCTAAGGCAAAATTTATTATATGCTCCAACTCACACATTGAAGATTGTCTTAATATAATTTTGCGCGTTGATAATTTAAAGAAAATAATATCCTTTTCTTTCTCACCTCGCGCTTTTTATCAGGTGGAGGATCTCTATAGTATTATCTCTCAAAAAGTTAATCTGCCGCCTGTATTTGTTTCTCCTTCTGATTTGGCTGCCATTCTTTATACTTCCGGTACTACCGGCAAGCCAAAAGGGGCCTGCCTGAGGCATAGTAATCTTATGGCTAACGTGAAAGACTGCGCTTCTCTGATTAAAGTGAAAAGGAAAGACAGATTTCTATGTATTCTGCCTCTTTTTCATTCTTTCGCTTCTACGGTTTGTATGCTTCTGCCGCTTTATTGTGGAGCTTCTATGGTATTATTTCGGGCCGTGCGGCCGTTTAAGAGAATCTTAAGGAGTATAATTAGAAATCGTATTAGTATTTTTGTAGGTGTGCCTTCCTTATTTAACATTCTTAAAGAAATTAAGCTTCCCTGGTTTTTACGGGGAGTAATAATGAAAATATTTAATCCTGTGAGGATATGTATCTCTGGCGCGGCAGCTCTTTCTCCCCCGACCTTGAGAGAGTTTGAAGCTAAGTTTAAAGTGCCTCTTCTGGAAGGTTATGGCCTTACTGAAGCGTCTCCGGTGTGTTCACTTAATCCTTTAAAAAAACGTAAGGCAGGCTCTATCGGTCTGCCTTTGCCTTCGGTGGAGATGAGAATAGATTCTCCTCAGGAAGGAATAGGTGAGCTTTTAGTAAAGGGGCCTAATGTGATGGCGGGTTATCTTAATAAAGAGGAAGAGACAAAAGAGGTTCTAAAGGAAGGCTGGCTTTATACGGGAGATTTAGCGCGGTGCGACGAAGAAGGATATTTTTATATCGTAGGGCGCAGGAAAGAGATGATTAATGTGAGAGGTCTTAATGTATATCCCCGTGAGATAGAAGAGATACTCTATCTCAATCCTCAAATCAAAGAAGCAGCAGTGGTAGGGATTAATCATCCTCATCGAGGTGAAGTACCGGTAGCTTTTGTGGTTTTGCAGCCGCAGGCAGATATTAAAGAAAGAGAAATTATTAATTATTTAAAGAGACACCTTGCTTCTTACAAAATTCCTTTCAGGGTGAAAATAAAAGATGTTTTGCCTAAAAATGCCACAGGCAAGGTATTGAAGGAGAATCTTAAGAGTGAGCTGGAAGGACTGGGTAGTTAGAGGTGAAAACAGTTGAAAACTTTTCTCAGCGTGATAAAATAAAAAGAAAAGGTCTGAGAAAGGGGGTAATGAGTGGTAAGGAAAAAGAAGATATTACTAATATTTGTTTTTTTATGTCTCTTTTCAGCTTCTACTTTTGCGGTAGAAAGTTTAGGGGTTCTATGGGGCTATCTTAACGCTGGCTTGAAGGACAAACCTGATTATGAAGCTGTGCCCTTAATGGTAAGTTTTGGTTTTAATGCTAAGAAAGCAGCGGCTAAAATAGGCATACACACTAAAGGAATTTTAGAATTCCAGATAGAGCCCTTCCTTAATCTGGTTGTAGGACCAGATGCTAATGCCGAAATGGGAGTAGATTTCTTAATTAAGTATGCCTTTCCCCTCAACAAGAAGTTTTTCCCTTATGTTAAATTTGGGGTAGGACCTGTATTTATGACCCAACACACGCGGGAACAGTCGACGCAGTTCAATTTTGTCGATACTGCCGCCGCAGGTTTTAGTTGGTTTATTCGGAAAGACTTATCTTTAGATTTAGAATATCGTTATCGTCATCTTTCTAATGCAGGTATTAAACATCCTAATCATGGCATAGGTGCCAATATAGTTCTTGTCGGCTTTTCTCGTTATTTTTAGTTCAGAAAAATACCAAATTGTAACTGGTTGAGGCGGAAAGAGAAACTTATATACTCTAAAGATAATTCTTTATACCGGGAGGAGAAAAATGGATAAAATTCCTTTGTCCGTAGTGGTATTGACTCATAATGAAGAAAGAAATATAAAGGAGTGTCTTGACTCGGTAAAGGGGTGGGTAGAAGAGATAGTAGTAGTGGACGACTATAGTAGGGACAATACTTTGTCTATTGTCAAACATTATACTGATAAAATCTATCAACGCCGTTGGGACAGGGAAGGACGCCAGCGCAATTTCGCCTATTCTAAGGCTGGTTGTGAATATGTTTTGAGTCTTGATGCCGATGAAAGAGTGAGTCCTGAGCTGAAGAAAGAACTTCTTAAGCTTTTTGCCCGCCCTTTGGAATATGCCGGATATAATATTCCTCACCGTAATTATTTTGGAACTTATTGGGTAAAACATGGAGGCTGGTACCCCAATGCTAAGCTCAAATTATTTAAGCGTGATAAGTTTTACTATGAGCCGGAGGCAGAATATCATCCCCGGGCATTCTTGGACGGAAGCACTTTTACTTTAAAAGGGGACATAATCCATTACAATTACCAAAACTTTCATTCCGCTTTTGCTAAGCTTAATCACCAGACTGATTTTGAAGCAAGAAAGTGGATAAGGGACGGCCGCAGGATGAGTTTAGGCATAGCCCTGCGTAAAATATGCGAGCGGTTTTTTAAGTTTTATTTCATCAAGAGAGGTTTTCTCGACGGTTTTATCGGCTTTTTTCTGGCTCTTTATAGCGGTATGTATCAGTTCTTCGCTTATTGTAAATATTGGGAGATAAAAAAGGGCATTGCCAAATAGTTTAGATGCAAGAAAGTATTTCAGTAGTTTTACCCGCTTATAATGAAGCCGAGAATATAAAAGAAGTTGTTGAGGAGATATTTGGTTTTTTAGATAAAAATTTTTTTGATTTTGAAGTGATTGTAGTTGACGATGGCAGTAAAGACACTACTCCTCAGATAGTAACTGCCTTACAAAAAGAAAAAGGCAATCGCTTACGGCTAATTCGTCATTCTACCAATCGCGGCTATGGCGCTGCTTTACGCAGCGGTCTTTTCTCTGCGCAGAAAGAGCTTGTATTCTATACAGATGCCGATGGCCAGTTTGACATAGAGAAACTGAAAGATTTTGTAGATGCTATTAAGGAGTACGACTTGATAGTGGGTTATCGCATACAACGGCAAGATATATGGCTACGCAAACTGTATTCTTTTGTATATAATAAGCTTATACAGCTACTTTTCGGATTGAGAGTGCGAGATATAGATTGTTCTTTTAAGCTTTTTCATCGCGATTGCCTGGGGAAACTAAGTATAGAGCGAGATAATTTTTTTGTTGATACCGAACTTTTACTGAAAGCAAAAAATAATAATTGCCGTTTTAGAGAAATAGGGATTAAGCACCGTCCGCGCCGCAAAGGAAAAAGTACCGTAAAATTTAAACATATTTTTGTGACCTTAGGTGATATTCTATATTTTTATCCTCGTAGAAAATATGGCCGCTCTTAAACAAAACTGGTTGCGTCTCTTAATAATTATACTTGTTTTTATAGCTGCTTTTGGGCGTTATCAACATAAAATGCCTAAAAGGAAATATGCTGATTTTCATGTGTATTATTATACGGCCCAGAGACTTCTACGCCATAAAAATATTTATGATGCTTCTTCCTATCGCAAGGATAGAATAGCCAATTTTAAGTATCCACCTTTATGTGCTTTAATTTTCCTGCCTTTAGGGTTCTTGCCGGAGAGGATAGCGGCTTCTTTGTGGTTTAGTTTCAACTTTCTTCTTTTAATTTTGTGTTTTTATTGGTCAGGTTTTCTCATATTTGATAAGCATACTAGCCGACGCCGCAGAAATATCACCTATTTTTTAGGGGCGATTTTTACTTTACGTTTTATTCTCTATAACTTTGACGAAGGCCAGGTAAATATCCTTATGTTTTCTTCCTTATTGTTTGCTCTTGTAAGCCTTAAGAGAAATAAAGAGGCAGTTTCGGGAGTAGCTCTGGCTTTTTCTGGACTAATAAAATATATGAGTCTTCTATTTTTACCTCTCTTTCTGCGCCGCCGCAAGGTTATCCTCATCTTTATACTTTCTCTGGTAGGTTTTTCTGTTTTGCCGGCTTTTTTTATGGGTTGGGATTATAATCTCTTTCTTCAGGAAAGTTTCCTCCCTTTCTTATGCCATAGTTCTTTAGATTTTAATTCTCTTTCTACGCATGAAAATCAATCATTAATGGCGATGTTAATAAGATTCTTTTCCTCTTTCAGTCCTTATCATGTTAATATCTTAAATCTCAACGCGTTCTTTCTTGGTTTCTTAGTAGGGGCCGTGTATCTATTTGTCTACATGATGGCATTTTTCCCTCGCGTAAAGCACCTAAACTGTGAGTCACTTAAGTACTCTTTTATTTTTGTTGCTATGGCCTTGCTTAATCCTAACGGCTGGGTGCATGGCTTTATCTATTTATTGTTTCCTTTTATGTTTCTGAGTTATTATTTATTAGAGAAAGATACCAATGACTTAGCAGGGTGGTTTTTAGTAATTTTATCCTTTCTATTTTCTACCTGGCCTAATCAAATATTTTTAAAGGGAGAAGATTCTACTGAGATTTATTCTCTTCTGAGCCTGGCTGGTGTGATACTTTTAGGTGCCCTAATGAGAGTAAAACTCAGGAAGATGATAATATCACAATGAACAAGTTCGTATTTATAGACCGAGACGGCGTAATCAATGAGTATCCGGGCGATGGAAATTATGTAGTTAAAAAGGAAGACTTCCATATTATTCCTGGCGCTGCGGAAGCAATAGCAAAACTCAAATCGGCTGGTTTTAAAATATTTGTTATTTCTAATCAAGCCTGTGTCTCTAAAGGGTTGATGAAAAAAGAGGATTTGATAAATATAACCGCCGATTTTCTTTCCTATTTTGACCAGCAAAAAGCTTTCATAGATGGCGTGTATTATTGTATTCACACACAAGAAGAAGCTTGCCCTTTTCGTAAACCTAGCCCGAAGATTGTTTTTGAGATTTACCGCCGGAATAATATAAAGCCGCAAGAAAACAAAATTCTATCTTATTTTATAGGTGATAGTATAATTGACGTTAAAACAGCCCGGGCCGCAGGATGCAGAAGCGTATTAGTACTTTCTGGTCGGGAAAAAAAAGAAAGAGAACCCTATTGGGAGGAAAAACCAGATTATATAAGCGACAGTCTCCTTACCGCGGCAGATTTAATAATTGACTCTAATACGAAAGATGTATGATTAAGATATGCCTTCTTTATGTAAACTGCGGCAGCGGCCATAGGATGGCAGCCCAGAGTCTCTATAGTCGTCTCAGAGAGAATAAAAATAACGCGGTGAAGCTGATAGACCTGGGTAAATTCTCTTCCTTCCCGGGTTTTTATGAGAGAGGTTATCGTATTATAGTTACGAAATTTCCTTTTCTCTGGCATTTATTATACAATCTTTATTCCCATGCTTTATGCGGGAAAATTGTATTTTGGTTCAATCTAATCTCTTTTGCTCGTTTTTTTCGCTATTTAAATGGAGAAAGACCAGACGTGGTAATCTCGACTCATTTTTTTGCTTCCAGCCTCGTTTCCTATTATAAAAAGCGCCATGCGGACATCTCTTTGCGTCTTATGACTGTAGTGACTGATTTTGGCGTATACCCTCTTTGGGTGAATCCTTATACTGACTATTATTTTGTGGCTTCAAGTGATACCCGGGAGCAGATGATTAGAGATTACGGAGTGGAGAAGGAAAAGGTTATAGTTTCTGGTATTCCGGTGAGAGAGCAGTTTTTTCACCCTCTTGACCGTAGAGAACTGTCAAAAAAGTATGCCCTGCCTCTAGATAAATTTTGCGTTTTTATTTTTAGCAGTGATATGGGAGTGGGCCCTATAAAGAAAGTTATTGAAGAGTTAAAAGACGAGGTAGGAGTGCTGGTATCTTACGGAAACAATTTACAGTTGAAAGAACATTTAGAAAAAATAGCTCGTTCTTGCCGCTACCTGCGGATTTTTGGCAGGATTGAGGCTATTTGGGAAGTAATGGAACTGGCAGATGTAGTAGTTACTAAAGCGGGAGGAATTTCTGTGTCAGAGTGTTTAGTAAAGAAGAAACCTATGGTGTTTATATATGTGTTTTATGGACAGGAAGAAAGAAATGTTGAATTTATTCTTAAGAAAAAAATGGGTTTTAGGCCTTCTACAGCTTTGGAGGTAGTAGAGCTTCTTCGTAACCTTAAGGATAACCCTTCTCAGTTCTCCCGCGTGCGTCAGAGACTCATTAATTTCGACTTTCCTGATGCAGCAGACAAAATAGCCAGTATTCTGTCGAAGTTATGATCGTAAGAGTGTCTTTGCCTTTACCTTTGAAGGATAGCTTTGACTATAGGAGCAATTTTCCCTTGCGGAAAGGGATGAGAATACTGGTTGACTTCCGTAACCGCAAAGAGGTAGGAATAGTTACCGGTTTGCGGCAGAGAAGTTCTTATACGGCGAACAAATTGAAGACAGTCATAGAGCCTTTAGAAAATATCCCTTCTTTACCATATTCGTTACTTAAATTTTGCCGCTATCTTTCCCGTAATTATTTCTGTTCTTATGGGGAATCACTTAAGACAGCCCTGCCTCTTCTCTTACGGACTAAAAAGAAAATACACATCAACATTGCGAGAGAGTTGTCCAGACAATCTTTATCTCAATCTCAGCCTAAAAAGAAGAAACGGATATATATACGAGAAGATTTTCGTGGAGAGAAGCGGTTTTTGTTATATAAAAGCCAGATAAAGGAAACTATCAGTGGTGGTAAGCAGGTTATTATTTGTCTCCCCCGCTGGCAAGACGTAAAGAGAGCGGCTTTCTTGTTGGGGGATGAGTTTAAATCGCACCTGGCTTATTTGAGCAGCTTTCAGAGTCCGTCCCGGCAGTTCCATAACTGGCTCAGGATTCGTAAGGGAGAAGTTTCTATATGTCTTGGCACGCGTATGGCAATTTTTGCTCCTTTTACTAATTTAGGGTTGATAATTGTAGAGGGAGAAAGTTTTCCGGGTTATTTCCAGCCTCAAAAGCCTTTCTACAATTTAAGAGATATAGCGTGGTTATTGTCTCAACTGACAAAGTCTGATTTTATAATTAGCTCAGACTTTTTCTCTCTTGCTGCTTATGTTCTTCTTAAAGAGAATAAATTTAAGCTCCTGGATTTGAGAGAGAGAAAGAATATAACGGTAAAGATATTTGACCTGCGCAATATTCGCAAACGCCGTTATCCCGTATTTTCCCATCTGGCGCTGGGTATTATTGATAAATACCTGAGTAATAGTAAAAGAGTAGCTGTCTTTTGGAGGCGAAAGGGTTTCTCTTACTTTATTCGCTGCCGTCAGTGCGGTTATATAGCAGAATGTCCTAATTGCAATATTCCTTTTGTGTATTGGAAGAAAGAATCTGTCTTGCGCTGTCCCCGCTGTGAAAAAAAGGTTAAGTTTTCTTCCCTTTGTCCTATTTGCCAGGGAGAAATGCTGAAATATGTAGGCGTAGGAGAAGAGAGGGCAGAGAGTATCTTGAGAAAGAATCTACCGCAGGCAAAAGTAGTTTCCTTGAGTAATTCTCCTCTGACAAATGATTGGAATGTAGTCATAGGCAGTCAAAGCGAGATTCTTTCTTTGCCCTTAAAGCCAGAATTAGTGATAGCTTCTGGTGTGGATTCTTTGTTTTCGCAAGAGAAACTTAATGCCGCGGAAGAAGGGTTTTTGCTTTTATTCCGCTTGCGGGAAGTAGCGGGAGAAGAGATGGTAGTTTTTACTTTTTTGCCCGCTTATTATCCCTTTATTGCCTTACAAAAGGGAGAGGAATGGTTTTACAAAAAAGAGCTTATTCAGAGGAAGAGAATGAAACTGCCTCCTTATTTCTATTTAATAGAGGTCAATATACGTAGCAAAGTGGAGAAAGTAGCCGAAAGAAAATATCAAGAGCTGCTGTCGTTATTTACTAGGGTTCAGAAAAATCTTTCCTTTTATCTTTATGAGTTAGGCTATACTAAAAAACTCCGCGGTAATTTTTATTATACTTGTGTATTAAAAGCTAAACGCAGATCTACTCTTAACAGAGTATGGGAGAGAGTAGGAAGCGATTTCAGACCAGGTAGGTCTAAAATTTCTCTTAGTCTTATATAAGTATTATGATGAAATTGATATTTTTCGGCAGTGGTAAGTTTGCCGCGGGTATATTAAGGTGTCTGTTAGAGAGGAAATTTATCCCTCAGCTGGTAGTTACTACTCCTCCTGCTCCTGCTGGCAGGGGTTTAAGGCTTAGTTCTAGCGCCGTGGATAAAATAAGTAGTATAGCACAGATAGAAACCGAGAGACCCCTTAAGCTTAAAGATAAAACGTTTCTTAAAACATTCTACAGGATTAAGCCGGACCTATTTCTGGTGGTTGATTACGGCCGCATTCTACCCTCAGATTTACTTACTGTTCCTTATATAATGCCTCTGGGTATTCATCCTTCTCTTTTGCCTTCTTATCGGGGGCCGGCCCCTATAAATTGGGTATTAATTAACGGCGAAAGAAAAACTGGTATCACTTTCTTTAAAGTTAACGAAGAGACAGATGGAGGAGATATAATTTTGCAGAAAGAAATATATGTAAAGACTGACGATGATTATACGGCATTATTCCAGCGTCTTTTAAAGGAAGCTTGTATGGCAATAGGAGACGTTATTAAGCGGATAGAGGAAGGGAACATTGTGCTGAAAAAACAGGACAGTACACAGGTTAGTTTCGCTCCTAAAATCGACAAAAAACTTTCTCATATAGACTGGCAGAAAAAAGCCGTTGATATATATAATCTGGTAAGAGGATTGAGAGGAAATGGTGAAGCGTGGTGTTCTTTTCGTGGGCGTATATTCAGAATCAAACGCTTAATTCCTCTTTCTGAGCCAGCAGAGGCGGTTCCCGGAAGTGTTGTTTATGTAGATAAGAAAACTTTGAAAATTGCCAGCCA
>Ga0180301_10002942_pt1 | contig 13347 bp, 16 predicted proteins | sample GuaBasSediGuay16_FD_121797 | JGI IMG/M metagenome (GOLD analysis project Ga0180301, IMG submission 121797) | Subseafloor sediment microbial communities from Guaymas Basin, Gulf of California, Mexico - Guay16, Core 4569-2, 12-15 cm | ecosystem: Environmental > Aquatic > Marine > Hydrothermal...
GATGAAAGCAACTGGCTTATTCGCTCAAAAATAGCTGCTGAGAGAGAGTACAACGCATTGAGGGACTTGGTAAAGTATACCGACTACGTGCCTAACGTGTGGGGCTGGAATAGACACGCAGTAGTTATAGATTACATAGAGGGAATAGAGCTTTACAGGTACAGAGACGCTTTCGATCCGCTAGGCATGCTTACAAAGATAATGTCTGTGATCCGTGAGGCTTACCTAAGGCTCGGTATAGTTCACGGTGATTTAAGCGAGTACAATATTATAATACACATAAAGAACAACATAGAAATACCGTACATTATTGATTGGCCTCAGTACGTTTACAGGGACGATCCTCAGTCGATAATATACTTAAAACGCGATGTAGAGTACATCATTAAGTTCTTTAAACGGCGATACAGAACTTCACTAGACTATGAAGTTGCTCTTAGGTTCGTAATGGGGGAAATTGATGAACTCTCAGTGGAAGGCAGTAATAGGAGTTGATATAATAAGGAGCGGCGGCACTGACTTAAACCAGTACTATTACGCAATTGCAATACTACAGGAGGGTAACATAAAGAAAACCGAGGAAGGTAAACTAAGTCACTTAATTAGATTGCTCTGGGAGTACAGGCCGGCATTACTGGCTGTGGATAATATCTACGAGCTAGGTGGTACTAAGGAGAACTTAAAGAAAGTCCTGAAGTTTATTCCGCCAGAGACCGAAATAGTACAAGTTACGCTCGATGAGAGCAGGTTTCAAAGCATAAAGGAGATAGCGTACAAGGTCGGACTGCCCATAGAGAAAGGCAAGTTAAATCCCTTCAGAACAGCAATTTTCCTTGCTATCCTCGCAAGTGAAGGTTACGGAACAAAACTGTCGTTATTCGAGAAGAGGGTAAAGATAATAGTGACCAAGGGTAGATCGGGCTATGCGGGAGGCTCTAGATCCGATAAGTACCAGCGGAGCATGCGTGCGGCTGTAATGCAGATGGTCAGGAAGATAAAAGAGGAATTAGATAAAAGGAAGATAGACTACGACCTCACAATTAGGAGAAGCAAAGGCGGTGTAGAAAGAGCTCTATTCGTAGTTTATGCCGATAGAAAGGATTTGACAGGTATTGTAAGAAATATTAGAGGATACGATGTAGTTGTTCGCATAAAACCCGTTATTAATACCAAGTTCCTTAAGTTGATAGAGGGCAGTAAGCCTGAACGAAAATACTTAATCGTTGGATACGACCCAGGGATAGTCGCTGGGTTGGCCGCGATAGACTTAGACATGAACCCTGTACTCATTGTCTCAGGCAGAGAACTTGACCGCGGAACAGCTGTCTCGCTCTTAACAGATGTAGGAATTCCCGTAGTTGTTGCAACTGACAAGAACCCACCACCTGATATGGTTAAGAAGTTAGCTGCAATGCTAAATGCGCAACTATTTACGCCACCTAAGTCTCTAAGCACGAGCGAGAAAGAATCCCTAGTGAATGAATACGCTAGGAAATTCAATCTTGAAATTAGGAATACTCATGAAAGAGACGCTCTCGCTGCTGCTCTTAAGGCATATAGTATATTCAGAGAGAAAATGGAGAAACTTAATGCTAAAGTGAGGAGCATAGGCATTAAGGTGAAGGACATGCAGAAATACAAGATCAAGCTCCTGAATAACGAACCATTAGAGAACATAATTGAGGATATAATCAATGATGTTCTGTTATCAAGCCGGCGTGACGAAGTAAGCTCTAAATCAGTTACTACACTACTAATTAAGAACAAGCAACTAGAACAGAGCAATTTGGAGGAGAGAATTAAGGAGTTAGAAAGCAAAATTGAGCATTTGACAGCTGAAAGAGAGAAACTTAAGCAGAGAATAAGAGAACTTGAGCAAGAGTATAACTACCTTAAGTCGGAGCTGAACATAATATCTACCGAGTTAAGTAAGGACGTACTAAGGGAGAGGAAAGTAAGCGAGCTAATTCAAAGACTAAGGAATGTTAACTCCTATGCAATTAAGTTAGAGAAGGAGCTAAATAACTTAAAAGAAAGCCTGCACGATACAATTCAATTAATTGAGAAATACTTTAGGGGTGACTACATATTGGTAAGAAAGATTTCGCTAAACCTAGCGAGTATCAGAGATAGTGAGGAATCCTTAGGTAAGATCCGAAAAGGTGAGATTGTATTTTTAGACATTAGCGAAGGCAATCAAGGCTTGCTCGCTACGAACTTCAGGGAGTTTGTGAGCTTTTGTGCTAATATGAGCTTGAAAGTTATACTTCCTGAAAATAGTGTTTCCACACGAGTCGCTGATAGCTTAGTTAATAAGCACTACGTGCCTGCGCTCATGACGCAAAAGTACTGGTACATTGGCGAGAGATTAGTGCTGATTCCCAGAAGTACAATTAGTCATTTAGATGAGATATCCAAGAGGCTTAAGAAGCTTCGTGAAGAAAGTACACCTAAATTAACTGAGGAAATACTTGAGAAATTAGTTAGCGAGTACCGCGAGGAGAGGACAGCACTCTTAAGGGACATCACGCAACAAAATAATGCTAGCACGTCACTCAAATAAAATCAGCACTAAATTTTGTAGTTATTTCATGAAAGAATGTAGAATACGGAGTAGGAAGCAATTAGCGAGATAATTAATGGTATAATCCAGCTTGCTGGCACATGCTCTATGACCTTACGTCCCTTAATCAATCTTAATTTCATACCCATGCTTAAGCCGAGTAGCCCTGAAAATACAGTATCGGTACAGATAGAATAGATAACTGAGTGCCTACTTCTGCTAGAGCAAGTGCTGAAATATAAATCGTTAACGTACTTGAATACCTAAGCCCTAGAAGCCCGTACCAATTCTATGCGTACCTCACATCCCTCTAACAATTACAACACCAATTACAATACCTGTTAGCACAGCAATGATGCCAAAAATATCATCTTGCTGCATACCCAACATTGTAAATGATGCTATGAAGCCTAGCGTATTAGCTCCTAGAACATACACCGTAATCACGACCGGCAAAGTTATGACCAGCTTAAATATACTTAGGTTTTTAACAATAATAGCCCTTCCACCAAATAAGATCTTCATGAGTAAAAACGACATTGTGGCTGATAGCACGAGTGTAAATCCCCAGTATAGCATGATCTCAATTATCTTGCCAATAAGCAGTGATTGTCCTGAGACTGCTATAGTACAGCCTATTAGGACACCCATAAAAATCTGCGTAACTGAGGTCACAAAACCCGTGAGTGTTAGGAGGGAGAGAATGAGAATGGCTATAGAAGCTACTATCAGCATATCCCTGAGCTGAAGAAATGCTGCAATCCGTACTTTCCGGCCTTCGCAGATATATCCCAACGATAATCCAAGAATAGCCAGGGCGCAGAGCCTATTCCTGTTAATAACCTTCACACCACTACTAGGACCTACAATTATACCCGTATTATTTCCTACAGCAACAGCAACCACAGTAACGGTTAGTAACACACTCACTATATTCTCTATAATAGCGTAACTATACATAACTAAGACCTTAGTGTCAGCCTACATTAGTACGCGAGCGAACTTATTATACGTATGAGGATGTGTGAAGTATCTTCACATGAATCAACAATAGTGCCCAGCGTTCTCACAATCTCGATTAAGTGATTAAATGTTGTCGAATCTACACTCATTCCCAAACTGTAAATCTCGTCTAGTATATTATTTTGAACTCATCGACCTTATCCTCATAGACGTCTATCTGCGAATCTAGGTCCTGCACCTTCTTGTAGTCCTTAAATGCGCTTTCGAATTGCTCCTTTAATGCCTCTAAAGCCTTAGCAGCCAGCAAACTCATCCCAGTGAACTTCTTGTACATTTCAGCAACCACATTCTTCTTACTGACATCAACTTTATATGCGCGTGCTAACTCAAGTGCTAGGAAGTAGATTAGATCGAGAATATCATCAACTTTATCTATTAATAACCCCATATCGCCTACTAATGCCACCGGCATAGCTCCCTGCATGACTGGAATGATTAACTTATCCGCTATCTTGTCACCATTTTCACCATTTTTCTCATACGATATAACCTCTACTGCACTTGCCTCAATTACCTTATCGCTTAGGGACCCTGAAAGTATGTCATTTATTATCTTCATAATTTAATTGATAAGCTAACGTGCTTAGCTAATCCCTCAAATACCTCCTCCTCACCCTTCATCAGCATCTTTTTAAGGAACTTCATTAGATTACATCTTACGGAAAAATATACTCACCAATAAAATAATTACGGAGGGTGGTACTAGTGAAGAAAAAGAGATTGATATTCAAGAAGGAGTACGGTAGCGCCATTCTTGAGGGTAAGAAGACATCTACGATACGACTAACATCACAGCTGAAGAAAGGCGATACGGTAGATATCATAGCTGGCAAGATAAAGATAGGTACAGCAACTATTGAGGATGTTGAAGTAAAGAAGCTGAAGGAATTAACAGATGAAGACGCCATAATGGACGGGTTTAAGAACAGAGAGGAGCTAATAAGAACGCTTAAGAGGCTTTACAGAAAGAAGATAAGCGATAACTCCGAGGTTAAGCTGATTAAATTTAAGTTAATTGGTAGGGAAAGTGAAAATGAATAGTTAAAAACCGCGTAGTAAAGCAGGCTAGGTTTCTTCATCAGTTAACTACCCTAAAATCACTATGTAAGATATGCTAGACTTTGGCACGACTAGTCCCTTTCCTTTGCTCAACACCCCAATTTCATACCTTGACAGCTTCATGAGTCTTCCCTCTATTTTCTGCCCATTAATTAGGTGTATTTCCAGTTCACAGCCTATTAGGTCGGAAGTTAATACGGTATCCTCAAGCTCCTCCTGAGAGTATCCATGCAACTCCGTCTCACTTAGGGTTACATAAAGAATAGCATGCCTAAATATTATGTAAGGCTTATTAGATACGCTCAAGCCTATCTCGTATTTTGAGACTTCGTCTATTACCCCCTCAATAGGGTCATCACGCCCAAGTACGTATACTTTAATTGCCTTACCCACTAGCCTATGATCAATTATATTTTCTCTCATTTTTTCTTCTACCAAAGACTAAGGTTATCTTCTAGTATTATTTTTATATTAAGTCGCGGATGAAACTCCCAGAGAAAATAAAAAGCGAGAGAACAGATGTTTTATTCGGATCGTGATGAAGAGCTGGCTCTGAGTGGTGATTGAGCTGAGCTGCGCTGACGCAATTCGAAGATTATAACTGAACTTAATTCTTAATATGCTGTAAGTCTGGTAGTAGATTAACTTACTTCCTCGTAGTCGAGTCCGAGTTTTTCTGCGAACTTATATGCTTTCTCCATTTCCTCCGTGCTTGGCCTCCTACTTATGTCTCTGAATTTTTCTGGCGATCTCCATACCATGTACTCTGGCCTATACTGGCCCATTACATTGACCAGCGCACTCCTGCAGTTCAGGGCTATCCACTCAAGTACAGGCTTAGTACAGCAGTTAATGTGATTTGGCAGCACTAAGTGCCTGATAATTATTGGGTCACCTGAGGAACATATTATCTTCAGGTTCCTAGTTACTACATCATAGTACCTATCAACAAGCGAAAGTCTTGATGCACAGCTGTTATTGCCATACTTAAAGTCAGGGAGCCATATGTCCATTAAATCAATAATAATGGCTAATGCTTCCTCTGTAAGGTACATGTTACTGTTCCATAACTGAGGCACATTCACCCTGACATACTTAAGCGACTCTACAATATTGTGTATGTTAGGTGTTGGGTCACCACCGACGTGATTTATATTTTTCGCGCCCTCATTTCTTAGGTACTCCTGAATTATTGCTATCTCCTTAGCCCCTGCCTCAATACCCTGGTACGGGTTCTCTTGTGATATATCGTAATTCTGGCAGTAAACACACTTAAAGTTGCAGCTACCATAAAATATAGTACCACTTGGAACTAAGGGTGCTTCCTCACCTAAGTGCAAGAAGTATGTAGTTATGTAGGACTTAAGGCCTAAACGACAGAAGCCTCGCTTAGCTTCTCTATTGACCAGACATCTTCTCTCACAGAATCTACATTCCCTAACAATTCTCCATGCAAGCTCTACTTTTAAATCGAGAAAGCTGTACTGTGGGGTAGGCATCTCCTTGTAGTCGCTTAAGGTCAGATCGCCATTTCTAGCCTTATCAAGTAGCTTCAGGAACTCTTTACGGATAGAATCATGCGCATCCCAAAGCTCATCTAGCGACCTGCCGTCACCTGGATTAAAGTCTATGGGCACCTTCTTTGCTATCATAAACTTTGCAGGGGCAATGTCATTCATTACCATACTATACCACTTTAATTTACGCCGTACCTTCTCACTATTCCAGACTGCCTCCGCGTCCGGCCTCACCAACTTCCAAAACACCATTTTATATCCCTAATCAATTAAGGATTTATTGAGTTGATTAACTTTAGCTAAACAACAACAGGTAGCGCTGACCCTACTCAAGAAAGTAACTCACTCACTGCGTTTACTACATATTCTCTACGCACTCTCTCCTTACTATCAAAGCAGACCCCCTCAAGAATTAAGAGCTTCTTTTTGAAGTGAGGACTCTTCCTGCCATTAAGAGTGTAACCGCCTAAACTCAAATCAGACTTAACGACCCTATGACAAGGAATAATTATCGGATATGGATTTTTCTTAAGGATATTAGCGACACTGCGCGGCTCTATACCTAAACATCTTGCCAGCAACCCATAGGTAGCGACCTTACCTATCTTAATTAACTGCAATAGAGCATATAATATATCCCTAACTTCATCCGAACTACTAAGTGTTACCCTTAATCTACCTCGTTTATCAATATTAAGTATCGGTAGTTTTTTCGGCATTACTCCTAGCTTTGCTCTTCAAGAGCCTTCTTAGCTTTAATAATTATTATGCCTTCATCCTCGTTTCTCTCTATTATGAATTCCGTGCCCCACTTCTCAACCATGTTCTTAGGTATGTAAAGGTTAAGAGGAAGTGTATAGTACTCATATGTATATGTCTTACCCTTTACTGTCTTCCTACCTATAACCTTCCTTACGGTAGCTGTCCGCCTAACAACTGGCATAATTAACGCCCTAAGATAGATTTCTCTATAGGAGATAAATATTTTCCTTGAACAATATTCCACCATCTGACCATTTGCATAAAGACTATTTACGTAAGTGCTAAACAGCGACATTAAGGTTAAAATTATATTCTTCTGGCGCTGATGCTATTTTAGGTGTAGCTAATGCGCAGAAAAGCAACTGTTCTAGAGCTGGAGGGATTAGCAATAAATAACTTAATTAAATCATATGAAGTTAGTGAGTGCCATAATAGCGGTAAACTAAAGTTTCTTAAGGTAATCGCTAGGACTCTTAATGATGAGGAACTTGAGACAGAATGCATGGATCAAGACAGAATAGGGAGGGTAATAGCAATTCTTGCGAGTTATCGCCGGTGGGGCAAGTAACTATATTAAGCTTTAATCTCGGAAAACACGTAAGTACCTAGATGATGAGTGGTATTACATATGAGTTATTGAGGCGATGATTAAGACGCCAGACACTGACTAATTTCCACTTGATGCTCTTCAAACAAACTTTGATTATTGGTCAAAACTAGTTGAGGAAGTTAAATTAGCCTAGGAGGATAAGGCTTTTTACCTCCCTAAGCCGGTCTATTGGTTGGGTTGACGTTATTATGAGGTTCTGTCCGAAGTGCGGCACGATGCTTGAGCCCACGAAGAAAGACAAGAAAATAATTTTGAAGTGCCCTAGGTGCGGATATGAGGAAGTTATTAAGCCCACCAGAACAAGTGAATATAAGTTAGTTGTGAAGTCAGGAGAGGAAAACAGAGTAAAGACTACATCACTAGTTAGTGAAGGCAAGACTACACCAAGGAAGAGGGAAGAAATAGAGCAGGAGAAAGAGGAGTTCTACGAAGTCTTTCTTGACTTAATGAGCGAGGAGGAAGGCACTTAAGACACTAAGGATGATTGGCCTTCCCCTGATTAGTCCCTGATTAATATTAAACTTATAAGTTTAGCTATAAGGTAGATTTCTGGAGCGTAGCGGGGGTGCCCGAGCTAGGTCAAAGGGGGCGGGCTCAGGACCAAGCAAGGTGGGAGCCCCGCTGGCGTAGGCCTGCGTGGGTTCAAATCCCACCCCCCGCACCATAGATTCTCTGTCTCTAAGCTAATCCATATGTGTCTTACCTTAATGTACGTATGCTAGATGAAGCATCAGAGTTTCTTAATTCTTCGGATTCTCTCGAGAGAATCTAATAGTCTATTGAGAAGATCTACATCGCTAACTTCAATATCCTCCAGCGTTTTAATCCTGGAGAGGATCTGGAATATTCTTTGTGCAATAAATTTCTCCAGTTCGTCTAGCACCGCCGACGTCGTTACAGATATAGCTTCACTTTCACTCCTTACTACTCTCACAGTTCCGTGGACAGGACAAACTATTTCACCGCTCTTTAATTTAAATAGCGGTGTACCGCACAGCGGGCAGGCCTGATCAAGCATCACTGCACCTGACCTAAGTAACTCACCCATCTTCTTAATCACAGCCCCTCTGTTTTTCTCAGACATGATTATCACCCTACCTTAAGGATCTATCAATGGTTTAATTTATTACTTTTCCAGAAATTTTCTACTTCTTGGGTGTGAGCGGTGGCATCGCAACCTCCGGTGGACATGAAATCCCTAAATGAGGCAAAAATAATGCAAGCTATAAGGTTACTTAATAAGATAATAGGCGACTCAAGCGTGCCCAGAAACATAAGGAGAGCGGCAATAGAGGCTCTAAGAATGCTGCAGGATACTTCACTATCTCCAGGCGTAAGAGCAGCAAACGCTGTCAGTGTTTTAGATGAAATAAGTCAAGATCCGAATATGCCAATGCACGCGCGTACAACGATCTGGAATATTATGGCCGTGCTTTCAACTGTTAAGGACTGAGCTCTGAAGTAGCTGGAAACTACTTACTGTGTGCAGGGGAGTATCAAGTCATGAAGGTAAAAGCTAGAGTTAGGGGTATTTACGCAACTGCGATATCGAAAATACTGTATGATAATGGTGTAGAGCTCGTCGACGTTAGTGAACAGATAGCGAAAAGGTTAGGGATAGACCAAAGAAGAGGAGAACCAGCTGATGTAACGGTCAAGACCGATGAGAGTGATCCTTCAAAAATACTTATTCTAGGATTCCCTGAAAGCGTTAAGATAGTTGGGGACATACTTACGACCAACATACCTGATGTACTGGTGTTGAAGCCTAAGGTAGGGCTATATGCTGCGTTCAAAACAAGGATAATCCGTAAGACCGAGAGAGAATGTATAGTTGAATCACCTATAGGTGAGGCTGTTCTAGTAGATGAAGCTAACTGTGAGCCAGGCAGGGAAGTGAATGTTACTGTAGTTAAAGCACCTGTCAAGCCCAATGAGAGACTTGTCGTCTCAAGTAGGGTCAGGGTAGTAGGTAAGTACGCTATTGTCGGTAGGGGGTCACGTGTATCATTCAGCGGCTTCATAAGAAATAAGTCAAGAATTACTGAGCTGCTGAATATATCTACCCAGTACGTCAGAAAAGGCTATAGCATTAGGTGGAGGAGTAACGCTGACGAAGCATCTCTTGAAAGTATTATGGATGAACTCCCTCAACTAATAGAGCTCCTACATGAGATAGAGAAGAAACTGAATGATGCTGAGCCATTAAGAATCGTCTACACTGGCGAGTACATGCTATTCCTTGAGCTAACGTACACCGCTAAACAGTACCTCGATAAGGTAAGAAATTATGTACTTCCAACGGCACCATTTCATCACGCGCTGAGAACCATTGAAAACTCTTATGAAGGAGTAGTCGACTTAATAGACACATTTGCTAAGTATATCGACAAGCGAAACTTAGAGGAATGGATAAGAGAGTGGGTGATGAAGAGACTAGAGTATAGAAAAGACTTGAGGTTATACCATAAGTCACTACATAAGAAGGACTTAATACTTGGTGAGGGAACACTGGAGAGCATAGGTATAGAGAATGGTAAGTTAAAGTTGGTAGTTAAAAGGCTAGTAAGAGGTAAGGGCATGTATGACGGCCTTAACGTAGCTAAAGAGCCAGGCGATGTAGCACTAACATCCGTATTTGAAGGTAAGTGGTACATAGTTCATAACTACTTCTCAAGTGATCAATCGAGCCAGAAAGGACTATACGTAAACATAAACACACCGCCGGAGGTGCTACCCAACGGTTCAATAACGTACCTAGACTTAGGTGTTGATATAATTAGGAATGATAAGGGATGCCGTCTAATAGATAGTGAGGAATTCAGAAAGCTACTTACCGATGAGATAGTTACGGGGGACGTAGTCGCAAGGGTTACTGAAGCTATAGATGAGGTGTTAAATATTTTTTGCCATTAAGTTCCTATACACAATATACCTAGCTTAACACATAGCAATTTAATACATTTTTTCAAAACCTCATCAATACTGGATGAAGCATCTACATATAGAAGTTCGCCTGATTCGACCATACTTATGTATATCTGCCTAGCTCTCTCTAGAATTCTTAAGTTCTCCTGTAGATATTCAACTCTCGAAGGCTTGCCTGCTTTTCTTTTAAGTCCTGTCTCAGGATCTATGTCTAAGTAAATAGCTATGTTAGGATTAATAGCAAATTTATTCAGTTCCCTAACCCATGCAAGATCAGCCCCCTTAGCACCCTGATAAGCAAGCGAAGAGTAGTAGTACCTATCAGTAACCACGATCACGCCAGCGTTCACAGCAGGCTCTATAACTTCCTTAAGGTGGTAGTACCGGTCTGCAGCCATTATTAAGGCCTCAAAGAGAGCACCCATTTTTCTGCCTATAGAATTTAGTATCCCTATAAACGCGTCACTATAGGGCTCGCAGGTATAGATTGCCCTATATCCCCTAGCAGTAAGGAGTTCGACTAAGCGTTTCGCTATAGTCGTCTTACCCGATCCATCAAGTCCTTCTATAGCTATTAGGTAGCCCTTAGGGGACACGTCATCTGATGACAAGGTACTCACCCTTAATGATGCAACCTTCCCTGTGTTTATTAGTGCCCTTCTTAAGTATATCCACTACACTTTCCCAAGAATCTAGTAGTTTATAGAGAGGTACGTTTCCAATTATTGCTCCTGTAATTAATATGGGGTCTACATCCGAGGCTACTATAGCTAGCGGAGCCTTACCACTTTTAGATAATGCGTAAAGTATATAAGATCCGACGGTACTGCCGACAGATGTGGGAATCAAGAGTATCCTCCCACTTACGCGCCCAATACCCCTAATTATTCCATTAGCTGCGTCAACATCGCCTAGGAACGACACCGGTTTTTCAGAGAAGGCTATCTCAGCACAACAATCGCTGCCTTTAACCACTGGGTTTATTCTTAGCCTAATCAACTACATCACCACCTTTAGAGAAAATTCTTAGTATTGAGCCTCTATCCAGCAGAAACGCTGGGACACCCGCCAATTTAGGAATGTAGTGTAATGCTTTGACGGAATCAGTAATGACGCAACTAACACCTAGTAGATCGAGCCTCGTAACAATAGGACAAACATCTTCATACACCTTAACTCTACATCTTAGTAATCTACGCTTTAAATCGCTGCTTAATCCAACATTACTCTGCGTTATCAGCCACAGCACGCTATTAGTACTACACGTCTTACCTCTTGAAAGTATGTAATTCACTATATCATAAACCTCCTGCCTTGATAGGTGAGGGCAGCCAATAACGTATAGTGCTTCGTCGTGGGAGTCCTTGATATTCTTCCTTACGAACTCGCGTACCTCTGACGCCGAAATTGTTTCACGCTTACTTACTTCTCCTTTACTTATTAACTTCTTGTAATTAGGCGTGATGCCCTTCAAAATCACCATAGCTGCGTTAGAGCTACTTCCGAACGCGGCTAAAAATCCCCTCAAGTAGTGCTCGTGGTCAAAGTTAATTCCTTCTACATAGGGTATGCTTGATGGGAAGTACTTACCTATGATGTATCCTGCAGCTGCTATCTCCAACTGATTTCTTAGAGGTTCAATAACTACCTTAACCTCCGGCACTCTATTCTCGTCGAGGTGCATACCGCCCAGGTACGTTTTACCAATTAAAGCCTCCATCAGTGCTAAGGGTCCTCCCTCTCTGTTTGTCCGCGCGCCACACACACTGTTGGCGTAGAGTACCGCGTTGCTTTCTGCCCAAGCAAGGTGCTCACCTTCTTGTGGGATCCTCACGTAATAGGGAGCGCATGTAAATGCCTCAGCCCCCATCTCCCTTAGTGCATTAACTATACGCAGCTGTTTATTAATGACCACATCACTAAATGACTTGTTATTAAAATCTGCAGTAATAGCTGCATAAGGATTCGCTGTCGTGTATACTCTAAATCGTGCCCCTTTATTTCTCAAATCTTCTATAAACTCCATTCCGTAATCCAAGATATTGAAGTATGAGATGCCGGATACATGCGCGTGTACTACATCAATTAGCCTAGTAGCACCTAGGGCCTCACCAACCTTTACAACAACCTTAATAGCTAGTTCTACAGCCTCACCGAATTCGCCATTAAGCATCGCTTCTTCTTCCTTAGTAAGGTACATAGGCCCACCACAACAACTTCTCAAGCGTCTACTTAGGTAGTTCGGGCTTCTTGAACGTCTCCTCCCTGCCTAAGGGCATTGTAGCATCGATACCTATCTTATCGGTAATTCCATCAGCCGAGCTAGGATCAAGTGTCGATCCTCTAGCGTATCTCACAACTACAAGTCCTCTTCCTGCTTGCAATCTTGTCGCTATAGCCCACTCAACCTCCTCTAAATTATCAGGATCTATATCCTCGTCAACAACGACGACATGCTTTAAGCTTGGGTGAGCTGCAAATGCCGCCATTATAGCTGACTTACCGTCACCTTCCATGTTCTTCTTTATGGATATGACTGCATGTAACCAACACCCGCTAGCGGGTGTCAGTCGCACTTTCCTAACGCGTGCTACCACCTTCTTCACAGCATCCCAAATTAGTGCCTCCCTAGGAAATCCCATTAATATCTTATGTTCGTTGCCTGCAGGTAGAATAACGTGAAATGGTACATCCTCCTTACTGAAATATATTTTATCTACAGCAATCACAGGCTGCTTTCGGACCCTATCGTAAAGCCCAAGAATATCTAGAAACGGGCCCTCATCAGCAACCTCCCTAGTAATCCTGCCTTCAATCACCACCGAAGCATGAGCAGGTACCGGAATATCGTAGATCGGCGTTCTCGCTACCTCAAGGCACTCACC
>Ga0180301_10002944_pt1 | contig 13341 bp, 21 predicted proteins | sample GuaBasSediGuay16_FD_121797 | JGI IMG/M metagenome (GOLD analysis project Ga0180301, IMG submission 121797) | Subseafloor sediment microbial communities from Guaymas Basin, Gulf of California, Mexico - Guay16, Core 4569-2, 12-15 cm | ecosystem: Environmental > Aquatic > Marine > Hydrothermal...
AAGTACTTGAAGCTCAGCTACACGCACTCAGTGTAAATCATAGTGATCCTTGGGAAACAGAGAAAGTTGAGGAAATAAAGAAGAAAACAGAAATTGAGAGATTATATTCAAAACTGATATACTTTGTAAAACATGTCAACAAGAATTGGGTATGGTATCCAGAACAAACTAAGTGGACATTCAAGCCTGTATGGATATCAGACTATTCTGGTACAGCTCTATGGCAACACACAAGCAAAGTCGTAGGTATGTCTGCAACCATACTGGATCCTTTGCAAGTTTCGGCAAATGTTGGTTTAGGTAAAGATGGTAGAACATATGCATACAAAGCTCTACCTTCACCTTTTCCAAAAGAGAACAGGCCAATATATTATAATCCTGTAGCAGACGTTACAGCAAAGAATATGAATGTAGCTTTACCAGCTATTACAAAAGCAATCGAGAGAATAATAAACGAAAATCCAAACGATAAAATACTCATTCATACTGTATCATACAAGATAAAACAGCACCTGATGGATAATATACACTCAAAGAGGATTATATCACACTCAACTTTTGACAGGGCAGAAGTGTTGGCAAAGTTCAAGAAATCAAAGGATCCACTAATACTCATAAGCCCAAGTATGGATAGGGGTGTTGACCTACCTAAAGAAGAATGTAGAGTTATCATTATCGCTAAAATGCCCTATCCATCTTTGGGGGATCCTCAAATAAAGAAAAGGATATATGGTAGTAGAGATGGTAACAGATGGTATGCACATAGAACAATAAGTACAATTATACAGATGTCTGGGCGTGGAGTAAGATCGAAAGATGATTATGCAAAAACTTACATTCTTGATAAACAGTTCTCAAAACTGTACTACGAACATAGCACATTTTTTCCTGCATGGTTCAAAGAAGCAGTAGTAACATAAGGAGGTACACATTGTTAGCGAAACTATATAAGAAAATATGGACAAGGGTTGGTGGCCGTCCTTGGACATATATAATTCGCGACAGTTGGTCAAACAATAAGCTACTCTGGTTTCTCGGTACACTAATCGCTGGTACAGTAATAGGTCATTTATTCTGGTAATATAGGAGGTGGTCAATGTAGAAAGAAAATACATAAGGGGGACTAAATATAGGAGGTATATATGCCAAAAGTAGATGAATCTGCATGGGATCTTGAGTCTGGTCTGATAAATGATGTTGATGGCTACATATCAAATCCAAGGTTTGGCGTAAAGGAAGAGTATGCACAAGCAGTTGTTGCTCAAACTGGTGGTTCTACAGCCCTAATGTTCCTAATAGATATTGTTGACGAGGATGGGGAACTACTAGGAAGTCAAGGCTACTCTGTTGGTTCTGGTTGGGAAACGGATGATGATGGATCTTTAATAGCACACCCAACAAGAAAGAATGTAGTTGAAAGCTCTATGTATGGTAGATTCCAGAAAAGAGTATTAAAGGAACTTGGTGTTCCTATGGCTGACTATGGACTACCTACAGAAGCTAGTACTTGGGAAGGTCTTGGTTTCCATTGGATGCAAGAGGAACATAAGACTGTAGGACCTAGAGCTGATGGTTCAACTGTTGCCACATCCTTAATGCCAACAGAATTCCTTGGTAAACTGAGTAAGAAAGGTGCAAAGAAAGAAGTAAAGAAGCAAACTAAGAAGCAAGCCAACGACATTGTAGAAAAACTTGTGACCATGGCTCAATCAATGGACAAAAAAGACTTCCAGAGAGCTGCCTTGAACATCCCGGGTGTGATAGATGATCCTGAACTAATGGAACAGGTTATCGACGGCACAGATGATGGTTTTTGGGCAACTCACCAAGAGTAACTAAAACTGCTGCTTATGGTACTTCCACCCCCTGAGTACCATAAGCAGCAAAAAAGGAGAAATATAATGGATCATATATCACATTCTCAGATAACAACCTGGTTAATGTGTCAGAAAAGATGGGAGTATAATAAGGTTCTAGAGATTAAGACTATACCGACAGAGAATCTTATTATAGGCTCTGTTTATCATCAACTTCTCCAAGCAAACTTCATTCACAAGATAAATACAGGTGAAGACTTCACAGATGAAGAATATCAAGAAGAATTTGCTCACTTATGGAAATTCAAACTAGAAGAAGAGGAAGATATAAAATGGGTTAAGATGGATGCTAATAAAGCAAGAGCAGTTTGTCTTTCTATTGTTAGTGAATATATGTATAGAGTAGCAGAGTTTGTTGAACCTAAAGAGGTTGAATTTGAGTTTGAGAGACCTATAGGTGATACAAAAATAATTGGAAGGATTGATCTTATTGACAAAAGCGGTGCTGTTATTGATCACAAGACATCAACAAGATCCTATACACAGAATGATATAGATAAGGACATACAGGCCTCTGCTTATGCCTTTGGTCTTGGCCATCCAATAACATACTACAACCATATAGCAATAAAGAAGAATAAACCTGAGATACAGAGTCTCAAAACATATAGGAATGAAGAAGATATAATCTGGTGGTACAGGCTCGCAAGTGATGTTATAGCTGAAATGAATACAGGTATAGCAGTACCTAATCCTACTGGTTGGTGGTGTAGTCCAGATTATTGTGACTATTGGGACATATGTAGAGCAGATTTAGCCAAAAAGATATTTTGAGGTGTTGATATGGTTGAAAAGCTACCATACTACAGATCAAGATATGAATTAAGTAGCAACACTTTTGTCAATATAGTATATGACACATATTCTAACACATTAAACTACATGGTAATAGCTCAACAAAACAGACCACATGTATTACTTACTTCAGGTGAGTCTGCACGACTAAAAGACATTATAAACAGGTTTAATGTGGAAGAAGATAAAGAAGACGGCGCAAAGTCTTTTGTTGACTCTTTATCAAAAAGAGAAAGACAAGTAATGGACCTTGTATCTTTAGGTGCATCAAACACTAAAGTGAGTGAGGTACTGAATATAAAGATAAGGACAGTGGAGAGGCATATGTCGTCGATATACCTAAAGGCTAATTTGTCTGGTGAGTTTAACAACAGAGTAGCTACAACCATATTATATAAAACAGGGGTAGCTAATGCCTAATTACTGGTATGCGAATGGAAAAAGACATCTGTTAAACTCAATGGATACAAATTACCTAATGAATATAAAGAGGATGTTGGAGACACAGGCTGCCAGTGCATTTTCTAAATACAGGTGTCTTGATGGTATTGAATGGTGGAACCATCTACCACCAGTATACTTCAATATAATTGATGAACTAGAAGGTAGAGGTTTTATCTTTGGCGAAAATCCATGGGAAGATAATAAGGAGGTTGAATGGCTGTTAGAGAAAGAATATTGACAATGGGTATTACAGGTAGTGGAAAATCATACCAGTGGTTGAAGATGGCTGAATCATTACTACCAACTGGAGCAATCTTCAGATGCATTGACACAGACAATGCAATAGACTTCATGTTAGAACACCAGTTTAGTAAGTTAATGCCAGAGAACGGTGGAAATGTGTATGTGTTTAATGTGTATGACTGGCAAGACTATAAAATTGGCTTAGAGTGGATGATGCAAGGAAAAGTAGACCCAAAACAATTAACACCAATGCAGAAAAAAGCGTATGGTATGCCTGTAAAACCTGACGATTGGAATATAATAGACATGATAGATAATGCTTGGTCAACAGTCCAAAAATACTTTGTTTCTGAGATATTCGAGGAAAGTATTGGAGACTATTTCCTGAATGCAAGAAAGGAATTAAGGTCTAGAGGAGATGTTGACAAGAAAGGTAAACCGGCTGTAAGTGTTATGCCAGAGACACTCAGTGGTTGGATGGATTGGCCTGTTGTAAACAAGCTATACGATGATTGGATTTTACCTATTGTGTATAGGTCAAAATGCCACCTATATGCAACAACAAAAGTACAGCAGCTATCAGGTTTTGATAAGAAAGATCCCGAAATAATGAGTCTATTTGGGGGACATGGTGTTAGACCTTCTGGTCAAAAGAACATAGGTCACCAAACACACACTATATTCTTGATGATACCTGGTAATAATGAATGGTATGTATCAACAATAAAAGACAGAGGAGGTAGAGAATATTTCAAGAAGGATAAGCTAACATCATTGTTTTTCCAGTATCTTGTAGGTAAAGCTCATTGGGATATACCATAAAAGAGAAGAAAAATGGATGAATCTAAAACCTGTGGTGGATGTAAACATAGTAAACTCCAAACGAACCCGATGAATGGTGATATTGAAAGAGCATGTTATTACAATCCTCCTACTTGTTTTGCTGTATCACACTCTACTGGTTTCTTAATATTATCAATATCACCCACTGTTAATAGTGGAAGACTTGGTTGTAGTTTTTGGGAAGAGCGTGAAGGAAAAGAGTCTACAGAAAGAGGAAATAATGATAAAATCTGACGAGGTACCATGTAGGTACTTTAGGTTCTGGCAGGAGAATCAATCTCCTATTAGTAGTGGTCAAATCTGGCTTGAAGAGTTCTGTGACTGTGACAGTCCAAATGGGCCAGACGAGATGCCTAAGGAGTGCATTGACACAAATGGTGTATGTCCAGAATGCTCTGGGTATGAGCCAACTCCTTTAGCCGTTTGTGAAAAGCATGGTACGTATGTTCCTGCTTGGGGATGTACGGCTTGTGAGAATGAGTTCTGGGCAGAGTATGACAAAGAATAAGGGGCGTATTGATGAAGTGTATATCTTGTGGATATAAGATCAAAGATATCGAGACCAGATTCTTTGATCCGTACATAACAATAATACGCAAAGATGATGGAACCGTTATTAAGACAGGTCTATGTAATATTTGTGGATCCAGACTGAGAATAAATGGAAAGATGACCAAGAAAGAGATTTGTAATATCATTGTTCTTGCTTATAAATACGATCAAAGGATGTTAGTATGAAATCAAGAATATTACTTTCTCCTAGTGAAGTAGCTTTGGCTGATTTGTTCAAAGATGAAGCCATAACAAGTTCAGTACCAGAAGAAAGAGGTGCTGATGTTATTGTACTGTCAAAAAACGTTAACTTCTACTTTCAGAGGAAAGAAGTACCTCATGACTTTATATCATCAATAACTGATGGTAGAATGGCAAGAGCCACTTCTCTTCTCGGAAAGCAAGAAGGATATGTACGCATGATATGTGAAGGAAGATTTAAGTTCTATCCTGATGGTACTTTAGCACTCGGCACAAGGATAAAATCACGTTGGAGTTTCTCACAAATACAAGGTATGTTACTTGACATAGAATACATAAAGAACATACCAGTAATGTTCACAGAAGACCTACAAGACACATATGATTACCTTAAGAGGTTGATGGAATGGTCTTCTAGATCAAAGCACCTTGGGTTGTATTCGAGACCAAGTGCAAAAGGTGCATGGTATGTACCAACTGCCTTAGATACACATTTATGGTTATTGCAGTCTTTTCCTGGTATAGGACCACAAATGGCTGATAACATAATCAGTCACTTTGGCAAAATACCACTTGCTTGGACATGTAGCGTTGACGAGATGGCGAAAGTTCCAAGACTTGGATATAAGAGGGCAAGTAAGATGTTTGAGGTACTTGAAGAGAAGAAAACATCGTTGGACGAACTTAGGAAAAAGCTCAGGTAAAGGTCATGTTCTCATACATAACATGCAATGACAGTAATCCAGACATAGATGGTTTAACTAACTCAAAAGTGCTAGCATTTGATGTTGAGACTTCTGGTTTAAGCTTATCATCAAGCACTAATTTAGGGTTTTCGCTAGCACATAGGTATGATGATGCATATTATGTTAGACCTGATCACGAATTCGCAAAACTCTTAACAGACGACAGGATAAAAGTAGCACATAATGCATCTTTTGATAGATCTATGATGAAGAAGGAAGGTGTATGCATAAACAATAATATAGCTTGTACTATGGTTGCAGCAAACATGCTTGAACTCAAAGAACTTAGTCTATCGTCTGTGTTTGACTATTTCAGAGCTAAGTATGAAGACTTTCCTGATTTTGATTTCCAAAAATTCAAAGACCTTGACAAACCTATAGATAAGATGTCTAGAGATGAGCTTGCCTTATATTCAGGTCCTCATTCCATTGCGGCTTTGGCTATATGGAACTATGAACAACAAGAAATGAAAAGACTTGGCATAGACAAGCCTTTCTGGAATATCGAGATGCCTGTACTGCCTGTATTGTCTGATATAGAACTTAATGGTGTTGAAGTTGATAAAGACTTACTTATATCAATTGGTGAAAGTTATAAAGAGAAGATAGAAATACTCCTTGAACAACTAAACTACTTATCTCCCATCAAAGGAATGAACCACAATTCACCTAAACAAGTATCACATCTTCTATATGATGTGTTTGGACTACCAGATCAAGGGTTATCTAAACACACTGTTGATAAAAGATACCTTGACACAATAAAACACTTAAACCCATATATACCTGTGTACTTACTCTATAAACAGTACATGACACTGGTAAACTCGTATATAAAGTCACTACTTGATGAAATAGAAGATGGTAGAATATATGCTAGGTTTAATCAAGCTGCTACAAAAACAGGCAGATTAAGCTCAAGTTCACCTAATCTTCAAAAGATTCCAGAAAGATCAGAAGAAGGTAAGAAAATAAGGAGAGCTTTTGTTGCTCCAGAAGGTAAAATCCTGATAAAGGCTGACTATAACCAGCTTGAATTACGTATTCTAGCTATATGTTCAAATGAACAAGGACTAATAGATGCATTTTCGTCTGGGAAGGATATTCATACCGAAACATCTTTGAAAGCTTTTGGTGATGATAAGCATAGGAGTGAAGCAAAAACATTGAATTATAAGCTTGTGTATGGTGGTGGAACAGACGAACAGAGAAGTTTACTGAATATGTCTTATCCAGGTGTACCTAAATGGCAGAAAGAATTCAGAGAAGAACTTCTAGGAAGAGAAGGTTCTCTATGTGTTAGAACTCTTGGTGGAAGATTACAAACATTTGTTGGTGGTACATCTATCAAAGATTTCTCATCATCAAATAAGATATTCAGAGAAGCAATGAGCCACAGAATACAAGGTTCAGCTATAGAAGAAGTCAAGAAAGCAATGGTAAGATGCTGGAAAGTCATTAAGGACAGTGACATAAAAATGGTTATACAGGTACATGATGAAGTATTATTCGAATGTCCTAAAAACAAAGTGAGAGATGCTATTGATATAATCAAAAACACAATGGAATCTGATGAGTATAATGTTCCATTAACACTCACACTTTCTATTGGTAAAAACTGGGGTCAGGTAGTCAAACTGTAATGAAAATATTGTGTTGGAGGTGTAAGAAAAGACTACGTGTTGATAGATCAGGTCTATGTAAACAATGCAGAGAAGATTATGCTCTTGAATACAGTAGACTTTATTATAGTAAAAGGAGTAACATGTCAGACATGGAGAACTTATTTGGTGAAATGTTAAAACATATAGGTGTAGGTAAGAAGATAAAACCAGAAGTAATGATAGTCGAGATGCTGAAGAAAATGGAACTGGAGAGTTTGTATAGACTCAGAGACATGGTAATACGTCAAATAGAAAAAACCGAACGTATTAACAATACCGATATTGATGAATTTGATCCATTCAAGATTCTTGGTGTTGATTATAATGCAACAGAGGAGGAGGTTACAAAAGCGTATAGGGAAAAAGCAGCCAAAGCACATCCAGATAAAGGAGGTAGTACATATGAGATGTCAAAGCTAAATGCAGCCTATGACACTCTTAGGAAGGTTAAAGGATGGTGAAATGGACTTAACACAGAAAGAATATGATGCACTGCAGAAGATATTGGAGTTCGAAAATACTGCAGAACCATCATCATGGAAACTAGGTTGGGAGTGGTCTGGAGTTGGCGTACACCCAGCTATCGTAAACAACCTCATAACTAAAGGGTTTGTTGTCAAGACATACTCATCCAACCGGTACAAGCATTATAAATTGACAGAAGAAGGTAAGAATGCTGCCCAATCTGGTCCGATAGAAGTGCCACAATCTGAGGATTTTAGTGTTGATTTCTCTAATCTGTTCAGTACGATTGTAGGTCACGACGATATAAAAGAACTGATTAGAGAAGCATTACAATTGGATAAACCATTGCACGTATTGTTGTGGGGTCCTCCTGCAATAGCCAAAACTCTGTTCTTGTGGGAAATAGAGCGTTTAGGGGGTGGACGTACACTTTGGCTTATGGGTTCAGGTGCGTCAAAAGCAGGTATGTGGGATATGATAGCAGACAGAAAACCTAGATGGCTACTTGTTGACGAGTTAGAAAAAATGCCACAGATTGATCAAGCAGGACTATTGAGTTTGATGGAGAAAGGTAGGATAACAAGAACAAAGGTAAATAGAAACATTGATGTTGTGTTAAAAACATGGGTAATTGCAACAGCAAACAGAATTGACCACATACATCAGGAACTCAAGTCACGTTTTGCGATACAGCATCTCGAGGAATATAGTGCAAGAGAGTTCATGGCTGTTGTTGTTGGAGTACTGCAACAATATGAGAACATTGATGAGGAATCTTCACATAACATAGCACTCAAACTAGTAGGTAAAACACATGACGTGCGTGATGCTATAAGAGTAGCAAGGTTATCTGTAAGAGTTGGAGTAGATAGAGCTGTAGAATTATTGATCAGATAGCATAAAATAGCAGTAAGAGGGTAGGGCAGCCCCTATATAGTTTATTTGTATGTATTGAAATATAACATAGTTATAATGTTCTATTTGCTATTTTATGTTTTTGATTACATGTGCATATTAAAACAGTAGTGTTTACTTTTGCTACCAAATATGCTACTATAATGCATAGGAGGTAAAATGGAAAATATTGAACAGATGAAGAATAAAATAAAAGGAGAAGAAGATGAAGAAGAAGATTTTGAAGAAGATAATGAGAGTAGTGAGAATACTGTACAGAAGTTTTCTCTAATTAAAGCTGATGTAGAGAATTCAAGTCTTGAAAAGCCTAAAACAAAAAGAGATCAGATACGCGAAGCGTTACTCGCAGGAGAGTCTTCCAAGTCTCTTATTAGTCGTGGCTACAACAGGAATTCTGTCAGGACTATTGCTAGCGAGATGAAAAAGGAGTTTGGAAGAGAATTTGGCACATCAAAAGAGGTTACTAACACACCGTTGCAAGTATTCGCTAAAGGTTCACCACCAGAGGCACTTATTAACTCTGTTGCTATACCAAATGGAATTGATGGTCTTAAAGAGTTTGAGCTTGGTATGAAGTTTGGACTATCTACTCTTGTTATGGGAGTACGTATGGCACAAGAGTTATCGTCTATAGGTATTGCTCAAGCTCAGCCTTTGATAAAGATGGCAGCTGAAATGAGAGCAGGTGAAATACAGGCAGCCGAACATGCCGCGGGAGAGGCAGCTAATCTTGCGGCTGGATCTCTTATGGAAGGCTTAATGCCATTCTTACAAGAAAGAAGTTCAGGTAGTTCAGAAGGCAAATCGAGTATTGACCCAATGATGAGGTCTATGATGATGAGAGTTATTGAGCCTTTAATGAAGAGCTTGACTAATAGACTGATGCCAGGTTATTCTGAAATGGCTGGGGACCAAATCCCTACAGGATGGACAAGAACAAGGAGGTAAACATTATGTTAGGACCTGATCCTGAACAAATAATGAGAGCACAAGAATATGGCCAGTACATAGAATGTAAAGCTACTGTAAACTATCCGAAGAAGACGATAACTCTTGTTTTCTCTTCTAAGGATCAAAAAGGAGAAGAGTTTATACCAGAGCTTATGAGTAGCTTTGTTACTGCTCTGAGTGCACAGTTGAGTTCATTCTTTGCCATAACAGGTGAGTTGATCGAGGAAGGGAGACCTGATGGGCTATAATCCTAAGAATGTTGCAATCGGGGTAATGAAGAAGTCTAGAATCGTCTCTAGATGGGTTGAGTCTCAAGCAAAAGCATATGGTATTGACCTAAATACTCCTGAAGGCAAAGAGTTTTATGATAAGATGGCTACAAAGATGGCCAGAAAGCTAGTCAGGTAGCATTTATAACAGTAGGGTTTACAAAACCTTCTTAAAATGCTATAATTCACAAAATTGGATAATATGTAGAACCGCATGCATATTATCACAATAAAAAAGGAGGTTATTTATGGCGACAATCGAATCTGCACAAAGAAAGTATGCTGAAAAAGCACCCCATATGGCAAACAACTATGTGGCTGGTATGAGTAGGTTCCTGGGATTTGATGTTTCGGGATCTACCCATGTGGCAGCATACAGAGAGAAGATTGGTCCAGAAACAGCTGCAAAGTGGGCGGCGAACCTGAAGGCTGCATTCAGATACTAGTTAGAACATTCAGGGTTTGCGGTTAGCCCGAATGTTGTTACTAGTAAAAAGGAGTAACATATGAAAACATTACAAACAAAGAACGTACCCCTACAAGTATCTACTATGCCAATGCAAACTAGTACAATGCCCGCAACAACTTCTACTCAGCTTGACATTAACTCGTTGATGGAAATGATGATTACCATGATGATCGTAGTCATGATGATGAAGATGATGACGGGTGCATTGAGTACTGCATACTAAAAAGGAGATAAAAATGAGAATGGTACCACAACAGACAACAACTGTATCAACAAGCCAGTTTGATATGACTTCTCTCATGGACATGATGATTACTATGATGATTGTGGTTATGATGATGAAAATGATGACTGGCGCAATGAGTAACATATAAAGGAAGGTATAACATGCATAACAAAAAGCCGAAAGACATTAGCTTGAAGGGGACAGTAAGACCTAATCAGGTCGCTACTACTCTCTCTCCTTATCAAGCAACATCCCAGGGCATTGGTTTCCTTCCAATAGGTGAATATAAAGGTTCTGCAACATTCTTTGATCTGGACAATCTGGTAAATCAGCCTACAGTTCTTGCTGAGGAAAAGCATATCCTCGGTATACTAGATGGTCGAGAAGAAGATTATGATCTGCAAACGCTATCTATAGCGGCCGCAGAAGCTGTTGGCACTACACACATGGCCCAGTTAACTGTACCGAGTGGGGCTGTTTGGTTCATTAACTCGGTAGTTACCACACTGCCAGCAAGCGGTGGTGCTAACATCTTGACAGCTAACTGGTATTGCAGCCTTTGGACAGATAGAACCGGTGCTCTAGGTTATGGACAGCCTTTCCATGCAAACGCTATAAACTTTGGTGTAGGTGGTGGAATCCAGTACGATGAGTTTGATGTTCCTGGTCCTATTTGGGCAGTAACAAACAAACCTGTTGCTCTGAGGTTACCAGCAGGCACTGTCATCACAGTTATTGTAACGAATACAACAGCGGTTGCAGCAGGGGCTGTTACAGCTACATTCCAGTTGTATGGATATGTAGGAAGGACCTTATTAGAGTAGGTCTCTTGTTATGATTGATTCCCTAGTAGCATCTATACATAGGTGCTACTAGGAGGGTCTAGTCATAATAGGCCACGGATATTATAACAGGAGGATAAAATGCATATATCAAGGAATTTGTTTAACAAAGCGGTAGCAGCCTTAATCGGAGATCGATTGGAAGGCAGACCCGAACAAGCCATTACTGAGGTGAGCTCTGTACAAAACTATGAGATCAATACACCTTTTAGTCGTGGTTTGTCGATATTCAGGTATGGAAAAGCGGGTGCAGCTGACATAGATCCAGGTGTACTTTGCCAATCCCCTGTACCAGCATCAGTACAACATGACCTAGTACCTTCTGATAGTTATGCAGCTGGTACTAAAGTCATAACACTCACGCTTGGTGCTGGTGCAGTAACAGCAAATGAGTACGCTGGAGGTTTTGTTCACGTTAATGACGGAACAGGGCAAGGCCAGGTGCTCGAAATCCTTTCCCATCCAGCTGCTGGAAGTGGTGCAACATGTGAGTTCACACTAGTTGATCCAATAACAACTGCGTTCGACACGTCTGATACACTGTGTGCGTTAACACCTGCTCCTTATAAAGGAGCTATAATTCACCCATCTCCTCCTACAGCTAAACTTGTAGGTGTACCTATTGTTGAGATACCAGCTGGTTATTATGGTTGGTTCAAAACAAGAGGGCCTGCAGCTGTTCTTACCGATGGTACATTATACATCTATCAACAGGTAACTCCTAGTGATAGTGTTGATGGAGCAGTAAAGCACGCTATACAAGAGATTACAGTTGGTGCTGAGGCTGCAATTGGCACAAAGATGGCAAACATAAACGACAGTGCCGGTTCGGCAAGCGTTGCAGCTATTACAGGAACAGATGGGGCATACGGGAGCCATACAATTGACATTGGTTCTCTTCAGACTATTGTTGGTCAGGTTATGAGAGTTGAAGTCGATACCGACTATAGTTTGATTTTCCTTACGCTGGAATAGGAATAACACAAAGGCAATTTAGGGGGCCTGGCTACTTATTGAAGTGGTCTGGTCCCTTTTTTGCTAAAAGAGAGTTAGTTATGGCATATAACTGGGTTAATGTTGCTAGTGGTACAACAGGAGACCTTGCACAAGGCCAGAATATCACCAATTATGAACTACCTGGGGGAACTTATGTTAGGCTTTATCTTACTCCTGATCTACCTGGATGGCTCAATAACCTATTAGGTGATATTGCAGGAGCAGAATGGTTCGCTGACAAATGTCTTGATCTTGATTTTGTAATAGATGATGTTAGTGGTGAAGGTGGTAAGATTGTTATAGAAGGTCATACTGTTAGCTACGCACAGAGTTTATTTGGACCAAAGTTTGTTGTATCAACTGCAGTGTTAATTGCCGGTATATGTGCTGCTCTCCTTGGTTTCAGTTTCATAACATATAAAACAATAACATCTGTAGAAGCATTCCTAAAAACAACTGGAATAGCTGATATATTACCAGGCCTTTTAATGGTGATGATGATGGGTATGATGTTTGATATAATGAGTGGTATTACAGGCACAGGTCAAACAGGTGTATTGAGTACAATGAAAACAGGTGCACAAAAAGTATATACTGGAGCACGTGCGGTTGTACCGTACGCGCAGAAAGGTTATACATATGTAAGAGAGAGGTTATAATGTATGTATTGGATGTTGGAGATACAATACATGTAGAAGTTCCAGTCACATATATGGGTGGTACAAGTATAACTGGAATAACATGTGAGCTTGACATTTATCCTCATGGAAGCTCTTCCCCCATGAGTGTTTATACATCTGATGATGTTTTTGATTTTAGTAATGGAGATAGTAAGAATTTTAG